>Ga0209890_10000770_pt1 | contig 14833 bp, 11 predicted proteins | sample OrgsoiDNA2013049_FD_185799 | JGI IMG/M metagenome (GOLD analysis project Ga0209890, IMG submission 185799) | Permafrost soil microbial communities from the Arctic, to analyse light accelerated degradation of dissolved organic matter (DOM) -... | ecosystem: Environmental > Terrestrial > Soil >...
GTGTCGCCGGCAACGCCTGGGCGCAGACGGCAACGGTCACGCTCAGCAGCCAGAAGCAGTACATTCGCGGCATAGGCGGCATGAGCCATGCGGCCTGGGCCGGAGACCTGACCGCCGCGGAGCGAACCCTCGCCTTCGGGAACGCTAGCGGGCAGCTCGGCTTTTCCGCTCTGAGGATACCGGTGAGCGACGGCTCACCTGACTCCGCCAACGTGGCCACGGCCAAGGCCGCCATTGCAGCGGGGGCCATCGTCTTGGCGACGCCCTGGAACGCGACCGGGACGATGAGCTCCTCGCAGTTCTCGTCGTACGCGACCCATCTGAATAACTTCGTCTCCTACATGAAGAACCAGGGCGTGGACCTTTACGCCATAAGCGTCCAGAACGAACCCGACTATGCTTCGCAATGGCTGGCGTGGACACCCGCTCTTTGCCATGACTTCGTTCTGAACTACGGCAGCACGATTACGACAAAGCTCATCAGCTGCGAGTCGTTCAACTACACCAAGAGCTATTACGATCCCATCTTGAACGACTCCGCCGCGCTGGCGAACGTCGCCATTCTCGGAACGCACCTCTACGGCACTGCCGTGAGCGCCTATCCGTATTCGCTCTTCGACCAAAAAGGAGCCGGGAAAGAGCGCTGGATGACCGAGCACTACACGGACAGCACCACCGATGCGAATTCGTGGCCCAACGCTCTGGGAGTTGCAACCGAGCTGCACCATGCGATGGTCGACGGCCAGTTCAACCTCTACACCTGGTGGTACATCGTGCGCAGTTACGGTCCGATCTCCACGAATGGCACGGTGAGCAAGCGCGGATGGTGCATGGCGCAGTTCTCCAAGTTCATCCGCCCTGGCTTCTATCGCGTGGACGCCACCGCGAGTCCGGCGTCCGGCGTCTATCTTTCCGCGTACAAGAGCAACACCGATGTCGTCGTCGTCATCGTCAACACGAACACGTCGACGTCGTCACTGACCGTTTCGATCAATGGCTCGAGTATCTCCTCGTACGATCGGTTCACCACCTCTGGGAGTAAGAGCCTGGCCAGCGACGGCAAGGTCACTGCCTCGAACGGTTCGCTCACCCTGTCGTTGGATGCGCAGAGTGTCACGACCTTGCACGGAACGGGCAGCAGTACGACCGGCATCGGCGGTTCGACCGGCACCGGCGGTTCGACCGGCACCGGCGGTTCGACCGGCACCGGCGGCTCTACGGGGACCGGCGGCGCGGGTGGCGCGAGGAACACCGGCGGATCCACGGGCTCCGGTGGTGCGCCGAGCACGGGTGGTGCGACCGGCTCGGGCGGTGCGACCAGCACCGGCGGAGCGACCGGATCCGGTGGCGCGAGGAACACCGGCGGGTCCACGGGCGCTGGTGGTTTGACAGGCTCCGGCGGCGCGACGAGCACCGGGGGCGCAACCGGTTCGGGTGGCCAAGGCACCGGTGGAAGTTCCCTGGGGAGCGGCGGCTCCGCAGAGTCGGACGCCAGCGTCGGCCCGGGCGAGAGCTCGGCCGGTGGCGGATGCTCCTGCCGCGTGTATGGCGGGCGTTCGAGCTCGAGGCCACTCGCGCTCGTGAGCATTCTCGGTCTGCTGGCCCTCGTCTGCACGCGGCGTCGCCGGCGGGTGACCACCGGATCATGAGCTCAGACGCCTCGTCGTGCGGTGTGCTCCTTCCGGGGCCTTCCCGCGACCCCCGAAACTCGAATCACAAAGGAACGCCGCCGTGGCTACGCACATGACAAGACCGAGAGCCGCATTCAGATCGTTCGCGATCGGGACCGTCATGGTGCTGGTGGAGGTCAGCCTGAGCGGCGTCGCCAGAGGGCAAACGACGAAGACGTTCATTGATTACCTCCAACCGGCGCCCATCACCTGTTCGCCGCTCAGCTCCGCGACGTGGGGCGTCGCCGGCGTGCTTCCGCGCGACATCTGAAACGGGATCGAGAGCGCCAAGGGGGCGGGGGTCTCGCGCCGCCGGACGAAGCAATAGCTGGGCGCGGACCACCGCCTAGATCTCGTCGGCGAATTGCTGTCCTTCACCGGATCAAGGCGCCGAATCGAGCATCTGGCTGACGGTCGACAGCAGAGGGCTGCGGGGAAAACTCGCTTCGAAATCGGCGGCCGCACGACGCGCATCCTTGCGGCGGCCAAGACCCACCAGCGCCCTGACGCGCAGCGCTTCCCTTTCTTCCGCCAGCCGCCCCCTCTTGAAGCGATGCGCGTGATCGGCGAGCAGCTGTATCGCCAGAACGAAGTCCTCTCGTGCCACGGCCGCGCGCGCCTGCTCGAGTAGACGCAGCTCCAGCCGGACGCCGATGGCTCCGGATGGGGTCTGCTTCGCCCCGAGCACCGGTGTGGCGGGTAGGTCGAAGACCGGCCTCGCTCGCGCGTTCCCGTGAGATGCGGGGAGACCCCCGCCCGGTGATTGAGCGACGAGCGGCGCCGTTGGCCGGGCGCGGAGGCCAACCTCATAGGCAGCCGCCCCCACCGCCACCGTTACCGCGCAGATAAGCCCCGCCGCCGCCGCCCATCGAACTGCCGACGGCGCCCTCGACGGGATCGGCCGGGTGGCCACCCCGGCGGCCAGCGCGGCACGCGCTCGCGAGAGCGCCCTGGCCCGGGCGGCGGAGGGCAGGACCTCAATGAGTCTCTCGCCATCCAGCAGCAATCGGACTTCAGGCGACAGCTTTGCGCGCGACCAGATCACTCGCCGCCTGCCTTCTTCAACAGGCGCCGAATCCCGGCTTGAAGTTCTCGACGAGCCTTGCGGAGCCGCGAATAGACCGTGAAGGGAGGGATCGAGAGGACCGATGCCACCTCGGCCACTGGAACGTCGTCGAGCTCATGCATTACCAGAACGGCGCGCCTCGGAAGCGGAATCCGGGCGAGCGCCGCCAGCACCATCGCGCGCCCCTGCTTCGACTGCAGCTGCTCGTCGGGCCCGGGGCCCATGTCGTCCACCTCGCTGCCGATCCCCACCGCCACCTCGCGCCGCCGCTTTCGTTTGTGAGCCGCTGCGATCCGGAACGCAAAACCAAACAGGTAGGGTCGTAGCGGACGAGTGGGATCGTACTCGCTCCAGGATCGACGGAGAGCCACAAACAGATCCTGGGTCAGATCGTCCACCTCGAAAGACATCACCCCGAGGCGCTGAAACGAACGATGGACGTAGTCGAGCTCCTGCTGGAAGGCGCCGAGACAGGCGTCGTCGAGCGACATCTGGGGAGCAGCTCGGGAAACCAGGCGCAAATAACTCACGTGTGGCCTACCTGACCCTTTGTCGCAATCAGTCGGCCATTGTCAGAAAAAGCGCGCTCTGACGCGGAGCAGTGCTTGCCGCAAGCTGCTCTGAAACGCACGGCTTCGACGTGCAAGCCTTCCCGATGAACTAGCGGCGAGCCGATGGAAGGCGCGTCAGCGCCTCCCCCGGTTCACCACTTGGCCTCAGGCCGGCCGAACGTCGTCAGCGCCCCAGGAACTGCATGAGCCACGTCATGGCCGGGCGCAACGTGCCGCCGGTGGTCATGAGGCCGCTGTTGGTCTCCCAGGTCTCTCCCACGTAGTAGCCCCAGTACGTGACGCCTTTTACGTTGGTGTCGTTCCAGAACATCGTGAAGAGGCTCTGCATCTGGTTCTTTTGCTGGGTGTCGTCGGCGATGTTGAGGTCGAACTCGCTGATGACGACCGGCAGGCCCGTCGACGAGGTGAGCTTGTCGATGTACATCTGCGTGGTGCTGGCCGAAGCGTTGGTCAGGCCGTGCGCCTGGGCGCCGATCGCGTCGATCGGCGCGCCGGCTTTCATGGCGCTGGTGACCAGCTTGATCATGTTGTTGTTGTCACTCGACTGCTCGATGATGTTGTAGTCGTTCACGATCAGGATTGAGTTCGGGCAGTACTGGCGCGACCACTTGAAGATCGTGACCACCCAGTCGTAGCCGCTGGACCCGGCGCCGCCCAGGGCGGCCATGTACGACGGCGTCGTGTGAGGCGGTGGCTCGTTGAGCACGTCGATCATCTGCGTGTCCGGGTAGCGGGTGCAGAACTGCTTGATCCAGTCCTCGACCGCCGCCTTCTGATTGGCTTGCGAAAGGCCTGCGATCCAGCCGGGCTGTTGGCTCCCCCAGACGAAGTTGTGCTGCTTGAAGGGGATGTTGTGCTGCTTGGCGTAGCTGTGGATGTTGTCGAGCGCGGTCCAGTTGTAGTTCCCCTGCGATCCCTCGACCGATCCCCACTTTCCTTCGTTCTCGGGGACGATCTGATCCCAGTACGTGCTGAAGTTCGAAGGGATCTGACCGCGTTGAGTGATGTTCCCGCAGAACTTCTTTGGCCACTGGATGTTGCCGCTGCCTCCCGCTCCGGTCGTCCCACCCGTGCCCGGAGTCCCGGCGGTTCCACCCGTGCCGGAGCCCGCCGCACCACCACGCCCCGAGGAGCCGGCTCGTCCGCCGGTTCCTGTACCGCTGCGTCCCGCCATTCCTCCACCGGCGGTGCCGCCCGAGCCGGAGAGTCCCCCAGTCCCTATTCCCCCGGTCCCTGTTCCCCCAGTCCCTGTTCCCCCGGTCCCCCTTCCCCCGGTCCCTGTGGCCCCGCCAGATGCGTTGCCGCCGGTCCCGGTGCCGCCCGAACCAGTAGTGCCGCCAGTGCTAGGCGTGCCTCCGCTGCCGGTACTGCCGCCGGTCTCCGAATTGGACACGATATCGCCGCCCGCACACGACTGGCCCAGCAGGGCCATCAATGCGACACCTGTCGCAATACCAAGCGTGGACAATGCTCTGGATCGACGCATGTGTAACCGTCCGATCGACGTTGGGGGCCCGGTGGGACATCTGCTTACATACAGCAGCCCCACTGGAGCACGTGGCATGGAGGGGTTGTCGTTTAAAGTGCCCACTTGTCACGAAAAGTGACAGGCCCGGATCCGGCACCACCCGGCGATCTCTATTACGTCCCCTGACCTAAACGCAGCCTCATCTCGTTTAAGCCGGCCTTTGATTGGCGCTCCCGCGAGAGCCTTCGTTACCGTAACAAATTCGCCGTCCCAGCGGCAATGGACTGTCGAGGTCTTTCCATAACCGCCACGTCCATCGCACCTAGGCCCCCCTTGTGCGTGTCTGTGCGCTTTGTGCTGCTCGCGTGGCTGCCGGCTCTGACCGTTGGCGCGTGCGCAAACCGGGGTATGCAAGCGCCGGTGACCGAGGAAACGGGCGCCGGAGGAGTGGGCAGCACCGGAGCGGGCGGGAGCGGTGACTCCTCAGGGGGCGGAGGCACTTCGACGACGGGAACGGGTGGCATCGCCGGCGCTGCCGGTCGCGGTGGAAGCAGCGGGACCGCGGGCGGCGGGGGCAAGATCGCCACCGGCGGCGCGACCGGCACCGGCGGCGCGACCGGCACCGGCGGAACGACCGGTACCGGCGGAACGACTAGCACCGGCGGAACGACTGGCACTGGCGGGACGACTGGCACTGGCGGCGCGACTGGCACCGGCGGAACGACTGGCACCGGCGGCGCGACCGGCACTGGCGGTTCCGCTGGCGCTGCCGGAAAAATGGGCGGCACGGGCGGCACCACCGGCGCAGCGGGGAGCGGGGGCGCGACGGGAACGGGAGGTTCCGCGGGAGTGAGCGGCGTCGCGGGAATGGGCGGCTCCGCCGGAGCAGGTGGCAAGGCCGGCGCCAGCGGTAACGTCTGTCCGCTCGGCGGTATGCTCGACTGCTCGACCGCGGGCGCGCTCAAGCTCCCCGACGGTCATGTGGCCGACTTCTCGCCGCCCGAGTGGAACAGCTCGACGGCAGCGTGGTGCGACGCAGACGGCCTCCGAGGGCCCCTGTTCGCCTACTCCGGAGCGTCGCCGTCGGCAGCGACCGCCACCGTCGACACGACCGCTCAGAACCTCAAGCTGAATCTCACGGTCGGCGCGACCGGCTACGCCGGCGGTGGCCTCACGTTCGAGTCCTGCGTGAACGCCTCCAGCTTCACCTCTGTGCAGTTTACCGCCGCGATCACCGCCGGCAGCCTGACGGGTTGCACATGGCAGGTGGCACTTCAGACGCAAGATCAGCGACCGACCACTGACACCAACCCGGGCGGGGGGACCTGCGCCTCGAACTGTTACCGCTACCCGGCGGTCGCCGGCCTGACCTTCCCGACGGCCACCGCCAGCACTTATCGTGAGGCGTACACGCTGTTCACCAATCCGGCGAGCTCGACGATCTCGACGCCGACACAGGTGACCGGAATTCAGTGGCAGGTGAACTCGGGGTCGAGCGGCGCCGGAACGTGCACCGTGGAGCTCCGGATCGACAACATCATATTTCGCTAAACTGTCGGCGGGGGGATCGCTGACTCCCGCCAGATGCCTTCACGGCAAGGTGGTTTGGGCGGAGAATATCGAGCTGAGGAGCGAAACGATGCGTGTCGTGACGGCCGCTGTAGGGCTCATCCTGGGCGCGGCACTTCCTGCTTGCCTCACACCACCGGCGACACCGACGCCGCTCAGCGTGAGCGCGGCGCCCAACCTGCCGCCAGCCCCGCCGCCGGCGGCACATGCGAGACCGCTGTCCGTGCCGGGCCTGCCGTCGGCTTTCGCCTGGGCGTCGAACGCGCCGGTCATCGTCCCGAAGTCCGACGCCACCCACGATCTCGTCGCCGTCAAGGACCCGACCATCGTCCGCTACAAGGGCCGCTGGCACGTCTACGCGAGCTCGGTCGGCAAGGGCGGGATCTACGGGATGGTCTACACCTCCTTCACAGATTGGAGCGAGGCGCCCAAGGCCCCGCTCTACTACATGAGCAACACCCACGGATTCGACACCTACGTCGCCGCCCCGCAGCTCTTCTATTTCACTCCGCAGAAGAAGTGGTACCTCGTCTTTCAGTCGGGGCCGCCCATGTACTCGACCTCCGACGATCCTGGCGACCCGACGAAATGGACCCCGCCGCAGCCGATGTTCGCAAAGACGCCGACCATCGTTGACAAGAACGGCGGGTGGCTGGACTTCTGGGTGATCTGCGACGCCGATAGTTGCCACCTGTTCTTCTCGAACGACCACGGCCGCTGGTACAAGAGCAGGACTCCGCTCGCGAGGTTCCCTTACGGATGGAGCGATCCGGTCGTGGTCCTCGAGGACGCCGAGGCGGGGCGGGTGTTCGAAGCGTGCAACGTCTACAAGCTCGACGGCACCCACAAGTACCTCGCGCTCATCGAGGCCTTCGACAAGAGCTCGGACTACCGGCGTTACTTCCGCTCCTGGACCGCCGACAGCCTCGACGGTCCGTGGACGGTCCTACACCAGGACGCGGCGTCGCCATTCGCTGGCGAGCGCAACATTGACTTCCACGGCGTCCCCTGGACCCGCGACATCAGCCACGGCGAGATGATCCGCGCCGGCTACGACGAGACGATGGTCATCGACGGTTCGAAGCTTCAGTACCTCTATCAGGGGTGCAACCCGGCGGCGCCGACGAACGACTACAACGCGATCCCCTGGCGGCTCGGGCTCCTCACGATCAAGTGAGCCTCGGCCGCCTGGGATAGGACCGTCGCCTAGAACTGGTTGAGGAAGGTCCAGACGTTCTGATATTCCCAGCTCGTCCCACCGCCTGAATCGGTCGGGTCCGGGGTGTGCGGACCAACGAACGAGCAAAACTCCACCGGGTACCCTGCCGAGCAGCCCGCGTAGTTGGTGCAGACGTGATTGCCTGTGGCCTGGGTAGGAGTCGCGGCGGTGCAGCCGTCGGCCGCGGCCCAGGTCTGCGCAATCGAGACGCCGCCGCTGTAGGACAGCACCGTATCGTTCGTTCCGTGGGAGGCGTAGTAGGCGACCGGCTTGCTAGAGGTGGCCTTGCAGTTGTCGGTGTTGCTGAGATAGGCGACCGAGTAGACCGCGATGGCGCGGACCCCCCACGGATTCGTCGCCCCTGCCCCGCTGAGTGGCCTCTCGCACGCGGTCTGTTCGGACATGCTCGCCCCGTAGCTCCAACCGGTCGCGTAGATCCGATTCGTGTCGACGCAGAAGTTATCTTCGATCTGGGCGACGACGGCGTCAGCGAGCTTCATGTCCGTGTCGCTGGAGTTCGGCCAGCCGCAGCCCGAGGCCTGCGTGCAGTTCGCGTTGTTCTGCTGCCCGTTGGGGGCCACGAAGATCGTCGTGTTGTTGGAGAGCGGAAGCAGGTGGTAGTAGCTGTTCTTGTACATCTCGTCGTCGTTTCCGTTGAGCTCGTGATAGGCAATCACGAACTTGTACGGGTGGGTGTTGTCGTAGTTGGTCGGAACGTTGAGGATGTACTCGCGCGCCATGCTGCCGACGGTGATCGCGATGTGATGGCCGTTGTTATAGTTGCTGCTCGCGATGGTGGGCGCTTTGTTGCAGCCGCTGGACATCGTGGCGCTGGCGCCGCCAGTCCCACCGGTTCCCGTCACTGCTCCGCCGGTCCCACCGGTCCCGGGCCGCCCGCCCGCTCCGCCGGTTCCCCGGCCGCCTCCTCCAGCCACTCCGCCCGTACCGATCGTTCCGCCGGTGGCGCTACCACCTCCCCCGCCGGTGCCAACCGCAGTCCCACCGGCTCCACCGGTCGACCGGCCGCCCGTGCCGACGTTTCCGCCGGTTGCATTCCCGCCCGTGCCGACGTTCCCGCCGGTTGCATTCCCGCCCGTTCCGTTCCCCCCCGTGCCATGTCCGCCCGTGCCGTTTCCGCCAGTGCCCGAGCCCCCAGAGCCCGTCGCTCCGCCGGTGTTGCTGCCACCAGTCCCCGGACTGCCACCTTCACCGGTCGTCCCCGTGCCCGAAGAGCCACAGGCGCCGAGCGCCAAGAACAAACTTGCGGAACAGACAAGCAGACGAGTATCAGGCCGAGGGCGCGACATGTGAAACCTCCAGGTGTTCGGGCGCAGAAAAGGAGCTGGACGGAAAACCGCCCACTAACCCCATTGCCGGTCCCGGATGGAGGTTGTCACGAAAATGAGCTCACGCGAATTGACTTACGCAACGCGCCAGATCTGGATGGGTATCCCTTGGCTGATTTTGTTCCTGTTCCCTCCTGGCTACTTCACACGCAGCAGGGCGGCCGACTCACCGAGCTTGTTACCGCCCGAATCGACGATGGAGAGCTTGTACGTCCCAGCACTGGCCGGCACCGCGATGGTCGTGGCAGTCCCCGCCGCCTTTGTCATCGATGACCCCGCCGAGAACTGCGTGGTCCCCGCGGGGGCGAACCAGACAGTGTTCGACGCAATTCCGCTGCTCCGGATATTGATGGAGCTCGTCCCGACGGGCGCGGCGGCGCTCGCCGGGAACAGGTAGTCCGCGGGCGCGATCAATCCGCTCGGGATGACGCTTCGATACGCATCTTGGACACCCGAATTCACGCACGCGCCGTACTGGGTCAGAGGCCACACGTTGTCGGGAACGGCCACGGGCGTATCGATCGTGCTCGTCGGCGGATTCACCCCCATCTTGCTGACCGTCGCGTACGTTCGCAACACCGTCAGATCGTGCTTGGCGCCGTAGTCCTCGCAGTTGATCGTGTACGTAACGCCCGGATCGATGTCGAGGACGTTGTCGTTCTCGGTGATGTACGCGCTCCCCTCATCGTTATGCAGTCCGTAGGTGGGCCCCGTCGATGCCGGCGGAATGCCCTTCACGTAATTCTTGTTGATGTTCGTGCCGGGCATCTGGCCGATCGTGTACACGGCGCCGCTGTCATGAAGGCGGTCCAGCGTGTTGATCAACCGGTTGTAACTTACCGTATTGTTCTTGCACGTCGTCGAATCCGTGAAGTTGTGCCATCCCCATCCCAGGTTGATGCCGTTGTAGGCGGTCGCCTGGATGTGGTTGTAGGTGATGGTCAGGCCGGTGACGAAGAAGGCGGTTATGCCCGCGTGTCCGCCAAAACCAGGCAGCGTGCTGACGTCGTACATCACGTTATTGATGATCGAGTTGTTGGTGCAGACGCCCTCCACGCCGGCAGGATACTTCTCGTGAGCCCCCCCGTCGCCGATGTAGATGTGCTGCGGGTGGCCAATGGTGATGCCACTTCCCGCGATGTCGGTGATGTAGTTCCCGGTGATGTTGGAGTTGATGACATCGTTGATCATCGAGATGCCTTCGTTTCCGCTGTGCTTGACCACGTTGCCGGTGAAGTTAATCGAGTCGGCGCTGGTCACGTTGATCATGCCGGGCAGCGTGTCCGTGATCTGGTACTTGCTGTTGTGCCAGTTGCCGTCACCGTACGCGATATACACGGTCGCGCCCTGCACGGTCGCCTTCCCGTGCGATCCCGCGAGGGTGTAGAGGCCGTAGTCCGTGTTCTCGAAGGTGATCCCCTGGAACGTGAGGTTCTTGACCCTGTTCGTGGTCGACGTTCCCCCGATGTCGACCAGCCGCTCTACGACGGGCGCCTCGACGTCGGCCGTCGCCATGTTCTCGCCCGACCGCGGGTAGTAGTAGAGCGTCCCGGTCGTCTTGTCGAAGAAGAATTGCCCCGGGCCGTTCAAGAATTCGAACGCGTTGAACAGCTTGTGCGTCCCGGTCACGCTGAACCCTGCCCCCCACTGGGGGAGTTGCGCGATGGCTCCGTACGGCTGCTGGAACATGAGCCCCCGGTACCCATCGGACGTACTCACGACGTCCCGAACGCAAACGATATTCTCGTTCCAGGTCGATCCGTTGACGATCTCGAGATCGTCCTTGTTGCTGGCGATGGCGGGCACGTCCGTGGTGCTGTACTTGGCTCCGTCGCTGCCGCTGCCGCTCACCCAGGCCCAACTTGCTTGACCCGCCGTCACGGAATAGGTCCCGCTGCCACCTTTCGAGGCGACCGTCTTGCTGGTCATCAACGCCCGCACGTCGTTCACGTAGAGGTTGCGCAGCTTCGTCGAGCGGTTCAGCGACGCCTTGTAGATGTTGCCGCTCGACAAGGTCCATCCGGTCACGCGCGTTGATCCGGTCAGCACTGGCGTCTCGCCAGGAAACGCATCGTAGTTGATGCGGTGTCCGTTGGTTCCCGAGTCCGTGGGACCGAAGCTGATCGTGCTGCTGATGGGATAACTGCCGCCGCGCAAGTAGACGTAGATGTCCTGGGTCATGTTGCTGTTGATTGTCCGGACCACGTCGCGGGCCTTCGTCACCGTCTGAAACGGAGCACCGACGGTCCCCGGGTTCGTGTCACTGCCGGTCGGCGCCACGTAGTACGCGAGCTGGTTGGCCATCGCGCCGCCCACCCCGTTGCCGCCTGCGCCGGCGCCGGCGCCCCCCCCCGTGCCTGAGCTGCCGGCGGCTCCCATCCCCGCGGTGCCAACCGCGCCACCGCTGCCCGACGTGCGTCCGCCCGCGCCACCTCGGCCTCCACCGGTGCCCCCGGTCCCCGTGGCTCCGCCAGTCGCCGTGGCGCCCCCGCGACCGGAAGCGCCGCCGGTCGCGCTGCTCCCGCCCGAGCCGCCCCCGCCCGTGCCCGTGCCGCCCTGCCCACCGCTGGCCCCTGTGGTTCCCCCTGTGCCAACGGTCTGACCGCCAGATCCCCCTGAAGAGCTGGAGGTTCCCGACGCGCCACACCCGGCCAGGAGGACCGCCATGACGAGACCCGAAATCGACTTCCTTCCGCGGATCGGGGGGCGGATGGCTGGTGCAAACCGCTGGGAATTCATCCTCTTCAACTGTTCGGGATCGACAGTCTGTTGTCAGAAAAGATCACTTCGCACAGGATGATCGTGTGGACGTCGCGCATAAGCGCAGGCTGGCCTGCGCCACCGCGTTGGCGCTCGCCGCAATTGGCGCGTCACGCGAAGGCCGCGCGCGAACCGCGGACGTCGCGACGCAATTGGAGTATGACGCCGCGCCGGGATGTCCGACGGTCGACACTTTCGAGGCCATCGTCACTGGACGGCTTGGCTACAGCCCTTTCCAAGCGGATGCTCCGGACCGGGTCATCGTGCAGATAGAGGCCAGTGGTCGGGCTCTCCAAGGACGACTCGAATGGCGGAACGAGCGCGGAGGATTGCTCGGGGACCAGACGTTCCCGTCGCGCAGCGGAGACTGCGCTGAGCTCACGGGCGCGATCGGGTTCGCGCTCGCTCTTCAGATTCAGCTCATGGCAACGCGAGTTGCCGAGTCTCGTTCGTCGCCGCCGGCGGTGCCACCCTCGAGGATCGACACGCCGGAGACGAGCCCGAAGGTATCGGTCGCACCCTCGCCGACGGTACAGGTCGAGTCCACCACCCCCGAGCCGACGGGGTCGAGCACCGAATCGCACGGCCCCTCTTTCCTGATGGGTGTGGGGGTCTCGGCGGGCCTTGGAGTGTCATCGGACCCGGTCGCGCTCGGCCGTCTGTTCGCGACGATCGAATGGTCACACCTGGCCCTCGAGCTTGCCGGAGAGGCGAGCTCTCCGTCGACCACACACCGCGCGGGCGCAGCCGGGTTCTCTCAGGAGGAGTTTCTCGCGGGTCTGGCAGGCTGTGGGGTGTGGTCCCCCTTTGGCGCGTGCGCCGTCGCCAAGATAGGTGAGCTTCGCGTGGCCGGACAGGGCGTCGACGTTCCCCTGAGCGCTGCAGGCCTGATGGTGCAAGCAGGTCTTCGCGTCGCCGTGTCACATCCGCTGGGACTTCGCACCTACATTGTCGCCCGCGCGGAGGGCCTGGCCCGGTTGACGCAGGGAACCGTCACGCTGGATTCGATGCCCGTCTGGTCGACCCCGCGTTTCGCCGCGGTGCTCGGGGTCGATCTTGGTCTGAGATTTCGATAAACAAATCGGATGCGAGCTGACAGGTTAGAATACCCCATGGGCTATTTACGACAGGTTCGTTCGCCCCTGCCCCAGCTCCCGACCGAGAGCAGCTGCCTCGAGGTCTACGAAAGGGAGCTCGACTACCTTTTCGCGACGCTGCAGCGAATGGGCGCGAATCCGCGGGAGATCGAGGATCTCGCGCAGGAGGTCTTCGTCGTATTGCACCGGAACTGGCCGACGCTGGACACCACCCGCCCATTCCGCCCTTACCTGTTCGCCGTGGCATTCCGAGTCGTCTGCGCGCATCGGCGCCGGAGGGCGCGCGAGGTGCCTTATGCCGAGCTGGATACCGAGGACCAGGCCCTCGGCCCCGAAGTGTCGCTCCAGTCCAAGCAGTCGAGTCAACTCTTGATGGCCGCTCTCGACCGCGTCCCCCTGCAGCGCCGAGCGGTCGTCATCATGCATGACCTCGATGGGGTTTCGATTGTCGATGTCGCGGCGAAGCTATCGATCACCCGGTTCGGGGCTTATGCAAGGCTGCGAAAGGCGCGCAAGGAACTGGCCTCGGCGCTTCGGCGGTTGTTGGCGAGGGGGTACGTTGATGAGGTCCATTGACCGGGTTACGAACGATCAGTTGGAAGCCGTGATGGACGCGGTAATCGAGCGGGGGCGGACCATCCAGCGAGCACCGGACTTGGCCCGCGCAAGACTGCTCGCGCGAGCACGCGCAACCGTTGCGGCATCGCACGTCGCGCCGGCGCCAATGCCGGCGACTCCGTCGAGGTGGCGTGGCTTGCGGGTCGCGTTGGCCGCCGCCGTGGTTCTGAGCCTCGCTGCGGCTGGCGCGACGGCCGCCCTTCGGGCTCGCGCGGCGCTCGCTCCGGAGATCGTATCGACGTCCATCCCGCGTTCGACCGCGCCCTCGGTTCACCGCTCGGCGTCCGAACCCCCGGCGTTGGCGCCGACGCAGTCACCGGCGGCGCAACCGGTGTCCAGCACGAAGAGGTGGCGTGTCAGGCGGTCGGTCGCTGCACGGGAATCCTATACAGCCGAGCTCGAGCTGCTCCAGCGCGCTCAGTCCCAGTACGCCAGCCACGACTTCTCTGATGCGCTCGTGCTGATCGCGGAGCATGCCCGCCGGTTCCCGAACGGACGTCTGGCCGAGGAGAGGGAGGCATTGCGAGTGCGATCGCTCGCCGGCGACGGCCGCTCCGATGAGACGCGCCGTGCCTTCGCTGCTTTCGCCAAGCGCTTTCCCCGCAGTGCGCTGCTGCCTCGACTGCAGGCGACAGCCCCAGCCGCTCAGGAATAAGGAGGGGCGTCTTCTCGGACGTTACTGCGAGGAGCCGCGGGCGCGACCGTGTGGAAGGGCGAGATCGGCCCTGTTGAACGGCCCTGGCGTTCCGCGATCACTTCCGCCCGGCCGCAAGTACTCGCGTGGCGTCGCCTGCAGGCGGGCCCGGAACACGCGGTGGAACTGCGCGTAGCTGCCGAACCCCGAGTCGAGCGCCGCTCCGAGCAGGTTGGTACTGCCGCCGTCGAGCAGCGCCACGAACCTCTCCAGCCGAAGCCCGTTCCGGTACTCCACCAGCGACATTCCCTTGATGGCTTTGAAGACCCGGGCGACGCGCGAGAGGCTCATGTTCAGCGCTGCGGCGATCTCCTTGCCCCCCATGCGCGGATCCCTTTCGAGCATCTCCACCGTCGCCGAGACGAGCGCCTGACCGGGTGACTCTCCCGGGGAAACCGCACGGCGCCCGAGCAATCCGCGCACCGGATCGAGCATCGGCCCCAGCATCGAGCAGAGGATGGCCGCGTGGGCCTGCTTCGCCTCGTCGACAGGGGCGCCGGTCAGCCCCGCGTCGTTGAACATCATCCCGATCGCCGCATTCGCCGACCGGATGGGTGTCTTGGCCACCCATCCGCGTCCCGCGATCCGAGTCTCACCTCTTTGGTGCTCGATGATCGGGCAGTTCTCGAACACCGTGAAGTGTACCCCCTCATCCGCGGAGCGCCGGAGCGCCTCCTGATCGGTCTCGCAGAGATCGTAGACGACATGATGCTCGTCGACCACGGCGCACGAAAGGTCCATCCCCCACGTCCCC
>Ga0209890_10000773_pt1 | contig 14805 bp, 12 predicted proteins | sample OrgsoiDNA2013049_FD_185799 | JGI IMG/M metagenome (GOLD analysis project Ga0209890, IMG submission 185799) | Permafrost soil microbial communities from the Arctic, to analyse light accelerated degradation of dissolved organic matter (DOM) -... | ecosystem: Environmental > Terrestrial > Soil >...
GCCGCCGCCGGTGATGACCTTGAAGCGCCGCGTGCCGATCGAAATCTCGTCGCCATGCGAGATCCGGCGATAGGACGGCGGCAGGATCGAAACCCGCTTGAGATAATCCTGGCCACGGCCGAGCAATTTGTCGGTCAGGCCTTCATCCATGCCGTGGCGCCGGAAGAACAGGCGCTGCGCCATCTTGCGCTCTTCGGTGCCGCGGTTCTGATGGTAGACCGACTGCAGATACTCCACCTGCGACATATAAAGCGGGCAGTCGAAGCGCTCGACGATCCATCCGGCGAGACCGACATGGTCGGGATGCGAATGGGTCACGATCAGCCGCGTGATCTTGACGTGGGCCAGCGGCCCTTCGAACAGCGTGGTCCAGGCCGCGATCGAGTCTTCGTTGCCGAATCCGGAATCCACCATCGCCCAGCCGTCGCCGTCGGCGAGCAGATAGATGTTCACATGGTTGAGGCGGAACGGCAGCGCGAGGCGGACCCACAACACGCCGGGCATCACCTCGACGACCTGATCGGGGCCGGGATGATTTTCCCAGGGGTAGCGCAGCGCCTCGACCGAGGACGGAAGCGTGTCTGTTTTCGAATCCATTGTTTGATATCGCAAAAAAATTGTCGTTATCGGCTTAGCCGCACAATCGGCGCGGCGCCAGCCGAAAAAATAAGGCGGCCTTGGACAAAACACATGGGTTGCGGGCGATATCGCCGGAAGTCTCGTCATTCCGGGGCGATGCGAAGCATCGACCCCGGAACCTCGAGATTCCGGGTCTGGTGCGGACGCACCATCCCGGAATGACCAGGTCTGTCCATGCGGCGTCCGTCTACGCGGCCCGGATGTTGGAAAGGAACGCGTCGATCTCCGAACGCAGGACGTCGGTTTCATGGCGGAGCGCGCCGGACGCGTCCAGCACCTCGCCGGCAGCCGAGCCTGCTTCGGCCGAGGCGGTGGAGACCCCGACGATGTTGCTGGAAACCTCGGATGTGCCGCCGGCGGCGTGCTGGATGTTGCGGGCGATCTCGCGCGTCGCGGTACCCTGTTCCTCAACGGCGGCGGCGATCGCGGTGGTCACCTCGTTGATTTCACCGATGGTATGGCCGATGTTCCGGATCGCGCTGACCGCCGATGTCGTCACCTGCTGCATGCTGGCGATCTGCGCGCGGATTTCGTCGGTGGCCTTCGCGGTCTGGTTGGCGAGGCTTTTCACTTCGGAAGCGACCACCGCAAAGCCGCGGCCGGCATCGCCGGCGCGCGCGGCTTCAATGGTGGCGTTGAGCGCGAGCAGGTTGGTCTGCGAGGCGATCACCTGGATCAGGTCGACCACGACGCTGATGCGGCTGGCATTCTCGGCGAGCCCCTGCATGGTGGCGTCGGTCTGGCCGGCTTCGTCGACCGCCTTGCGGGCAATTTCCGCCGACGTGGTCACCTGGCGGCCGATTTCGCTGATCGATGACGATAATTCCTCGGTGCCCGAGGATACGGTCTGCACGTTGGCCGAGGTTTCCTCGGCGGCGGACGCTACCGCGCTCACCAGCGCACTGGACTGGCCGGCGGTGGCCGACATGCGCTGCGCCGTGGTCTGCATCGAATCGGCCGATGTCTGCAGGCCGTCCAGCGCGGCGCGGACGGTGGCTTCGAATTCGACAATCCGGACCTCCATGCGGGAGGCGCGTTCGGCCTTGGCGACGCGATCCTTGTCCTGCTCGGTGCTCAACGCGCGCGCCTCGGTCATGCTTTCGCGGAAAATCTCCAGCGAATTCGCCATCGCGGCGATCTCGTCGCGCTGGCGGCTGCGATGGATTTCGGTGTCAAGATCGCCGTTCGACAGCAGCTGCATCGAGCGTTGCAGATTGCCGATCCGCCGCAGGATATTGCGGCCGACATAGAGCCAGACGAACAGCACGGATCCGATGAAGGTGAGGCCGCCGAGCGCAAGCATGACCATGGTCGCGAACGAAATCTCCTGGCGCGCCTGCCAGGTCGCGGCGTCGGTCTCGGCCTGTACGCCATCGACGAGCTGCTTCACGCTGATGCCGAGACCGACATTGAGCCTGCGGGTTTCGTCCAGAATGAGCTGGCCATAATCGTCGGCGTCGAGCTCCTTCTGCCTGGTTTTGAAGACGCTGCTCTTGCCGTCGCCGAGCGCCAGCAGTTTCAGCGCGGCGTCCTTGAGGGCGGCGGTGTCGTTGTTTTTGGTCAAACTATCGAGGTTGGATTTGACGTTCGGATAGGCGGCCTTGAACGCCTTCTCGACCTGTTCGAGCGCGTCGCTGTTGGTTGCCGAGAGCGCCGCCATCATATGCGAGGCCAACAGATTGGTGCTGGCAATGACGTTGCCGAGTTGTTCGACCCATTGGAAAGCCTGAATGGCATCGTCGTGCGCAAGAAGATTGGCGGACCCCAGCACAGCCTTGATCCTGGTTTGCGCCTCGATCATCGCCGGATCCGCGGCGGCCGCGAAGGCGGTCTGGGCCTTGCGCAGGGCATCGTATTGCTTCTCGCGCTGGGCAGCTATTCCGAGCCGTTCGGTGGCGGCCGCGCCAAGGCTTCGGATGGTGTCGTCGATGTTCTTGACGGTTTCGCCGAGGGCGGCGACGACGGTCTTGTCGGCTCCGAGCTCGATGATCTGGCCGAGCTTGTCGATCGCGCCCTGCTGGGTCTCCTTCATTTTCCTGGCGCGCTCGTTCAGCGCCTCTTCGCTCGCCGAGGCCAGCAGCGCCGGTCCCTGGCTGGCCAGGCTTGCGCTCTGCGCCGCCAATTGCAGGCTGACGGCAAGACGGGGAATGTCCCGTCCGCTCAGGTCGACCATCGAGCCGCCGAGATGTCCCAGCACCATGCCGGCGCCGGCGCTGATCACGATGGCCATGCCCGCTATCACGGTGAAGGCGGCAAACAGGCTACCCCTGACGCCCCATTTGGGACGCAGGAAGCCAAGGCCCGGTAATTTTCCGACAGTTGATCGTAACGCCATGCTTTCCGCCTCGCGTTCGCTTCCATCCCAAGATCAATTTGAGCGGCAGTATTGCGTTACCCGGTTAACAAAATTGGGAACTTTTGCAGAATTCGTGCAAATTTTGCCCATCGAAAGCAAAAAAGGCCGGCGCAAGGCCGGCCTTTCCGAGACTTATTTCAATCCGTTGCGAATCAGTACCGCGCGACCACCGGGCCACCCCAGTTGAAGCGATAGTTGATGCCGGCCTTGATCGTGTGCTCGTCGTCGCGGAACGAGGAGCCGACAATGACGGCGGGACCGGTCGTGAACGTGGTGCTGCCGAAATTGTAATACTGGTATTCGATCTTGGCGGACCAGCTCGGCGCGAACATGTATTCGAGGCCGGCGCCGACGGTGTAGCCGTCGCGATGGTTGCCATTGGTGGTGAAAGCCACCGGCAGGCCAGCGGTGCTGACGCGGACGTTGTTGCCGTCCTTCCAGGCATAACCGCCCTTGGCGTAAAGCAGCGCCGGGCCCCAAGTATAGCCGAGACGGCCGGTGACCGATCCAAGCTGGTCGTTGTTGGAGGTGACCAACACGCCGCCCGGGAAGACCACGCCGTTATTGTTGTTGTTGCTAAGCCAGCTGTACTGGGCTTCGACACCGAGAACCCAGCTCTGAGCGAACTGATAATCGAAACCGCCCTGCACGCCGCCGAGGAAGCGGCCATCATTGCCGGACAGGCTGTTGTCGCCGGCGAACGCGCCGCCGACGTGACCGCCGATGTAGAAGCCGGTCCAGTTGTAGATCGGCGCGGCGTAAGCCGGAGCCTTGGTGTAGGGGCGAGCCGCAAGATCGGCTGCAAGTGCTGGCGCGGTCGCGCCCAGCGCAACGAGGGCCACGGTACCGAGTAGAAACTTCTTCATCAGTCTAATCTCCAACGCTAATTTCCGAGGCGCCGCGTCCCGGCCCCATCCATGCCGGGACATAGACAGCTTCTGCACAAAATGCTGTCACCGATAGGTCACAGTGAGAAAGTTCCAACCTACTGGCGGAATTACAATTTTCCGTGACTAACGAAGTATTAATGGAACCTGAATCAAGCCTTAATTTACCGGGCTTCCGCAGCAGATTTGGCATGTCCGCACCTTGCGGGCTTATTTTGTCCTCGATGCATCACACGCATGCAATGCGGAAGGATGGGACCAAACAGCGCAGCCGGGTGTCGCGCGAACATTAAAGCGCCGATGATTCGCTCGGGATGCACGAAACAGCGCAGGGTTCCCTAAGCGGCACGGATCAGCCGAGCCGGCGCCGGACCTCGTCCCGCATGTTCTGACGGAAAGCCTCTCTGCGTGCGGGGCGATCCTTCTCGGCAATATTGAAGCGGTCGAAGACATTGAAGTTTTCCAGGATCGGATACCGATCGCTTGCCATCGCCAATATCCGAAGCAACTCGGCTGCCGGCCCGCTTGGACCTTTGACCTCCCATTTGCGTATCGTGTCGGGGCCGTCGCCAGGCGCCAGGCCACACAGTTTTGCCATATCGGCAGCGGTCAGGCTTCTGCCGATCGCTTGGCCGAGATCCTCGCGAAGCTGTTTGAGCTCAGAGCCGGTCATTCAAGCTGATCCTGCGCGCCGCCCGATGATTTTCGAATCCGATGCGCCTCCGGCAATCATAGCCATGATCGGTCCCGGTCTCCGCAACATTTTGTTCGAAATCGGACTCTGGATCACGATTCCGGGTGTGTGAAGTCGATCACAGGGCTTCCCTTGGGGCGCGGGTTATCCTGGCCTGGTTCGTCAATGAGGAGCCGCACATGCCCCGACTGACCGAAAACCTTAGCCCGCCGACCGTCGATTTTACTGGAAATTTGTGGGCGGTCTGTTTGGCTTTTACGGTGCGACGATGATCGTCATGGTCGCCGTGTTCGTCGGCAATCATCTGGCGAAGAACCGGGCGCTTGAACCCGTCGTGGCCGGGACGATCGGCGAGAAGCTGCCGGCGGCGATGCCTCTGCGGCACGCGGCGAAATATGATTGATGCTCACCCGCAGGGCGGCGACGGGACGGTGTTTCCCGATATCCGGCAGAAGGCGCCCCCGATTCGGGCCGGCGCATGCAGCAACCCGCCGCGGCTCGTCACGGTTTCGATGCCGGGGCACCGCCACCTGAAATATGCCGGCCGGCGATGTAGCCGAACGTCAGTGCGGGCCCGAGCGTGATGCCGGCGCCGGGATAGTTGCCGCCCATGATGCTCGCCATGTCGTTGCCGGCGGCGTAGAGCCCTTCGATCGCACGATCATTGGCGTCGAGGGCGCGGGCGTTCTCGTCAGTCCTGATGCCGGCATAGGTACCGAGATCGCCGATCACCATTTTGATCGCGTAAAACGGCCCGTGCTCGATCGGCGCGATGCAGGGGTTCGGTCCATGCAGGGCATCGCCCTGAAACCGGTTATAGGCGCGCGACCCCTTGCCAAAAGCGGGATCCTGTCCGCCCGCCGCCGATGCATTGAACTGCGTGACGGCCACCTCGAGCCCTCCGATATCGATACCGGCCCGGACAGCAAGGGCCGCGAGCGTGTCGCCGCGCATCAGATAGCCGGTGCCGAGATGGTGACGAAGCGGCATCGGAAACGGCGGCACGCATCCCAGGCCGTATTTGCGCAGGGTTTGATGATCGCAGATCAGGAAGGCGGCGACCTGCTCGCCCGGCGTTGCCGCTTTCATCATTTCCTGAACGAAGTCGTGATAGGAGTTGCCCTCGTTCGCAAAGCGCGCGCCATTGCGCAGGACGGCGATCACGCCGGGTTTCGCGCGATCGATGAAATGCGGCATGATACCGCTTGATCCGTCCTTCCGCGTCGTAACCGATACCGGCACCCATGCCGCGGCATTCGGGAGCGTATCGTCTACCCGCCCGCCAACGGTCTCGGCCATGCGCAGGCCATCGCCAGTGTTGCCTGCCGGCGCCGGGGAATAATGCTCGACGCCGGTCGGGGCATGCGGAAACATCGCCTTGCGCCTTTCGACATCATGCGGGAAACCGCCGCAGGCCAGTATGACGCCTCGTCTGGCGCGAACGCGAACCAGCCGTCCCTCCCGTTCGACCATCGCGCCGCGCACCGCGCCGTTCTCGACGATCAGTTCACGGACCGGGGACGACAGCCACAAGGGGATATTCAGATCGAACGCGGATTTCGCAAGGCGTCCGGCCAGTGCATTGCCGTTGGTGAGGGTCATGCCGCGGCCGTAGCGCATGACGTCCATGAGATGGCGGGACAGCCGCTTGGCGACATAGACCGCCGAGGCCAGCGATTTCGTGGCCCGCATGAAGTGGACGATCTCCTTGCCCGATCCCAGCATCATGCCGAACACGGTCAATTCCGGCAGCGCCGCGCCGAGATTCCGGATCTGCGGGCCGAGCTCGCGGCCGTCGAACGGCCGCGTCACCATCGAGCGGCCGCCCTGCGTTCCGCCGGGGGCTTCCGCATGATAGTCGGGAAACACCAATGGCATGTCGAAACGCAAGCACGTCTGCGAGGTAAAGAAGTCGATCGCTTCCGGTCCGGCACTCAGACAGGCATCGACCCGGGCCGCGTCGAAACTGTTGCCGGCCTCGTGCCGCAGATAGGCGCGGGCTTGATCCGGCCCTTCGACGATCCCCCATTGACGGGCCAGCGATGTTCCGGGAATCCAGAGCCAGCCGCCGGAGCGCGCCGTGGTGCCGCCGAAACAGGATTCCTTCTCGACAATCAGGACACGGAGGCCGCGGTGACCGGCGGTGACCGCAGCCGACAGGCCGGCGGCGCCGGAGCCGACGACCAGCGCGTCGCATTCGTAAGCGGATTCCACGCCATTGGGTTCACTGTCTGCCACGCGGGCTCCCTTACTTCTTCAACAGCGGACATTTGGATTCTGACACCGGCCGATACGCGTCCTCGCCTTTGACGGTTTTGACGATCTCAAGATAATCCCAGGGCTCCCTGGATTCCGACGGCTTCTTGACGCGGGCGAGATACATGTCGCGGATGACGCGGCCGTCCTCGCGCAGCTTGCCGCCATGCACGAAGACATCCTCGATCGGCAGCTCGCGCATTTTTGCCATCGCCTTGGCCGGATCGTCGGTGCCCGCCGCCCTGATCGCCTTGAGATAATGCAGCACCGAGCCATAGACTCCGGTGTGGATCATCGTCGGCATGACGCCGGTCCTGGCGAAGAATTTTCTCGACCATGCGCGGGTGTTGTCGTCCATGTTCCAGTAGGAGGCGGTGGTCATATAGGTGCCCTGTGCTGCCTGCAGACCGATGGCATGCACGTCGGTATCGAACATCAGAAGACCGACGAGTTTCTGGCACTCTGGACCAGGCCGAATTCACCGGATTGCTTGATCGCGTTGTCGGTATCCTGACCTGCGTTCGCAAACGCCACGACGTTGGCCTTCGAGCTCTGCGCCTGCAGCACAAACGAGGAAAAGTCCGCGGTGTTGGTCGGATGCCGGACGCTGCCGAGAACCGTGCCGCCCAATTCCAGCGCGTGGCATCCTTTTCCAGCTGCTGCCCGAACGCATAGTCCGCCGTAATGAAGAACCACGACTTGCCATCCTCCTTGATGACCGCGGATGCCGTCACCTTGGAAAGCGCGTAAGTGTCGTAAGTGAAGTGAACGGTGTTGGGGCTGCAGAGCTCGTCGGTCAGCGAGCTCGCGCCGGGGCCTGAAAGTAGGGCGATCTTGTTTCGTTCCCTGGCCATGTTGTGAACGGCAATCGCGATGCCGGAGTTCGGGATATCGACCACGGCATCGACCTTGCCGTTGTCGAACCACTCCCGCGCGATCTGGGTGCCGACGTCGGTCTTCATCTGGTGGTCGGCGCTGATGATCTGGATCGGCTTGCCGAGAACCGTCGGCCCGAATTCTTCGACCGCCATGCGCGCCGCTTCGACCGAGCCGGGTCCGCTGTTGTCACGGCCCCAACTCGAAAGATCGGTCAGGACACCGATCCGGACCGCATCGTCCGAAATCTGCGCCGGCGCCGCTGACGTCATCGCGACAAGGATGGCGCAGGCCAGCAAGTGCGGCTTCATCGTTTCTCTCCCGTTTGCCCGCTCCGCGGCGGATCAAGATTGCGCGCCATGCACGCATCGCGGGCAATTTTGTTAATAGCGAACTCATCTGTCAATATCGAACGGGTGGTTGAGGAGATGCCCGTCAGGTTCGCGCCGCCTCTCCGGCGCGCGACCGGTCACGTTTCATTTCTTCGACAGCGAAAAGCCGTGCTTCGCCTGGTTTTCGACGCGTGTTTGTCGGCTGGCCTACGATTGTAACCGTTTTCCCGGCGCTGAAATTGCACGGTAACGCGCCCGGTCCAGGTTTGGCGGTCCAACTCGACAACGGGAGAGACCAGCCAATGAAAATGACCCCGATGGATGCCTTGATGCATCAGGCGCAAACCCGGCCGGAAAGCCTGGCATTCGTGTTTCGCGACGAGGCCTGGACTTACCGGCGGCTTGCCAGCGAAGCCCGGCGTCTGGCGTGCGGGCTGGCGGCGCGCGGCGTCGAGCCGGGTGATCGCGTCGCCCTGCATATGATGAACCGGCCCGAAATGATCGTGGCCTACTATGCCTGCTTTCAATTGGGAGCGATCGCGGCGCCCTTGCGAACGGCATTCAAACTCGCGGAACTCGCGCCGATCCTGCAGCGGCTGCGACCCGCTCTCTACATCGGCGAAACAGGCCTCTACGACAATGTCGCTCCGATTGACGTCTCGACCCTTGCGCCTGCCAGGCGCTTTGTCGCCAACGCAAACTTCGAAGACCACGGCGTTCAGCCGTGGGAGGCGTTATTCGACGGGTCCCATGAAGGCAACTTGCCGGTCTCGCCCGCTTCCTTCGGACCCGCCGTGTTGATCAACACGTCGGGGACGACCGGTCTGCCCAAATTCGTCATCCATACACCGGCAACGCTGTCCGAGGCCGTGGATCTGATTGTCCAGCACTGGGGACTTTCGGATGACGATATCATGGTCGAGCCCTTGCCGATGGCGCATATGAGCGGACTCATGACCTTTTTGGCTTACGTCCAGTTCGGCATCCCTTTTGTGCTGCTCGAGGGATTTGAGGCCGACGCTGTTCTCGACGCCATCGAGCGTCACCGGTGCACCTGGTATATCGGTTTCCCGGCCCAGTATGCGGCGCTGCTTGAGCGCCAGCGAACGCGGCCGCGTAATCTGACGTCCTTGCGAATTTGCCTGAGCGGAGGAGACGCCTGCCCGACAGATTTGCAGGAGCAGGTCACTTCGACCTTTGCCGCACCGCTGTACAATTTATATGGCGCAACGGAAGCCGTCGGGTCTCTGAGTTACGGCCTGCAACCCGGTCCGGTCGCACGCATCGTGAAAGGAGCGCGCGTTCGATTGGTCGACGATGCGGGTGCGGAGGTCGCGCATGGCGAGGTCGGAGAACTGCTGATACGCGGCGAAAACGTATTCGTCGGCTACTGGAATGATGCCGCCGCGACCGAGGAAAGTCTCAGGGCTGGCTGGTATCACACCGGCGATCTGATGCGGCGTGGCGAAGGAGACGACCTCTGGTTCGTGTCCCGCAAGAAAGACATCATCATTCGCGGCGGCACCAACATCTCGCCGGTCGAAGTCGAGCAGGCGCTGGTCGCCTGCCATCCGGCGGTCGAGGAAGCCGCGGTGGCAGGCATACCGGATGCCGTGCTTGGGCAACGCGTGTTCGGTTTCGTCAAGCTGTTCGATGGGGCAAAGGACACGGCCGTTTCCGACATCCTCCGCAGCGTCGCGACGCGGCTTGCGTCCTATAAGGTCCCGGAGGGTCTCCGGATACTCGACGAATTGCCGCGCAATACGTTGAGCAAGGTCGACCGCAACAGGTTGAAGGCGATGGCGGTGGAGGCTGAAACGCACGGCCGCCCGCAAACCGGAAATGCGGCCGCGCGATCGAACCAGCCTGACCAGCGGCCGGGCCGGCGCGTCGGCTAGTACCCACTGCGAGAGATAGGTGAGTCGCTTGTAGCCCATGCTTCGAGACGCTCGCGTGGCTCGCTCCCCAGCATGAGGTTGTTGTGTTTCAACAAGTTAGACCTCATCCTGAGGAGGCCGCGAAGTGGCCGTCTCGAAGGATGGGCCGCAATACGGGTTTGTGATTCCCGGTACTAGAGGAAAAATGGTCTTCAGCTCGTCAGATGATGAGCTCGAAAGCCAAGCCTAACGGCGAACTATTCTATGCACTATTACAGCAGGGATTCGAGGGCTTAGGCCAAATCGCGGAGTCAGGAGACGATTCCAGCAGATTAGTCGCAATAGACCTTCTCATTCGGCTTCCAGCCTCAATGAAGAACAATAAGCGTGTGCAGGCGATGGCGTCTGACGTCCGGCGAACGTCTCTTTCGCGGCCACTTCCTCCGCTGTCTATCATCTCAGAAAAAAATCTCTTCCCGGCAGCGCAAAGCCGGCAGAGGTTCGGGAGAACGTTGCGGAAGCTCTCAAAGATGCATCGGGCAATTACCGTATGTCTTTAGAGCCCTCGGCGATGAAGATCGCTCACAGCGCTGTCGATTGGCTCTGGCACGCGAGATTGCGGCTCAAGAGCCATCGATTGATAGTTGGTTCGAGCGTTTGCTTGAAGAACCCGGCTTGTGCGACGTCTCAGGGCGTGACTTGGAGATACCGGCGGGTCGGCTGAAAGACGTATGCGAGGCTCTAGTCGAGGGAATTCGACTAAAACGGTCTCGTCTGAATGTAACCCCTAAATCAGGACAACTGTTGGCGAAGCTCATTCGTATGATGGTTTCGCTCGGACCGCAGCAAAAGCGTCCAAAGGGCACCGATCTGGCGGCAACGGCAGCTATCGAATTGTTAGACGAAATACTCGCGGTTCGCCTAACGATAAAACCTGACCTCTACGATCTAGTCCAAGTTGTACATCGTTGGTGGGCGCCGCGGTCATTTCCTGACATTGTAAGCGCGTCCATAGAGCCAATCATCGATAAGCTGACGGCCGGTCTAGTTTTTCGCGCGCGAGGAGGCCAGCGGTCAGAGGTCCTTCTGCAAAGACTTAAGCAAGCGATAAATAGTGAAGAATTGTACAAAGGTCGGATACGAGAAATCGTCGAAAACGAAACTGGTTTATTAGGAGAGATCCAGGATTGGATCCGCGGAATGGAACGTGGAACGAGCAGACAAAGATCGTCATCCGCTCTTTCTGCTGTTGGCGCAGAATCATTCGTGCAGCAATTGGCTGAACTTTTTCGTCTGACATTGGACGGCCGCGAAAGCGCAAATAATGATCCGCTGCAACGAGCAGTTAGATCTGTTGCGTCCCTCCATGGATTGGCGGCTGTGGGAAACGCTGGCGATATCGTCGAATACTCACCGAACGTTTACGACTTGCCACCGGGCGATTTTCCTAAGGAGCGATCGGTAAAGATCGTGAGGCCGCCGATCATGCGCCGCCGCCATGATGGGGGATCGGATATTATTTTAAAAGGCTTGGCATCGGTAAATTAATCAAGGGGGAGGCTTCATCTTGGATCAAGCAATTGCGCGAGCACTAGTATCGAGTTTCTTGAATCGCTTACATAAAGAGGGCGATCATTTTCAAATTCCCGGCAGCACCTTATCGAAGGATGAAGTTGAAGCATTTAGCGAACTCGCTGGGGTTGCGGTTGCTGTAGAGGTCCAACAGCCGACGCCAGTTGTTGCTGATGCAAAACTGAATTTAGCGGCGTTTACGCGACCACCTATCCCTGAGGAAACACTGCGACTGTGTCTAGATTTCGGGACAGCGATGTCGAAATCTTGGGCTTGCATGTCCAGCTCTGTCGCAACCTTGCCGCTGGTGCTCGGTAAGCAAGCAGACGGTCAGGCTGTCCTTGCTGTACCATCTTCGATTTTTATCACCAAAGCTGGCACGATTTTCTTTGGTAATGCGGCAGAACGCCAACACGAAGCCGAAATCCATACGGGTCGATACAGGTTCGATAATATCAAGCGTCTGCTAAGCGAAGTTGCGCCGGATCTCAACATTTCCGAAATACCATTGACGGACGGCATCGACCCCACGGGCTCCGGGCTTACAAAGGGTGATTTGCTCGTCCTCTATCTTGCATGGCTAACGGATATCACTCTTAAAGCATTAGCGGATACAGTGCAGGCGGATGCAGCGGGGTTGGTGACAAGATATCCAGACTTGCGTTCTGCCGTGCGTAGGTACGCGATACCGTGCTTCGAACATTCGGTGGATGACGTTCCTAGCGCGCAGCGCGCAAAATGGGCGCAAGGAGTTTTAGCTAACGCGCTCTTACAAGCGCAGATAGTCGCTGATACCTTGAGTGAGGAATGGGCGACACTGACAACACACCGTGCCAAATCCGTATTGGATGCTGTAAAGAAGCAAGATGTCTCGAAGCTGGAACCAATTTTGGCGCATCACGCATCTATTCGAGAGCCAGTCGCTGCCGGCGCTACCCAGTTCGAAGATTTTGTTGATGCGTCGGCTTCGCCAAAAGCAAAGCGCCTCATGCTGGTGATTGATGCGGGCGCGGGGACCACTGATTTTGCATTGTTTCAGAGTTTTTACGATGAGAAGACTGAAAGTTCTTCTTTGGCTCTCATTTCTTCAGCAGTCAGAATGTCCCGGGTTGCCGGGAATAGATTCGATCATGCGCTTCGGCCAATGTTGCTGAAGGCCTGCAATGTGCAACCGGAAAATGGGAGTCCCTGGAATGCTGAAGACTTTGCAATTATCAAGGCAGACTTGGATTCGCAGATCCGTGCTTTAAAGCGCCAGCTTTTCACCGTTGGATCAGTTTCAATCTCTTTGCGTCCAGGCGCGTCCGGTCTTTTGACGTTGGCAGACGTTGTTGCAGAAGCGTCCTATTTGGAATTGGGCAAAGAGCTCCAAGCTCAGCGTGATGGCCTTTTAGAAGGAGCATTCACTAAGGATAACATTCAAAAATATCAGGAGGCAACAAGAGCACTTGGGCGTCCCGTGCCGATACACGTGCTACTTACCGGTGGCTCGTCAAAACTTCCTATAGTCGCTGACCTTGCTGATGGAGGGTCGGTTGTCCGAGGCGTCAGATTCAAGTTCGAACAGATTGAAGAATTGCCGCAGTGGATCGACGCACTTCCGCGTGATCTCGCAGAAATGACCGCACAAGAATTTTCGCAGTGCGCCGTGGCGATCGGAGGTTGCTCCCCCGGCTCCCTAACGAGAGAAAAGACCTGTTTGCTCCGGTCACTTCTCATGTGCAGCAGGGGAAATGGGTTTTAAGTCGATACCAGGTGCGGGGGCTGTGATGGACCAAATCGCAGTTATCGCTCCTGGAAAGCCGCGAGGTAAGTCCCTTGCGACATTATGGGTGATTTTCCGGGGATGCCGCCGCCAGCAAATGCAATTTCCTCTCCACCGCGCTCTTATAAAATTCCTCGAATAGCTTCCAACGAATTGGATCATTGGCGATCCACCTCTTGTTGCCACCGGCGCACTTTACTTCATTTCGAATGACGATCGGAGGTTTTGGAACTTTATCGGTGAAAACGTCTTCGCGGAATGCGACTGCGCACATCGACAGGAAGGATCGACGATCCCTGCTAATTCTGCGTAAATCTTGGCCTGTCTCGACACCGATCTCACCATCCCATCTTTTCCGCGAATCAGATGTCGAAGCCGGACTATCTGAAGCCGCCGCCCATTTCGGAGTGAAACTGGCGCGGTGGGCGAACGCCCGTTGTACGAAATCATCGTCCGCTCACGTGCCTCTCGTTCTTGAGCCAGAGCCGAAAACAAAATTGGCTCACGATTGATTGGAACAAGAATCCAATTTTCAATTGCGCCCGTTGGGCAGGACGAGTGGTCTAGCTTGACGGCTGCGGATTGCAGGCGACGTCTTGCATCGGCGCCGGAATGACTGCTTACGATTGCTATTGGCGCTTCTGGCAACCGGAATAATTTTTTCGCAACGCCCTGCATAGTTTTGCCGCAGCAAGACGTGAATTGAAGCAACTCCCGCCGCAACAACGCGCTTGACATCATGGTCGATCTAAGGGAGCCTAAACTGGAAGCGTTGGGCAAAGCTGCCCAATAACGCTACAAGTTCAAACCATTTCCAACACCGCGCTTTCAAATTCAAGCGTGTCCAGTTGGTGGCGAGGGCGCCCTCGGCTTCACAGCCGGTGGGCGTTTTTTGTTTTGGATCGGGCGGATGGCGCGGAAGCACTATCGTATCGGCGTAATGTTCTCGACGACCGGGTCTTACAGCGTCGTCGCGCGCTCGATGCTGAATGGCGCCTTGCTGGCCTTCCAGGAAAATGCCGAGGCGGGCGGTGCGGTGGCGCTGGAGCCGGTCGTGGTCAACCCGTCGGGCGATCTCGCGCGTTACCGCGCGCTTAGTTTGGAGCTGCTTGGCGCCGGCATCCGCCAGGTCGTCGGCTGCTATACGTCTTCGAGCCGGAAGGAAGTCATTCCCTGCTTCGAAAAGTTTGACGGGCTACTCTGGTATCCGTCGCACTATGAGGGCTTTGAGAGCTCGGACAACGTGATCTACACCGGCGCATCGCCCAATCAGCACGTGCTGCCACTGGTCGACTATCTCGCCTCGCGGGTCGGCACCCGCGCATTCTGCGTCGGCTCCAACTACATCTGGGCCTGGGAGAACAACCGCATCTTCCGCGAGGCGCTGACCGCGCGTGGAGGCACCGTGGTCGCGGAGCGGTATTTGTCCGTGGGCGACACCGAATTCGACCAGGTGATATCGGCGATCCTCGACCAGCGTCCCGATTTCGTCTTCAACAACCTGATCGGCACCAGCGCCTATGCCTTCTTCCGCGCTTTCCGCGCCGCCTG
>Ga0209890_10000774_pt1 | contig 14797 bp, 12 predicted proteins | sample OrgsoiDNA2013049_FD_185799 | JGI IMG/M metagenome (GOLD analysis project Ga0209890, IMG submission 185799) | Permafrost soil microbial communities from the Arctic, to analyse light accelerated degradation of dissolved organic matter (DOM) -... | ecosystem: Environmental > Terrestrial > Soil >...
TTTGGCGCGCGAGCTCATGGCCCAGAGCTTGGAGCGCCAGCGCTTGGGCCTGCTGACCGATCAGCGCCAGAAGCAGCAGGCGGAGAGCGAGCAGGCGCTCGGGCAAGAGCGCCAGAGCGCCGCGCAGCTTGCGCGTCAAGCCGACAGCCTCAAGGACCTGATCGCAAAGCTCGAGCTGCGTCTGGGCCCCGCGGGTCGCAGCTGGCGCTCCGGCGACGACAAGGGGGCCGACGGACGTCCCGATTTCGCCGCGCTGAGCGATCCGGGCCGCCTGGCGCCGGCTGTCCGCCTGGGACAAGCCGTTCCTGGTGGCGTTCAGTGACCGGGACCCGATCACCGGGGGCATGGCTGCGGTCCTCAAGCGCACCATCCCCGGCGCGGCCGGCCTGCAGCACCCGGTCATCGAGGGGGCCGGCCACTTCCTGCAGGAGGACGCCGGTGAGCGCCTCGGCGAGGTGGTCGCCGCCTTCGCCGGCACCGCATGAGCCCGCTGCGGGTGTAGCTCGTCGGGCTCCTCAGGCCGCTCCTGACTAGGGCCGCGGGATATTGCGTACGTTGAGCCGCGCGATGTTGGCCACCTCGCCGACCCCGCCGTCGAGGACCATCTTGCCCAGGGACAGCGCGAAGCCCTTCGCGTCCTCGGGAGGGATATGGGAGGGCACCTCGGTCGCGTCGGGGGTGGTGACGACGTCGAGCAGGGCAGGTCCGTCGTGAGCGAAGACGGCCTGGGCCGCGTCGCGGACGTCGCCGGGTTCGGTGACGCGCCGGGTGAAGAACCCGGCGCCCGCGGCGATAGCGGCGAAGTCGACATGATCATGGTCGGTCTCGAACGGAGGATCGCCCGTCGCCGACGACCCACACGTTGTTTTCTAGGTCGAAGGTCTGTCCGTCCAGGGAGAACGTGCCCCGCGTAACGGCATGACCGACGCTGGCCCTCACTCGGCCAGCCTAAGGGCCCCAGGCCGGGCTAACATAGAGGGAGCCGCACCGGATTCGCACCGAGAGCGAGGGCATTGGACACGACGCGGGGCACGCCAGGACCGGAGGAATCCGGCGTCGTTGACTACGGCCAGGTCGGCCCGACGGTGGTCCGCTTGCTCCTCGGTGCGCGGCTGCGCCGGCTTCGCCAAGCCGCGGGGGTCACCCGGGAAAGCGCCGGGGACGCGATCCGGGCGTCTGGGTCCAAGATCAGCCGCCTCGAACTGGGCCGGACCGGCTTCAAGCAGCGCGACGTGTCTGACTTGCTCAGCTTCTACGGGGTCGGTGACAACGCCGAACGGGAGGACCTGCTCGCCCTGGCCCGGCAGGCCAACGCGGCGGGCTGGTGGCACTCCTACAGCGACGTGCTGCCCGCGTGGTTCGAGCCCTACCTCGGCCTTGAGCAGGCGGCGAGCATCATCCGCAGCTACGACGTGCAGTTCATCCCCGGGCTGCTGCAGACCCCGGACTACGCCCGGGCGGTGGCCCGGCTGATGGACAGCGTGCCGGAATCCACGGTCGAGCAGACGGTCGCGCTGCGGATGCGCCGGCAGCAGCAGCTGCACCGCGAGCACCCGCCGCACCTGTGGGCGGTCATCGACGAGACCGCCCTGCGCCGCCCCATCGGCGGCCGGGCCGTGATGCTGGCCCAGGTCGATCATCTGATCAGGATGTCGCGTCGGCCTCACGTCACCATCCAGGTCATGCCGTTCAGCGCGGGCGGGCACACGGGCACGGGTGCGCAGATGATCCAGCTGCGCTTTCCTGAGGGGCTGCTGCCCGACCTGGTCTACCAGGAGCAGCTCGAGAGCGCGATCTACCTCAACAAGCCCGCCGACACGGTGCGCTACTGGAACATCCTGAACAGCGTGGTCACCGAGGCGCTCCCCCCGGAGCAGAGCGCGGAGATGCTCCGCAGACTCGCTGGCGTGATCTGACGGACGGCGAGCGGACGGCCCATCGTCCGCCCCTTCCATTCCTGGGCCTGCGCGGGAGGAGAGGCCGGTCAATGAGGCCCGGTCAATGAGGCGCCGGGATGCGGTCGTGATCGGCGGCGGGCACAACGGCCTGGTCGCCGCCGCGTACCTGGCCCGCAGCGGGCTGGACACTCTGGTGTGCGAGCGCCGGGACGTGCCCGGCGGTGCCGCGGTCAGCGAGCACCCGTTCGGGCCGGACTACACGGTCACCTCGCTGTCGTACGTGGTGTCCCTGCTGCCGCCCGATCTCGTTCGCGGCCTGCGGCTGGAGCAGCACGGGTATCACGTCTACCCGCAGGGGCCCTACTTCGCGCCGCGTGCCGACGGGCGCGCCCTGCGGCTGCCCGCGGACCCGGTGGCGCGGCACGCCGAGATCGCCCGGTTCTCCCGCGCCGACGCGGACGCCTACGGGGACTACGAGGCGCACCTGGCGCAGATGGGCCGGCTGCTCGGCCCGCTGCTGCACCAGATCCCGCCGCACCTCGGCTCGCGCCGGCCCGCCGACCTGTGGCGGCAGGCCCGTCTGCTGGCCCAACTGCGGGGAGCTGGCGTGCGTGAGTCGGTGGATCTGACCCGGCTGCTCACCGGCAGCATCGCCGACCTGCTCGACCGTTACTTCGAAAGCGACGCGGTACGGGGCGTGCTGTCGGTCTCGGGCGTCATCGGCACCTGGGCCGGACCGGGGTCGGCGGGAACGGCGTACGTCATGCTGCACCACCACATCGGGGAGGCCGACGGGCAGGCGGGTGCGTGGGGCTTCCCGCGCGGCGGCATGGGCGGGGTCACCGGGGCGATCGCCGCCGCGGCCCGGTCGTTCGGCGCGGAGATCCGCACTGGCGCCGAGGTTGCCCGCATCCGGACCGGTGCCGGACGGGTCACCGGGGTGACCCTGGCCAGCGGGGAGGAGATCGACGCCGACGTCGTCATCACGACGGCTCATCCGGCGATCTCTTTCCTGCGCCTGCTGGACGCGGCCGAGCTGCCGCCCGGGTTCGTGGCGGACATCCGCGGCTGGCAGACCCGCAGCGGCACCGTGAAAATCAACCTCGCTCTCGACCGGCTGCCGGTGTTCACCAGCCATCGTGAGCCGGACCCGCAGGTCTACGGCGGCACCATCGTGCTGGCCGACAGCCTCGACGACGTGGAGACCGCCTTCCAGCAGGCGGTCTCCGGTCAGCCGTCTGCGCTGCCGTTCGCCGACATCTGCATCCCGAGCGTGTTCGACGACTCGCTGGCGCCGCCCGGTCAGCACGTCATGTCGCTGTTCACCCAGTGGGTGCCGCACGGCTACGCGGACGCGCCGCATGAGGCCGAACTGGCCGCGTACGCGGACCGGGTGCTGGCCCGGGTGGAAGCGGTCGCGCCCGGCTTCACCAGCTCCGTACTGCACCGCCAGGTGATCGGGCCGCACCAGATGCAGGAGGAGTACGGCCTGGTGGGCGGGAACATCTTCCACGGCGAGCTGTCGCTCGGCCAGATGTTCCACGCCCGGCCCGCTGCGGGCTACGCGGACCTGCGCACCCCGGTCCGGGGCCTCTACCAGGCCGGCTCGGCCACCCATGGCGGCGGCGGGGTCACCGGCATTCCGGGCCGCAACGTCGTGCGCCAGGTCCTCGCCGACCAGCGGACCCAGCGGTGGGCAGACCGCTGGCGCGCAGCCCGGCCGTCCCGGGCTGGTGGCCACCACGGTCATGAACGCCAGCTACGCCGCGGAACGCCAGCGGCGCCGCAACGTAACCGGCCCGCTTGACTATGACGACAGCGACGTCTCCGTGCTCGCCGCCGCGCGGCTGCTGCGGCGCACCGACCTGTCCCCCGCCGCGTCCCGTGCGCTCGGCTTCCTCGTGCACTGGGGCTACGGGTCACTGGTCGGTCGCGGCCGTGCCGCCCCGCCGCCGCTGCCGGCCGGTGGCGGCCACCACCGGGTACTGGGCCGGCCTGATGGTCATGGCGTGCGTGCTGTTCCCCGCGCTGGGTGATACTCCCCCGTCGTGGCGCTGGCGCGGCGACGTCATCGCGACCAGCGCGGCCCAGCATCTGGTGTACGCGGGGAGCGCGACCGCGACGCTGGGCATGCTGGCCCGCGGCGGGCCCGCAAGAGAATCCGAGACAGGAGCGGCATGAACGGAGCTCAGGCGCTGATCCGGACGCTGGTGGGCGCCGGAGTGGAGGTGTGCTTCAGCAACCCGGGCACCTCGGAGATGCATTTCGTCGCGGCGCTGGATGCGGTGCCGGACATGCGCGGGGTGCTGTGCCTGTTCGAGGGGACGGCGACCGGCGCGGCGGACGGGTACGGGCGGATGACCGGACGGCCCGCCGCGGTGCTGCTGCACCTGGGGCCGGGGCTGGGGAACGGGCTGGCCAACCTGCACAACGCGCGGCGGGCGGGCTCGCCGCTGGTGCTCGTGGTGGGCGACCACGCGACCTGGCACAAGCGGTTCGACGCGCCGCTGGAATCCGACATCGACGCGCTGGCCGGGTCGGTCTCCGGGTGGACGCGGCGCTCGCTGCGCAGTGCGGACGTGGCCGCGGACGCCGCTGAGGCGGTGGCGGCGGCCTCGGCGGGACAGGTCGCCACGCTGATCCTGCCTGCGGACGTGTCCTGGACCGACGGCGCGCAGCCCGCCCCGGCGATCCCGGCCCGGCCGCCGTCGCCGGTGCCCGGCGAGGTGCTCGGCGACGTGGCCAAGGCGCTGCGCGGCGGGGAGCCGGCCCTGATCCTGCTGGGCGGGACCGCGGTGCGGCGGCCAGCGCTGGAGGCCGCCAGCCGGATCGCCGCTGCCACCGGGGCGCGGCTGCTGGCCGAGACATTCCCGGCCCGGATGGAACGCGGCGCCGGGCTCCCGGCCGTCGCCCGGCTGGCCTACCTGGCCGAGATGGCCGCGCCGCAGCTGGCCGGGACCCGGCACCTGATCCTGGCCGGGGCCAGGGCCCCGGTATCCTTCTTCGCCTACCCGGGCCGGCCCAGCTCGCTGGTGCCGGACGACTGCCAGGTGCACGTGCTCGCAGCCGGCGGCGACGACGCGCCCGGCGCGCTGATCGCCCTCGCCGACCTGGTCGCGGCGGACGCCGCACCCACCGGGGCGCCGGCCCAGCGGCCGGCCATCCCGGACGGGGCCCTCACCGCGGAGAGCGCGTCGGCGGTCATCGGCGCGCTGCTGCCGGAAAGGGCGATCGTCAGCGACGAGTCGAACACTTCCGGTATCGGGCTGGGCCCCGCCACGGGCGGGGCGCCGCCGCACGACTGGCTCACCCTCACCGGCGGGGCCATCGGGCAGGGCCTGCCGCTGGCCGCCGGGGCCGCCATCGCCAGCCCGGACCGGCCGGTCATCGCGCTGGAGTCCGATGGCAGCGCCATGTACACCATCTCCGCGCTGTGGACGCACGCCCGGGAAGGGCTCGACGTCACCACCGTCATCTTCAGCAACCGGTCGTACGCCATCCTGGCCATGGAACTGGACCGGGTGGGAGCGGCCGGGACGGCCGGGGACGCCGCGCGGAGCCTGCTGGACCTGTCCCGACCCACGCTGGACTTCACCGCCCTTGCCGCCGGGATGGGCGTACCCGCGACCCGCGCCCGGACCACCGCCAAGTTCGCCGCCCAGTTTGAGCAGGCCCTGGCCGAACCGGGCCCGCACCTGATCGAGGCCATCCTGCCCTGAGCCGCCATCCCGGGCTGGAGAGCGAAGCTGGGGCCGGGCTGGAGAGCGAAGCTGGGGCCGGGCTGGAGAGCGAAGCTCGGGCCGGGCTGGAGAGCAGGGCCGGCTGCGGGCGGCCCCGAGCCGAAGGACCGGGCCGGGCTGGGGAGCCGGGCCGGGCCGGGGCAGGATGGAACGCATGGACGTGGAGTGGTTCCTGGTGGTGGCGAGCGAACTGCTCGCGATGCCATCGACCGCGGTCCGGCCCGCAGAGCTGCAACGGGCGCTCGGCTTCGTACTCGACTTCGTCGGGACCGACGGTTTCACGGTCGAGCGTTTCGTCTCCGGCGGCAAACCGAGCGCGCTGGTATACCGCAGTGACCAGGCCAAAGGGGCCGGACGGCCCCAGTTCCGGATCATACTGAACGCCCACCTGGATGTCGTGCCAGCGCCGACGGGCCAGTTCAAGCCGCGCCGGGATGAGACGAGGCTGTACGCGCGGGGCGCCCAGGACATGAAGATCTCTGCGCTGGCCGAGGCGCTGGCGTTCCGGGAACTGGCCGCCACGGTGCCGTACCCGCTCGCCCTCCAGCTCGTCACCGACGAGGAGACCGGCGGGCGGGACGGTACCCGGCACCAGATCAGCCGCGGCGTGCGCGGCGAGTTCGTGATCATCGGCGAGACCAGCGGCCTGCGGATCGTCACCGAGACGAAGGGCATGCTGGGCGTCACCTTGGAGGCCACCGGACGCGGCGCGCACAGCGCCTACCCGTGGCTCGGCGACAACGCCCTGGTCGCGCTGAACCAGAGCGTGAGCAACATCCTGGCCCGATATCCTCCCCCGGCCGAAGAGGAGTGGCGGACGACGGTCAACCTGGCCCGGGTGCACACCCCCAACCAGGCCCGCAACCAGATCCCGGCCGAAGCGAACGCCTGGCTGGACATCCGGTTCCCGCCCGAGGACACCGACCTGGCCGGGCACAGCGCCGGGGAGATCGCCGCCTACCTCCAGACGTTCTGCGCGCCGGGGGTGACGGCCGTGGTCGGCCACGTGGACGCGCCGCAGTACGCCGACGGCGGCCGCCCGGAGATCGCGCAGCTGGCCGCGGCGGCGCGCGCCCAGGGCTACCGGCCGGACTTCCTGCGCAAGCACGGCACCGGCGACGGGCGCTTCTACGGGGCAGCCGGGATCACCGCGGTGGCGTTCGGCGTGGGCGGGCACGGCCAGCACGGGGCCGACGAATACGCGGAGATCCCGACGATCGCGCCGTACTACCAGGCGCTCAGCCAATTTCTCCGGGATCCCGGACCTGCACCGACCGTAAGCGGGTTGTTACGACCTACGCGGGGTCAGGCGTCCGGGAAGGTAAGCGAACGGAGGGCTGCCCGGACGGCGGCGATCCGGTCGCCGTCCCACTCGACCGTGGGGTCGGGCTCCAGGAAGGTTATCGCCGTGCTGGCCAGGCCGATCGCGGTCAGCGACCAGTCGCCGCTCGCACCGAACGGGTTCTCCCGTGACTGCTGACCGGCCAGCTCGGGCATGGACAGCGCCATGATGATCAGCCCCCGGAGGGTGGCATTGAGCAACGTGGCCAGCACCGCGAACGTGGCCCCGGCCCGCAGCCGGTAGCCGAACAGGGCCGTCATCCCCTCCCAGGCCGCCGCGACCCGGGCCATCCGCTCCCGTTCGGACCGGGCCAAGATCGCCTGGACCTCGTCCCGCAGATCGCCGTCGGCGAGGCTCATGAACGTGGCGTGCAGCGCGAGGTAGGTCCGCCACTGCGGCGACCCGGCACCTGGCGGGTGGGGCCCGGATCGGCGGCCGCGTTCCGTGTCCGGGAGACCGTGCTGGGCCTGGGCAACACGGTGGGTGGGAGCACGGGCTCCGTCACCGGGACCGTCGTCATCGCCGGGGACCAGGTGGACACGGCCTCGTTCGGGATCAACCTGACCACCATCCGGGTGAGCGGGAAGCAGCAGCCGCAGGCGGCCATCAGCCTGGCCACCGGGCGGTACCCGGAGGCGGCCCTCGCGCTGGCGCGGCCGGTGACGCTGCCGGCCGGATTCGCCACCGGGCGGACGGTGACGTTCACCGCCCCGGCCGAGTTCACCCTGCGCGGGGTGGCGCGCCCGGTGACGGTGAAGCTCACCGCGCGCCGCGACGGGACGGCGCTGCAGGCCGCGGGCTCGATCCCGGTCGTATTCAGCCAGTTTGACATCGTGGAGCCGGCCGGCCACGGGGTGATCGGCTCGCTGGCCGGCCACGGGACGGCGGAGTTCCGGCTCGTCCTGCGCCGGGCTGGCTAGACGGGCGGGGCTGGCTCGTCCCCCGCCGGGCTGGCTCGTCCCCCGCCGGGCTGGCTCGTCCCCCGCCGGGCTGGCTCGTCCCCGCCGGCCAGATGGGCCGGGCTGGCTGCGGCCAGCTTGCTCAGAGCTGGACCAGACAGGTTAGCCGCCCTAAGGAATTTCCTTGGCCGGCCCGGGTGTTGTGATGAGGTTGGGCCCGATGGCTGACTTGCTAAGGTCACCGGGACGCCACGAACAAAACGCTGGCCGGGCCGGAAGGAGGAGCGGATGACGCCGACGGGCACGCTGACGGGTGCCATGCCCGCGACCCCGGATCCGGACGCCGTGTACGGCGCCTTCGCCGCCTGGGCCAAGGACCAGGGGCTGAGCCTCTACTCCCACCAGGAAGAGGCGCTGATCGAGATCGTGTCGGGGTCGAACGTGATCCTGTCCACCCCGACCGGGTCCGGCAAGAGCCTGGTCGCGGCGGGCGCGCATTTCGCGGCCCTGGCGGCCGGGCAGCGCACCTTCTACACCGCCCCGATCAAGGCGCTGGTCTCGGAGAAGTTCTTCGCGCTGTGCGACACCTTCGGGCCGGCCAATGTCGGCATGATGACCGGCGACGCTAGCGTCAACCCGTCGGCCCCGATCATCTGCTGCACCGCGGAGATCCTGGCCAACATCGCGCTGCGGCACGGGGCGGACGCGGACGTCGGCCAGGTCGTGATGGACGAGTTCCACTTCTACGCCGACCCGGACCGTGGCTGGGCCTGGCAGGTGCCGCTGATCGAGCTGCCGCGGGCCCAGTTCCTGCTGATGTCGGCGACGCTGGGCGATGTCAGCTTCTTCGAGAAGGAGCTGACCCGCCGCACCGGCCGCACGACCGCCGTGGTCCGCTCCGACGCCCGGCCGGTCCCGCTGAACTTCCGCTACGTACTGACCCCGCTGCACGAGACGCTCCGGGAACTGCTGGAGACCCACGAGGCCCCGGTCTACGTGGTGCACTTCACCCAGGCCGCCGCGCTCGAGCAGGCCCAGGCGCTGATGAGCATCAACGTCTGCAGCCGGGCGGAGAAGGACGCCATCGCCGAGACGATCGGCCACTTCCGGTTCACGGCCGGCTTCGGCAAGACGCTGTCCCGGCTGGTGCGGCACGGCATCGGGGTGCACCACGCGGGCATGCTGCCCAAGTACCGGCGGCTGGTCGAGATGCTGGCCCAGGCCGGGCAGCTCAAGGTCATCTGCGGCACCGACACGCTGGGGGTGGGGATCAACGTGCCCATCCGTACGGTGCTGTTCACCGCGCTGTCCAAGTACGACGGGACCAGGACCCGGCTGCTGCAGGCGCGGGAGTTTCACCAGATCGCCGGGCGCGCCGGGCGGGCCGGATACGACACGGTGGGGACCGTCGTCGTCCAGGCGCCCGAGCACGTCGTCGAGAACGAGCAGGCGCTGAAGAAGGCGGGCGACGACCCGAAGAAGCGGCGCAAGGTGGTCCGCAAGAAGCCGCCCGACGGCTTCGTGTCCTGGGGCCAGCCCACCTTCGAGCGGCTGGTCGCGGCCGACCCGGAGCCGCTGAAGTCCCGGTTCGCGGTCAGCCACGCGATGCTGCTGAACGTGATGAGCCGGCCGGGCGACGCGTTCACCGCGATGCGGCACCTGCTGACCGACAGCCACGAGGACCGCGCGGCGCAGCGGGCGCACATCCACCGGGCGATCCAGATCTACCGGGCGCTGCTGGCCGGCGGGGTCGTCGAGCGGCTGGACGAGCCGGACGAGCTGGGCCGCCGGGTACGGCTCACCGTGGACTTGCAGTTCGACTTCGCGCTCAACCAGCCGCTGTCACCGTTCGCGCTGGCGGCGCTGGAGCTGCTGGACCGCGAGTCGCCGTCCTACCCGCTGGACGTCCTCTCGGTCATCGAGTCCACCCTGGACAACCCGCGGCAGGTGCTGTCCGCCCAGCAGTTCCGCGCCCGCGGCGAGGCCGTGGCGCAGATGAAGGCCGACGGCATCGACTACGACACCCGCATGGACCTGCTGGACTCGGTGACGTACCCGAAGCCGCTGGAGGAGCTGCTGGCGGCCGCGTTCGACATCTACCGGCGCGGTCACCCGTGGGTCGCCGACCACGAGCTGGCTCCCAAGTCGGTGGTCCGCGACATGTGCGAGCGGTCGATGACGTTCACCGAGTACATCGGGTACTACGGGCTGTCCCGTTCAGAGGGTCTGGTGCTGCGGTACCTGGCCGACGCGTACAAGGCGCTGCGGCAGACCGTGCCGGAGGACGGCAAGACCGAGGAGCTCATCGACCTGATCGAGTGGCTCGGCGAACTGGTCCGCCAGGTCGACTCGAGCCTCATCGACGAGTGGGAGCGGCTGCGCAACCCGGAGTCTCCAGACGCGGGGGACGGCAAGACGGTCGCGGAAACGGCCGCGCGGCCCCCGTCGGTGACCGCGAACATCCGGGCGTTCCGGGTCCTGGTCCGTAACGCCCTGTTCCGCCGGGTGACGCTGGCCGCGCTCGGCCGGTACACCGAGCTCGGCGAGCTGGACGCGGAGGCGGGCTGGGACGCCGACGCGTGGGGCGATGTGCTGGATGACTACTTCGTCGAGCACGACGAGATCGGTACCGGCCCGGACGCCCGCGGGCCCGGGCTGCTCATCATCGACGAGGGCCGCGAACGCTGGGCCGTCCGGCAGATCTTCGCCGATCCGGCCGGGGATCACGACTGGGGTATCAGCGCGGAGATCGACCTGGCGGCCTCGGACGATGCGGGGGCGGCCGTCGTGCGGGTCACCGACGTCGGCCAGCTCGGCGCGGCCCGCTGACCGTCCGAGCCCAGAAAAACCCGGCCCACGAGGGATCCGCACCAGGGCAACGTAGCACTGGGCCGTTCCGGCCCGCCCGGGGCGGCCCGGCCCGCCGGCCGCGGGATCCGGCCGGGGACCCCTCATGCCGTATTCGCCGGCGAGGCACTCGGAACCTTGCATACCCTCTCTGGGTGGGCAGTCTCAGCGGGCAACGGGTTCGATCCTGCCGGTTCGCCGGTCTGGCGGGGGCCGTGATTCTGCTCGGTGCGCTGGCCAGCGCCTGCAGTTCGGGGCCCGTGCCGCAGCCGACGGCGTCGGCCTACCTCGCCGCCTGGGGCAAGCAGGACTGGGCCGGGATGCGCCAGCTGGCTGACAGCCCGCCCGCCGACTTCGTAGCGGTCAACTCCGCGTCGTTCACGGACCTGCAGATCGCCCAGGCCAGCTTCACCGCAGGCACGATGAAGACGACCGGCTCCACCGCCCAGGAGCCGGTGACCGAACGGCTGACGCTCAAGGGCCTCGGCACCGTCACCCTCCGGCCTACCCTGCACCTGGTCCAGCGCTCGGGGCACTGGCTGGTGGACTGGACCCCGGCGACGATCGCGCCGTCGCTCCGGGCCGGCGACCGGCTCGCGCTGAGCACGACGTGGCCGGCCCGCGCGGCGATCACCGGGGCCGGCGGCGCGCCGCTGACCACCCAGGCGCAGCAGGTGACGGTCGGGGTCCAGGGCAGCCGGATCAAGGACGCCGGCTCGCTCACCTCAGCACTGGTCACCGCGGGGGCGACCATGCAGCAGGCCACCAGCGCGATCACCGCCGCGAAGGCGCACCCGACGTTCTTCGAGCCGGTCTTCACCGTTTCCCAGACGCGGTACGACCAGCTCAAGCCGACGATCTACTCGCTGCCCGGCACCGTGTTCGAGGCGTCCACGGCGGCCCAGGCCAGCACGCCGGGGCTCACCGACGGACTGGTCGGCACGCTCGGGCCGATCACCGCGCCGGAGCTGAGCTCGCTCGGGGCCGCCTACAACGCGCAGAGCGTCGTCGGCCAGACCGGGCTGGAAGCGGCCGACGAGCGCCAGCTGGCCGGCACGCCGGCCACGACCGTCTCGGTGGTCACGGCCAGCGGTGCGAACGTGGCCACGCTCGCCACCCTGCCCGGGCACGCCGGCACCCCGGTCGCGACCACGATCGACCCGGCCGTGCAGCGCGCCGCGGAGGCGGCCCTGTCCGGCGAGACGAAGAACGCCGCGCTCGTCGCGGTCAACGCACAGACCGGCGCGGTCCTGGCCGCGGCCAACGCCAACTCCGGCGACTTCGACCAGGCCCTGGACGGCGCCTATCCCCCGGGGTCGACGTTCAAGGTGATCACCTCGACCGCGCTCATCGACAAGGGACTGTCCCCCTCGTCGGCGGCCAGCTGCCCCGCCGTGGCCACGGTCGACGGCGAGGTGTTCCACAACGCCGAAGGCGAGGGCCAGGTCAGCGACCTGCTGCACGCCTTCGCCGAGTCGTGCAACACCGCCTTTATCGGGCTAGCCACCAAAAACCTCACGCCCTCGGACTTCCCGTCCGCAGCGGCGATGTACCGGCTGGGCCAGGCCCCGCAGATGGGCCTGCCGGCGTACGCCGGTTCGGTGCCCACGCCGTCGGACGAGGCCGACCTGGCCGCCACGTCCATCGGCCAGGGCCGGGTTCTGGTCTCGCCGCTGAATATGGCCATGGTCGCCGCCGCGACCGATACCGGCACCGTGCACGCCCCGCTTCTGGTCACCGGGGCACCGGACGATACCGCGGCGACCAAGCAGCTGCCGGCCACCGTCGTTACCGACCTGCACGAGATGATGGCGCAGGTCGTAGCGACCGGCACCGCGGCGGGCCAGGGCCTGCCCGCCGGGACCTACGCCAAGACGGGAACCGCCGAGTACGGGACCACCAACCCGCTCAAGGTCGACGCCTGGCTGATCGGGTTCCGGGGCAACCTCGCGTTCGCGGTCCTGGTGGTCGACGCACCCGGGGACGGCGGCCCCACGGACGGGCCGATCGCGGCCAAGTTCCTCGACGCAGTGGGGTCCCAGGCCGGCTAGCCGCTGGACTGCCGACTAGCCCCAGCATGCCTTCATGCGGCGGGTTGTGTTCGTCCGGGTTCGCTACTTTCTCGAATGCCACCGCTGCCCCCAAACTAGTTCGGCGCGCGATAGTACTGGGCGAGCCAAGCAGTCGCCTGCTGTGTTGCGGGATGCTGGAGGCCCACCGTCGCCAGCAGTTTCGAGCGGGCTGCAATCAGCATGGGCTCACCTTCCGCGGAGTTGTCCCGAGCAATCAATGCCCACCCCAAGGCGGCTTCGCTGCGCGCTGCACGCCAGCTATTGGGACCCGCCAATCCCACGTTCATTTCCAACGCTGCACGAAGCTCCGCCTCAGCGGCTGCCAAGGAGCCTTGCCGCAATAACACCTCGCCCAGCAGCTCGTGCGTGGAGGCTACATACAAGTGCCGTGCGGGCAGCGCCTGGGCGTATACGGCGAGGGCTTGGCGCGCGTCGGTCTCGGCAGCGGACAGATTATTGGCCTTGAGGAATAGGTTCGCCAGGGCATCGAGATAGTAGCCGACGATGTAGTGGCTCGGCCCGCGGCGATCGCGAGTGACCTGCAACGCCGTCTCAGTCGCTGCAATGGCGCGCGTCAAGTCGCCTTCGCGGTCGTACAGAATGCCCAAATCGGCTTCGATGGCGGCGATTCGCGGCGAATCGGCGCCGAATACATTGCGTTCGATCTGCAGGGCCTCGTTGAGCACTTGCTCGGATTCCGTATATTTCCCCCGTTGAGTCAGTATCGCTCCCAGTGTCGCCAACGCGGCGGCGTTGTCGGGATGATTGCGGCTGACGGTCGCTTGAAAAATACTCAGTGCTTCGCGCTGGTAACGCTCGGCCAGCGGGTAATCGTTCCTCCACATTGCGGTGGCGGCGAGACCGTTCAACGTGGTGGCCACCTGCAGATTCTGATCGCCGATGGCGGTCCGGTAGATGTTGAGTGCCTTACCGAACAGCTCGGCGGCACGCGCCGGATCGCTCTTTGCATCGAGCGCAAAATGGCCGAACTGCACCAGAATGTCGGCCGTTTCGAGCGGCCGCGGTTGGCCGTCGCTTTGCGACAAGGCCACCGCCTGATCCAGATAGGCTTCCGCCGAGATCAAGTGACCGGCATCGGTCAGTGCGCGCGCCAGATTCGCCAGCGCCACAGCAATGCGGCCGTTGTCGAGCGGGCGCTCCTGTCGGCGTATGGCGACCGCTTGCTCGAACAAAGGAATCGCTCGTTCGCTCAAGCCCTGGCGCCGATAGGCAAGGCCAATGCTTTCGAGAAGTTGGGCGCGTACTTCCGGTTGTAGACTCAAGTTCCCCGAGATTTTCGCGGCACCTCGATCCAGCAAGTCTTTGGCGGTCGGCTCTCGCCCCTGAGCATTGAACGGATCGGCCTGCGAGAACACATCCACCAGAAACGCCGATACTTGCTGTGCTCGATCGCGCTCTTGCGCCGTCGCGTCTCGCGCCGTTTCAATGCGGTGATTCTGCCAAAGCGTGAGGACCGCAAACAGGGCGAGACTCACGAACACGATAGCGACACCGATGACGGGTAACAGATGTCGTCGCATAAATTTGGCGGTGTTGTACCGCCAATCGCCTTGTCTTGCGCGCACGGGTTGACCGAGCAGATGGCGATTGAGGTCATCCGCGAGCGCTTCCACCGATGGGTAGCGTCGATCCGGTTCTTTGCGCATCGCCATTGCGATGATTGCGTCCAAATCACCCCGCAGCAGTCGCTTCGTGCGCAAATCCACCACGACCGAGCTAGGCAAAAGAGGCTCTTGTTCGCAAAGAACGCTAACCAATTCTGCGCGAGACGGGTTTCGTGTAGAAAACCGATGCGGCCTGCATCCGCTTAACAGCTCATAGAGCAACGCACCGAGCGCATAGATGTCGCTTGATATGGTAACAAGCTCACCTCTCACCTGCTCGGGCGAAGCAGAGATTGGGGTCAGTCGCTGGGCATCCGTTGCCGTCAGCTCCAGAGGGTTTACCCCAGCTCCGATCAATTTGGCAATCCCAAAAT
>Ga0209890_10000775_pt1 | contig 14796 bp, 12 predicted proteins | sample OrgsoiDNA2013049_FD_185799 | JGI IMG/M metagenome (GOLD analysis project Ga0209890, IMG submission 185799) | Permafrost soil microbial communities from the Arctic, to analyse light accelerated degradation of dissolved organic matter (DOM) -... | ecosystem: Environmental > Terrestrial > Soil >...
GGGGACGGGGCGGTCGTCGGGCTCCTGTCCTCACGAACGGAGACCACCGGTTTCTGGCCGGGCTTGTCAACGATGACGGTCGTATGCGAGCCATCGTCGATCGATATGATCGTCTGCCTCCCGACGGTCTGGACGTCCACCTTGGGCGACTGCGGAGTTGGCGCTGGCGTCGAGGAGGCAGATCCCGCGGCTGACGACTGGCTGGTCCTGTCCGGTGGCGGCGACGGCTCGGCGGCCGCTGTCCCGGCAGGGGTGGCTGGCGAGGCTCCGTTGCTCGAGCCCGACACCGCCTGCGCCAGCTGCGGCAGGTCCTTGAGGGCATCCGTCAGGTGGCTGAGCGCCTGGAGTGGATGACCGGTCTCGAAGTCGACGATGCCTCCGAGCGCTTCACCGACTCCTTTCATGTTGGATGGCAGAATCGAGTTCGCGACCTCGCTAACCAGTTTTCCCGGGTCGGTGACTGCAGATGCGATGCTGGAAAGGCCTGAAAGAATGCCCATGGCGTTCTCCTTTTTGCTTTCGAACTAAGCCGCGACGCGCGGGTTGAGGGTGGAGGTCGCGACGGCGACGGTGGGAGAGTCCGATGCTTGCTTCGGGGGCGCTTCGCGTACGAGGGCCTCGGCGATCTCGCCGCGCATGAAGAGCAGCTTCGGTTCGTTGGGCTCGTAGGCGAGGCCCTTCTCCAGCTCCGCGAGCGCTTCACGCAGCCGACCGAGGCGACGGAGGGTGGCGGCGTAGAGGGAGTACGACCACCAGTACTTGTGATCGGCGGCGATGAGCCCTCGGCAGAGCACCTCCGCGTCGGCGTAGCGGCCGACCTGGTAGAGCTGGTAGGCGAGCGCCATGATGGCGTCGAGCGCTTCGTCCGGAATGCCGAAGAGCGACTTCATCGTCGTCTCCTCGAGGAACTGGCGAGCGGCGGGCGTGAGCTGCGGATCGATCGGCGTGCTGTTTGTCTGGGCGTCCATGGGCGCCTCCTTCTTTGGTCCGGTTGTTGGACGGAGGAGGTTTCGGCCCGTGCCCGCGCGAGTTGCGGGCGCCCAAAGAAAAACCCCGGCGCGGAGTCAACCGGCCGGGGTCAGGTTCGGGGGCGCGCCGCGCGCGCCCAGTCGTCGAATGGTCAGGCGGAGAAGATGCGGTCCAACTTCTCTTCGATCTTCACTTCCTTGGACTTCGTCGCGACGGCGATCTCCTTGATCAGCAGCGTGCGCGCGGTGTCGAGCATCTTCCGCTCGCCGAACGAGAGCTCCTTGTCGCCCTTGAGGCGCTGCAGATCGCGCAGGACCTCCGCAATCTCGAAGACCGAGCCGGTCTTGATCTTCTCCATGTACTCGCGGTAGCGGCGGTTCCAGGTCTGTCCCTCGACGGCCACTTCGCGGCTCTTGAGAATCTCGAAAACCTCGTCGACCTCGTCGGCGCGAATCAGCTCGCGCAAACCGACCGCGCCCGCATTGCGCGTCGGAATCATGATCTTCATTCCGTTCTCGAGAATCTTGAGAATGTAGAAGGTCTGCTTGTTGCCCGAGATCTCACGCGTCTCGATGCCGACGATCTGCGCGACGCCGTGGGCCGGATAGACGGCCAGATCACCCACTCGGAAAGTCGGCTCCATGACTACGTTCGCTCCTTGTTGAGGACGGTTTTCAAGGCCCGCGAACTCTATCACGCGAAAGCGCTTTATTCAACGCTTCTCCGGTGAATCTCGCACGCTTCTCCGTCGGAGACGATGCCGCGACGCGCGTGCCAGATTGCTGTCAAGTCGCGCTGCGGCGCAGGTAATTGAGAATTGAAGCGACGCCGAATCCCGTTCCACCTTTGGCGACGTGTCCATGTTCTTTGTTGGCGCTCGAGGGACCCGCGATGTCCACGTGCGCCCAGGGGACGTCACCAACGAACTCCTTCAGAAACAGCCCGGCCGTGAGCGCGCCGCCCCAGCGTTCACCGGTGTTCTTCAGATCGGCGATCTCCGATTTGAGCTGCTCGCCGAGGCGCGGAGGCAGAGGTAGGCGCCACATCTCCTCGCCCGACTGCTCGGCCGCAGAAAGAAAGGCCGCGGCGAGCCCGTCGTCGTTGCTCATCAGGCCAGCGATGTGTGGCCCGAGCGCAATCATACAGGCGCCAGTCAGCGTGGCGAAGTCGAGCAGAGCGTCGGGACGAAGACGCAACCCGAACGTCATTGCGTCGGCCAACGTGAGCCGTCCTTCAGCGTCGGTGTTGTTGATCTCGACGGTCTTTCCGTTGAGCGACCGAATCACGTCGCCCAGCTTGTACGAATTGCCCGACGGCATGTTCTCGGTGCAGGCCGCGAGCGCGTGAACCTCGATGGGGAGCTTCTCCTCGCCGGCGGCGACGGTCGCCGCCAACACTGCCGCCGCGCCGGCCATGTCGGTCTTCATGTCCAACATGCCCTCGTTGGTCTTGAGCGACAGGCCGCCCGAGTCGAAGGTGACGCCTTTGCCGACGAGCACGAGGCGCCGACGCGCGCCGGGCGGCTTCCAGGCGAGATGAATGAAGCGCGGCTCCTCGTGGCTCCCCTGCGCGACCGCCAGGTAGAGCCCCATGCCGAGCTCGGCGCAGGCGGCGCGATCGAGGACCTCGACGGAGAGGCCGGCCTGTTCTGCCCACTCCCTGGCCAGCGCTGCGAGGCGCGTCGGCGTCAGAACGCCGGCCGGCTCGTTGACCAGATCGCGCGCGCGGGCGACGGCCCGTGCAGTGATACGGGCGCGAGTCAACTCCGCGGCGGCCACTTCGGATGGGACGGGGGAGGGAGGGCAGATCGTCAGCGACGCCAGCGACGGGGCCCGGTTGCGATCGTCGGTGAGGTAGCGGTCGAAGCGGTAGCCACCGAGCCAGGCACCCTCGGCGGCGCCTGCCAAAGTTGCGGCGTCCACGCCCGACGGCCAGGTCAGCGCAGCGCGGACGGCACCTACGGAACCGGCGAGCCGAACGGCGCTCCCGGCAGCGCTCCTGAGTGCGCGGGCATCTTCGCCGGCGACCGCGCCCAACCCGATCAGGGCGACCCGACGAGCGGGCAACGCGCCGTGGGTGTGCGCGAGCAGCGACTGGCCGGCCTTCGCCGTAAACCGCTCCTCGGCCGCCGCGCGGCGCAAGAGCCCGTCGAGACGGGCATCTGCGCGCCCGATGAGCCCCTCCCCCTCCAGGTCGCTCTGGCCGCACGCAATGACGAGCAGATCGACGGCTTGGTCGAGCGGGTCCCCGTCAGCAAAGGCAAGCTCGAGCATCGATTCGACCGCCAAAAGATAGGGGCGGATGCGCGAGATATCAAGGCGGCGACACGCTGTTGACAGCGCCGGGGGTAGCCAGTAGCGTGGGGCCCTCAATGGCAAAGGCCCGACCGCTGCGGAAGACTGGCCGCAAAACAGGCGGTAAGTCCGTCAAAGAGCGCCAGCTCAGCAGCTCGGAGGTGAAGCGGACGGCGGCGAAGCGACCGCCCAAGCCCGCCGACCGCGCCCCGAGCGGGAAACTGGCTCCGCTGCGGCCGACTCGGAAGGCAGTCGTGGCAGTAATTGAGCGCCAGATTGCCGCTCCTGCGATCCCGCCGCCGCCCTTGCCGGCGCCGATCGCCAGCTTCACGTTCTAATTGTCGAGAAGGACACCGGAAGGACACCCTGATGTCAGAGGCGACGACGACCACGGCCGTTCTTTCCGAGAAGCGAGAGGCAGCTGCCAAGGCGCTTCGGGAGATTCTTGATCGGATGGGAATCGAGGCGGAGGTGAGCGCCTTCGACGACGGGGAGCGGATCTTTCTCGACGCCCACGGGGCGGAGTCGGGCCTTATTATCGGGAAAAAGGGCGCAACGTTAGACGCGTTGCAGTATGTCGTCAACCGAATTATCAGCAAGAAGCCGAATGACGGCCCCGGCGTCGTGGTTGACGCAGAGGGTTACCGTGGCCGGCGTGAAGATTCTCTGGTCGACCTCGCGAACCGGATGGCCGACAAGGCGATCAAGACCGGGCGACCTGTGCCGGTCGAACCGATGAGCCCTCACGATCGCCGGATCGTTCACGTGACGCTGGCCGAGCATCCGGGCGTCACCACGGAGTCGGACGGCGAGGGCCTGTTTCGACGGGTGGTCATCTATCCGAAAGATCGCCCCGTCGCGGGCGCCTGACCGCGACCCATCTATTCTCTGTCCGCCGCTGACAGTGTGTCGGCTGTTGGTCCGTTTGCCGATCTAGCGGCGCGAGCCTAGGAGCTTCTGGAGCGCGGGCTCGCCGATGCTGGTCGCCAAGGAGTCGGCCGCAGCATCTGGATCGTGGGCCAGTTCGGGGGGCAGCCACGGCAGCGTCCCGAGCGGGCGATGGCCGGTCAGCTCGGCGATGAGGTCGGCGTTGCCGGTCTCATGCGGTCCTTCAGCCTCTGTCGTCCGGTTGAGAATCACGCCTGCAATCTCGAGCGAAGCGCGCGCGGCCTCCCTCATGGTGAGCGCGGTGTGGTTGACCGTCCCAAGCGCCGTCCGTGCCACGACCAGCAGCGGTAGTTTCAGCCGCGCGGCGATATCCGCGCAGGTCACTCCCGAGGTATACGGGACCAGCAGGCCGCCGGCCCCCTCTACGATCAGGAGGTCTCCCTTCGCGGCGAGCGCGCTCGCCTGCTCGGCGATTCGCTGGAGATCGATGTGCGCCCCTTCGGCGGCGGCGGCCTGGGCCGGTGCAGCCGGCAACCGGAAGGCGTAGAGGCAAACATCGGCCTCTGCGACCGGGGGCCGAGCTGCAAGCCAAAGCGCCCGGGCGTCTGCTGGATGAGGGTCGCACCCAGTCTCGGCGGGCTTGAACGGGATTGGCGTCAGTCCCCGGCGTCGCGCGAGGCGCAGGAGCGCTACCGAGACGATGGTCTTGCCGACACCGGTGTCGGTCCCGGTCACGAAGAGGCCCCGTCCGGGCGCCCGCGTGCTCACGGGAGCGGCCTCAATGCCCCGATTAGACGGTCGAGGTCGGCCGGAGCATGCGAGGCGGAGAGCGTGATTCGCAGGCGCGCCGAGCCGACCGGGACGGTCGGCGGCCGAATCGCCGGGACGAAGATTCGGCGCTCGGCGAGGGCCGCAGAAAGGGCGAGCGCAGCGGCGTCAGTTCCCATGACGAACGGCTGGATCGGGCTGCCGGCCACAGGGTCGGCGGGGGTCTCCAGGCAAGCTATTCGGAGCTCGGCCAGCTGTGGCGCGAGACGATCCGCATGCGCGCGGAGGAGCGCCCTCCTCTGATCTCCCTCGGCGCTGTCGACAATCTCCAGCGCGGTGAGAGCCGCTGCGGCGACGGGCGGTGGGAGCGCCGTGGTGAAGATGAAGCTTCGCGCGCGATTGACGAGCAGGTCCCGCAGCACGCGACTGCCGGCCGCGAATCCACCGGCGGTCGCGAGGGCCTTTCCGAGGGTTCCGATGAGGACGTCGGGTTCGAGGCCGGCCTCCGCGCAAAGGCCGCGCCCCCTAGGGCCGAGGACGCCGACGGCGTGCGCTTCGTCGACAATCAGGATGGCGTCGTGACTCTTCGCGGCCTGTGCGAGCCGGGTCAGGGGGGCGCCGTCGCCGTTCATGCTGAAGAGGGACTCGGTGACCAGCAGCCGCCGGCGGGCGCCCCGGGCCTGGTCGAGGAGCTGCGCCGCAACGTCCGCGTCTCCGTGGGGGTAGACGGCGATTCGGGCGCGGGAGAGGCGGCAACCGTCAATGATGCTGGCGTGGTTGAGGGCATCGGAGACGATCACGTCGTCGGGCCCGGCCAGGGCCGTGAGGACCCCGATGTTGGTCTGGTAGCCAGTCGGGAAGACCAGCGCGGCCTGGCGGCCGAAGAACCTGGCAAGCGCCTGCTCGAGCTGGCGATGTGCCGGGAGGTCGCCCGACACCAGGCGGGAGGCTGAGGCGCCGAAGCCGTCGCGGGCGGCAGCAGCGTTGGCCGCGGTCGCGAGGGCCGGGTGGTCGGCCAAACCGAGGTAGTCGTTCGAGCAGAACGACAGCCGCGTCTCCCCCGAAACCTCGACGCTTGTCCTCGAAGGACCGGCAACCTCTGGACAGGCGCGACGCCGACCGATGGCGACCAGCTCGGCCAGCTCCGCCTCCAGAACCGCCTCGAACGAGCGCACGTGTCCTTATATCAAGTTCGCCCGAGCGAGTGTTCCACGTGAAACATCACGGCCTCTCGAACCTGATGTTCCACGTGAAACATCACGGCCTCTCGAACCTGATGTTCCACGTGAAACATCACCGCCCGCCTTCGATCGGAACCTCGATGAGGGCCCGCCTGCCGCCGCCATAGACCTCGGTAGCTCCCTCGATGGCGGTGCCCGGGACCGTCAGGACGAACACTCGTCCGCCGGGACGGACCAGCCGACGTCCGAGTGCGAGCCAGGCATTCGGCGCGAATGTGGCGCGGGAGGTCGCCACGTCGAATCGCTGAGGCGCGGCGTCAGCGTCCGCTGCCCCTTTGGTCGCCTCCTTGGTCGCCCCATTCAACGCCCATTCGTCAGCCAATTCCTCCCCGCGGCGAGCCTCGAGCGTGACACGATCGGCCAGTTCTAGCTCCCGGATGGCGGTGCGCAGGAAGGCGGCCTTCTTGGCGATCGGCTCGCACAGGCGAATCACCAGGCCCGGCCGCAGCAATGCGAGAGGCAGCGCGGGTAGACCACCGCCGCTCCCGACGTCGACCAGGCGCGCCGGATCGGCGAGCCGCTTTGCTAGCGCATAGGCGTCCGGATAGTGCTCCGCGACCACAGCGCCGATCGACTTCGCACCGGTCAGATTGATGCTCCGGTTCCAGCGGATCAGGAGCTCCGCGAACTGGAGCAGCCCCGCCGTCTGCCCGGGGTCGGATCGAATCCCCCATTCGGTCGCCAACATTTGCAGGCCAGCCCGCGGATCGACGTCGGCATCCCCTGTCGCAGGCATCGGCCGCAAAGTACTATCACGCAGATGCCGGAGAAACCGCAGCTCGGCAAGGACCTCATTTTTTTCGTCGTGCGCGCGCTCCTCGACGGTGGGGGCGCCAGGTCGGCCGAGGCGATGGTCGACGATACCTCCCAAGGCGCCCCCTGCCTCGGTTTGGCATTTAGCAATTGGTATTTTGTATAGATGGAAAAGGGAGCCCCTCGTAACGCATATACTGCGGGGCGTAGCTTGTGATGGAGTCTCAACGGACAGAGGGGAGGGGTACGCAGGTGATTCTGATCGTCGAGGAGGACGAGTCCATTCGTCGCATCCTCGATCTCAGCTTGCGGCACGCGGGGTTCGCTGTTGGCCTGGCCAGCAACCACGAGGAAGCGTTGAAGCGACTCGCCGATGGGCCCGACCTGGTGATCGCCGGTGCCTCCGATTCAGACGGGCTGGCACTCTGCCGACGGGTCAAGCAGACCGGAAACGGCCTGCCGCCGGCGGTGGTGCTGATCTCCGAGCCGGGGCTGGAGAGCAAGACGCGGGGCCTCGAGGCCGGCGCGGACGACTTCGTGGTTAGGCCGATCTACGTGCAGGAGGTGGTGGCGCGCGCGCGCGCGCTCCTGCAGAGGCGCGAACGTGAGCGACTCGAGCTCTCCGCCCACGCCAGCAACGGAACGGCCGAAGCGTCCGAGGCGCCGTCGCCGAGGACCGACCGCTTCGTGAGCGACATCAGTGACGTGCCGCTGGTCGATCTGCTGCGCGCAATCGCCGCGCACCAGAAATCGGGCGTCGCGGTGATCACTGCCGACGGTGGCGGGCGCGGCGAGATCTTTTTCCGCCAGGGAAACGTGGTCGACGCCGAGGTCGGCCGTTTGTCGGGACGCGAGGCGATCTACCGGCTTTTCTGTTGGTCGGTCGGGCGTCTCGAGGTCGAGTGGAAGAGCATCCGGCGCAAGGACACGATCGAGATGCGCCCGCAGGATCTCCTGATGGAGGCGTTGCGGCGGGTCGACGAATGGCGCCGCCTCTTGGCAGGGCTGCCGCCGCTCGACACGATCTTCGAGGTCGACTATCGGATGCTGGCGGAGCGGCTGGCCGACATCCCCGACGAGGTGAACCGGATCCTGCGCCTCTTCGACGGGGTGCGAACCTTCCTGCAAGTGATCGACGACTGCGGCCTCCCCGATCTCGACGCCGCCGCGTCGATCGGCAAGCTCTGTCAGGAGCGGATCATTCACGACATTCGCCTGCCGCTCGGCGAGGACGAAGCCGTCGGTGCCGACATGGAGGGGTGGCTTTCGGAGGCGACAGGACCGTTCCGCTCCCCGGCGCGGCTCGAACGGGAGCTGTTCGGCGCCTCGCCCGAGGCGGGGATCGGCGTGCACGGACGCCCCACCGCGCCGCTGGAGCCACTCGGCGACGGGCCGAGTGACCCGCTCGACGACGATCTGCGGGCCCGGTTCACCGATCGGTTGGCGGCGGAAAGCCACGCGCCCGAGGCTGCGGCTGCTCCGATCCCGACGACGCCCGGTGCGGCGGGGTTTCCGACCACGCTGCCGGGATTCGGGGCGGCGGGCGAGGAACAGGAGCGCGCGACGACCGCCGCGATGCAGGCGGTTTCCGGCGCCTTCGAAAGCTCGCTCGAGGCGGCCATGTCGGGCCAGACAGATCTCGGCGGCGCCGGGGCTGTCGTGGAAGCGGTCCTCAGGCCCGAGGTCTCCTCGCCGAACGCGGAGGACGCGATCCTCAGCTCGGAGGACGCGACGCCGATCATGGACGTGGCGACTCTGGAACCGCCGACCGTCCCTGGAGTCGAACCGCCGCCACTGGTTGCCGCGGCGCTCCCGATCGGGCCCGAGACGCGCTCCGCCTCGGGCGAGATCGTCGTGCGCCCGGCCAGGACCAAAGTCAAACACTCGCCCGCCGCGGAGGTTCGCCTGGCGCACCTCCGCGAGGAGAATGCGCGCGCCTTCGTGCGTCCGTCGCAGTCGTTGACACCGCCGGGAAGCGCGCGGGCGCTCGACGAGCCGCCCCCCTTGCTCGACAGCCCCGCGCCCGAGCCGCCCCAGCGGCAGACGACGGAGCTCGTGCGGGCCACGGCGGTGGAGGCGGCGGTCGACGCGGAAGACTCGTCCGACGACGAATCGCCGCCGCGGTCGCGCCACACCGGCGCTCTCATCAGCGCGGCCGTGGCGCTCGCCGTGGTCGTGATCGGCGGGATGTGGCTGGCCTCGCGGCACGATAGGGAGGCCGACTCGGCTGCGGACGAGACGGCAGCGCGCCCGGCCAATCCGGCGCCCTCGCGCCCGGTGGTCTCCATGCCGTCCGTCGTCCCAGCGGGACAGCCGGTGGTCGCCCAGACGGGGCCGGCGGCGGTCGCCGAGCACGCCAAGCCGGCGGTCGCGCACGCCGCGGCAGCGGGCCCGTCGCACGACGAGACGGAGGAGCGCATTTCCGATCCGAAGCTGGCGCGCGCGCGTATCGCTGAAGCGCCGGCCCTGCTGGTCGCCTGCCGCACGTCGTATCAGGAGGCGCGGATGAAGGACGCCGAGGCCGCCTGCACGGCGGCACGCGACGCCAATCCCGGCTCTGCCGAGGCGAACGGATTCCTCGCGCACGCCCTGCTCAACCGCAACCGCCGCCGCGAATCGCTGGCCGCGGCCGAGCGGGCCATCAAGCTCAACCCGAAGTGGGCCGACGCCTACGTCGTCATCGGTGGCATCCACCAGGACGCCGGCGAGATGGCCGACGCCCGGCGCGCCTACCAGCGCTACCTCGAGCTCGAGCCTCACGGCGAGTTCGCCGGCGAGCTGCGGGCGATCGTCGAACGTCTCGGGAAGCTCTGAGAGGTGCTGGTCCTCGGGATCGAGACCTCCTGCGACGAGACCGCCGCCGCGATCGTCGAGGATGGCCGTCGCGTTCTCGCCGACGTTGTGGCCTCGCAGATCTTGGTGCACGCACCCTACGGCGGCGTGGTCCCGGAGGTCGCCTCCCGCCAGCATGTCGCCACGATCGTTCCGGTGATTCAGCGGACGGTTGCCGACGCGGGGATCGCTCTTGGCGATCTCGACGCCGTCGCGGTGACCTGCGGACCCGGTCTGGTCGGCGCGCTCCTGGTCGGGGTGGAGACAGCCAAGTCGCTGGCGTTTGCGCTCGGCAAACCGCTCGTCGGCGTGAATCACCTGGCCGGGCACCTGGCAGCCATTTTTCTCGGTGACGACGAACCGCCCCCGTTTCCGCATCTGGCATTGCTGGTTTCGGGCGGGCACAGCGCGCTCATTCGCGTCGACGAACCTGGCAAGACGTTGCTCCTGGGCGCGACCCGCGACGACGCGGCGGGCGAGGCGTTCGACAAGGTGGGAAAGCTGCTCGGGCTCGGATATCCGGGCGGCGTCGCCATCGACCGGCTGGCGGCGACCGGCAATCCGCGCGCCGTCGACCTGCCGCGCGCGCTCCCGGCGCGCGACGACCTCGACTTCAGCTTCTCGGGCCTGAAGACGGCGGTCGCGACGCGGCTGGCGAAGACGGGCGTCCCGGAGGGGGAGGCGCTGGCCGATTTTTGCGCCAGCTTTCAGACCGCGGTGGTCGACGTGCTGGTGCGCAAATCGCGGCGGGCGCTGGTGCGCGAGGGGCTCGCTGCGCTCGTTGTCTGCGGTGGCGTGGCGGCCAACCGCGGGCTGCGCGCGGCGCTCGCCGAGGCTGCGCGCGAGGACGGTTTCGGTCTCTTCATTCCGCCACCCAAACGCTGCACCGACAACGCCGCGATGATCGCCGCGGAGGGGAGCGCGCTCTTCTTGCGGGGGAAGCGCTCGGGCCTGGACCTGGCGGTCGATCCCGGGCTGCCGCTTTCGCCGTCTTGACGTCGGCCAGCGACGATCCGCGGCGGGTGCTGGCCAGGCATGGCCTGACGGCGAAGAAATCCTGGGGCCAGAATTTTCTGCGCGACCGCGCGGTGCTCGCGCGCATCGCGGCGTCGGCACGCGCGGGGGCGGACGACGTGGTGGTGGAGATCGGCGCCGGGCTCGGCGCGCTGACGGCGGCGCTGGCCGCGCTCGATCCTCCGCCCGCGCGCATCCTTGCGGTGGAGCGCGATCCCGACATGCTGCGGGTCCTCGCCGCCGAGTTTGCCGGGGAGCCGCGCGTCGAGCTCACGCCGGCGGACGCCGCACGGTTCGACTTTGCGGAAGCCGCGCGCGTTGCCGGGCGTCCGTTGATCGTCATTGGGAACCTGCCGTATCAAATCGCCAGCGCCCTGATTTTGGCCGTGATCGACGCCGGCCGCGCCGGTGCCGTGGCGCGGGCGGTGGTGATGGTCCAGCGCGAGATGGCCAAGCGGATCACGGCATCGCCCGGGAGTCGCATCTACGGCCGTCTCACGGTGGCGATCGCGCAGCACGCCGAGGCGCGCATCCTGTTCGACGTGAAGCCGGGATCGTTTCACCCCGCGCCAGCCGTGACTTCCTCGGTGCTGAGTCTGGTGCCTCGGTCTGCGCCGCTGGCGCCGGTGCGCGATCCGGCGCTGTTCGAGGAGGTGGTCAAACGGGCGTTCGCGACACGGCGAAAGATGTTGCGGCGGACGCTCGGCGACGGCTTCGGCGAAGAGGTCGCAACCGCGGCGCTGGCTGCGAGCGGCATCGCGGGGACCAAGCGGGCCGAGGAGCTTTTCGTGGCGGACTTCGCGCGCCTCGCGGATGCTTTCGCCGACGCCGGGGCGAAGGCCTAGACGGCGCGAGATGCCGGAGCTGCCCGAAGTCGAAACGATCGTCCGCGGCCTCGACCCGCTGGTGCGCGGACGGCGGATCGACGCGGTCTGGTGGAGCGGGGAGGGCCTTCACCTCGGGCGCAAGGTAGATCTCCGCGGCCTGCGTGCCGTCGGGGTCGGGCGCGCGATCACCGGCGTGCGCCGGCGCGGCAAGTACATCCTGGTCGACGTCGACCCCGACCGACAGGGACGGGACGACGGCGCGGGGATCATCATTCACCTCGGTATGACGGGGCGCCTGCGCGTTCAGCCGAAGGGGGCGGAGCGGGCGCCGCACACGCACGTCGTGCTCGCGCTCGCCGGCGGCGACGAGCTCCGTTTCGTCGACGCGCGCCGCTTCGGCTGGGTCACGCCGGGGCGGCCGATCGCGGGTGACGCCGCGTTGGCCGCGCTCGGCCCCGATCCGCTCACCGAGCTCGACGCGCCGGCGCTGGCCGCGGCGCTCGCCGTCGCCCGCACGCCGATCAAGGCGTTCCTGCTCGACCAGCGGCGCATCGCCGGCCTCGGAAACATCTACGTCGCCGAGGCGCTCTTTCGCGTCGCGGCGCACCCGGCGATGCCGGCCAAGCGGCTCGCGCACCGGGCAGATGACCTGCTCGCGGCGGTGCGCGCCGCGCTGGAGAGTGGGATCGCCCGCCGGGGCACCAGCCTGCGCGACTATGTCGATATCGACGGGGAGCGCGGCGACAACCTGTCGGCTCTGTTGGTCTACGGTCGCGAGGGCGAGCCCTGTTTCCAGTGCGGCGCGGTAATTCGCCGGCGGGTCGACAGCGGGCGGGCGACCTTCTTCTGCCCGCGCTGCCAGCGCCGCTGAGAGCCGCTAGGAGGGCGTTGCCGTAAGGCAACGGTGAGCGAAGCGAACCATCGACATTGGCCCGACGACGTGCTGCCCGGAGGCGGCCTACGAAACGGTGAGGGCATCGACAGCGCGTGCGAGCGCGTCGAGCGGGCGCGCGATCCGCTCGTCGTGGATGAGCGCACGCATCGCCTCGTCGGTCGCCGCGTCGCCCAGCGACGCCCGGGCGTCTTTGAAGGCGGCGTCGAGATCGCGCTTCAACCCGACGAAGAGCGGCTCCTCCGGCGTGGGGGCGCGCCGCACCAGCACGTCGCGGATGGCGGCGATCTCCAGCTTCAGGCGCGGGAGCTGATGGCGGAAGAAATCGGGGACGGCGCCCCCTTCGATCACACCGCGCGCGTAGGCGGCGAAGCGCTCCAGCGCGGCTTCGATGGCGCTTGCGGCGCGGGCCCGCACCTTGGCCGTCTGGACCGCCTCCTCACCGCCATCCGTCGTCGCGGGCGTCGTGGCCGGCTGCAGCGCGGCCCGCAGGGCGGCTCGCGTGCCGTCGGCCGCCTGAGCCACGGCGTCCTCGAGCAGCTCGGCCAGGAACTCCTCGTCGGCGGGGGTCGCGCGGTGTTCGCCGAACAGCCAGGAGCGCGGCTGGACGAACTCGCGCACCTCGAATGCGGCCCGGCGGTAGCCCTCGTCGATGCGCGCGCCAAGACCGATTCGCTCGCCGTCGAGCGCGCTCTGCAGCCTTTGCGCCATTGCTCCCAGCGCGCGTCGCCCGCCCTCGAGGTCCAGGGCGACCGGGGCCGGCGCGCCAGTCCGGGCGGACTCCACGAAGCGCGCCAACGCGGCGGTCGCCGTGGCGCGCTTGAGCTCGCGCGCGTCAGCCAGGAACCGATGCTCGAGCACCGCCGTCACCGCCTCGAGACCTGAATCGACGCGCCCCGCCTTCTGCGCGGCCGCTGCCCACGTCGCGGAGAACGGCACCACCGGATCGACCAGATCGCCGAGCGTCCCTTCGACGTGACGAACGAGCGCGCTCACCTCACTGGAATCGGCGCGGTCGATCTTGTTGAGGACGCCGACCACCCGCTTGCCGGCCGCGTGCGCCAGCGCCAGCGCCTCGCGCTCGGTCGCCTTGGCGACCTGTCCGGCGGCGAACACCCAGACGATGGCGTCGGCGTCGCGCAAGAAGTCCCGCGCCACCCGCTCGTGCTCTTGGCGGATTGAGTTCAACCCAGGCGTGTCGACGATCTCGACGCGGCGAAGCGTCTCGACGGGCAGGAAGATCTCCACCATCCGGACTTCGCGCGCGTCGGCGTCGCGCAGCGTGGTCAGGAACGCCGCGATGTCAGTGGCCGGGATCGTCCGCCCCGAGCCGTCATGGTGAACGACGCGCGCCTCGGGCGTGACGCCGAAACGAAGCACGTTGATCGTGGCGGTCGTGGGGGTGACGCCGGTCGGAGCGACCTCCGCGCCGCAGAGCGCGTTGACGAATGACGACTTACCGGCGTTGAACTCCCCCATGACGGCGACCAGCAGTGGGCGGTCGAACGCCTCGGCAGAACGTCCTATCGCCGGCGCGAGACCGACCAGCGCGGGCGTTGCGCTCGCGAAGTCGTGGGCCCAAGCGAGCAGGCCGGCGAGCTGGCCGACCGGTGGCGCGGCGGGTGCACCCGCGCGGGCGACGAACCGGCGGCTCGTCTCGTTGGGCGCCAGCCGGCCGAGTCGCAGCAGGTCCGTCTCGGTGGCGCGCCCTTCGACGAAGGCGCCGAGAGCGCCGAGTGACGGCTCGGCGCGCGCAAGCTCGCAGAGCGCGGTCTGATCCTCCGCGCCGAGCGCTAGTGCCACGCGGGCCTCGGGCGGCGGCGGCGAACCGAGCGCGGTCTCATGCGCGGCCGCGTCGAGCGCCTGACGCCAGCGCCCGGCGCGCGTGGCGGCTTCTCGCGCCGCCGCCCAGGCGCGCGGATCGCCGGGGGCGTCGGCCACAGAGCTCTCGGCGATCGCGACCGCTTCCTCTGTACGGCCGGCGCGCAGCAGAAACCCGACCAGCGCCGCCCGCAGCTCGACGTCGCCCGGCGCGCGGCCGAGACCCTCGCGCAGCAGCGCCTCGGCCCGACTGTCGTCGAGGGCCACCGACGCCGCTTCGGCGAAGATGGCCGGGTCGGCGTTCTCGGCGCGCGCCGCCCGGGTGAGCCATTCGGAGGCCTCACGCTCACCGAGCCGCGCCAGCACGCGTCCGTAGTCGAGGGCCAGCCGGCGATCGTCAGCGCTGTCAGGGCCGCCCATCTCGATCGCCTTCCGCAGCTCGCGTGCGGCGTGGGTCAGCTTCCCGGCCGCCGCGTGGACCTGGCCGAGCGCGGCGG
>Ga0209890_10000776_pt1 | contig 14794 bp, 16 predicted proteins | sample OrgsoiDNA2013049_FD_185799 | JGI IMG/M metagenome (GOLD analysis project Ga0209890, IMG submission 185799) | Permafrost soil microbial communities from the Arctic, to analyse light accelerated degradation of dissolved organic matter (DOM) -... | ecosystem: Environmental > Terrestrial > Soil >...
CCCGGCGATCGGCGCCAGCATCATGATGAAGCCGATGATGGTGCCGAGCAGGCCGAGCTTCATCAGCGTGTCGCTGGCGAAGGCGCCGAACTGGTTGGATCCGCGCATCCGGCCCGCCAGCCCGCGCAGCAGCAATGTCTGGTCGAGCCTCCGTGGGCCCTGCAGGCGCGCCTTGACGGCAAGATCGTGGATGTGCGCCGAGACGAGGCCCGGCGGCAGTTTTCCGGCGCCTTCGACCACGACCGCGTCGCCGTCAACGCCAAGGCCACCCGATCCGGCCGCAATGATCGCTCCGCCGCGGCGGGCCGCATCGCCCTCGCGCGAAATCATGATGGTGCGCCACAGGCAATGCATCGACGCCGCCACATACAGCAGACCGATGATCGACGACAGATAGGTGCGGTCGCTTGCGACCATCAGGCGAATCAGTCCGAAGCGCCACAGCAGGACAAAGGCAAAAGCACAGAGCCCGGTAAAGACCAGCCATCGCAACAGAGGGCCCCGGTCACCGAAGGAATCAAGATTCGCATTCGACACTGCCATCCAGGCACCCCGGCGACCGACCTGAAGCCGAGCGTTCCACATCCCGCGCGAGCACGCAAATGCATGCGACCGAAGTTTCCCGACAGCCCCGATCTGCCGGATTGTCGCTGCTATGCAGCATCGACTGCCGCCCCTCATGAGCAGATAACGCGCGTGCGACCGCACGCTTGTCGCTGAATCGGTTGATATCGAAATTCGGAATCAGCTTGAAGATTGAGCCTGACACGTCATGCGGCCTTCCCTTCGCGGATGACCGATGCGGGTCGATCCTGTCGTTCGCGACAACATTGGCGTTCAACGCTTGGCGTTTTCGCCTTGTCAAATTTGTCGCAGCCAGCCAGATTGGGTTGGTCCGGCTCGCATTCGGAAAATGTCGCCGAGATCAACGATAAATATTGGGGAGGTAGGAATGGGTAAGCGTTCCGTTTTAGCTGCAACTCTGGCGGGGATTGTCGGTATTTTGATAGGGCCGGCCGTTGCGCAGGAAGTTAAGCAGGAAGCCAAGTCAATGTCCGGCGCGGCCAAGATTGGTCCGGTCACTCAGAGCCAGCTCAATGCGGCAGACAAGAGCACCAGTAATTTTCTGCTGACCAACGGTAATTATGCGCAGACGCGCTTTCACCCGGCTCGGCAGATCTTGCGCGAGAACGTGAAAAACCTGCACGTCGCGTGGGTTTTCCAGACCGATGTCAAGGAATCGCTGGAGACGTCGCCGATCGTTGTCGACGGCGTCATGTACGTGACGACGTCGTTCAGCCATGTCTATGCGCTCGACGCCAAGACCGGCGCGCAGCTCTGGCACTATAATCACAAGATGGGGCTGGTCACGACTTACTGCTGCGGTCCCAACAATCGCGGCGTCCAGGTTCTGGGCGACCTCGTCTACGTCGCCACGCTCGACGCCAAGCTTGTGGCGCTGAAGGCAAAGACAGGCGAGGTGGCCTGGCAGACCGACATTGCGGATCCAGAACTCGGCTACAGCGAAACGATGGCGCCGACGGTGATCAAGGACAAGGTTCTGATCGGGACCAATGGCGGCGAATACGGTATCCGCGGCTTTGTGAAAGCCTATGACGCCAAGACCGGCAAGCTGCTCTGGACGTTCAATACCATACCGGAGAGTACGGTCGGCGTCTGGGCGACCAAGGATGCAACCGGCCGTGACATGCACCGCGATATCCAGGCCGAAAAGGATCAACTCGCCAAAACCGGCGATCCCTTCCAGAAGCTGGGCGGCGGCGTATGGCAGAATCCCGCCGTCGATCTCGCGACCAACCGAATCTATTTTGTGGTCGGCAATCCCTCGCCCGACCTCGATGGTTCGGTTCGTCCCGGCGACAATCTCTACACGGATTCACTGGTTTCGCTCGATCTCGATACCGGGAAATACGTCTGCCACTTCCAGTACATCGCGCACGACGTCTGGGATCTCGATGCCGTAAGCCCGCCGGTGCTGGTGGACGTCAAGGGCAAGGACGGCAGGACCATCCCGGGCGTGATCCATGCCGGCAAGACCGGTCATATCTATGTTCACGACCGCAAGGATTGCAGCCTGATCCGTTTCTCCCAGGCCATGGTGCCGCAGGAGAACATGTGGGTGCTTCCCACCAAGGAAGGTGCGCGCATGCTGCCGGGCGCCAATGGCGGCGTCGAATGGTCGCCGATCGCCACCGATCCGGGGCAGGGGCTGGCCTACGCCATCAACCTGCATCAGCCGATGACCTACCAGGTCGAGAACTCGCCGTATCCGAACGGCAAGTTGTGGCTTGGCGGCGCCTTCAAGGCGATCCCGAGCGAGGCCCAGGCGGGCAACATTACCGCCGTTGACTACAACACCGGCAAGATCAAGTGGAAGGTGAAGACGCCGGAGCCGATGATCGGGGGCATTCTCGCCACCGCGGGCGGTCTTGTTTTCACCGGCGAAGGCAACGGCAAGTTCGCGGCCTACAATTCGTCCAACGGCAAGGAATTGTGGAGCTTCCACGCCGGAGCCGGCGTCAATGCGCCACCCTCGACCTACATGGTCGGCGGCAAGCAATACGTCGTGGTCGGCGCGGGCGGTAACACCCAGGTCGACTTTCACCGCGGCAACAACATCATCGCCTTTACCCTCAATTGAACGCAGGGGCGATCATCGAGCCATGAAGCGGGACCGGTTGTGGTCCCGCTTCTTTTCGTCAGCCTTCAGATCAGTTCCCACCGGATCGGATAAATGCGCGGCAAGTCAAATTTGGGCATTTTCGGCGCGGTCGCCCTGGCGGCTATATTGAACCTCTGCGCAACCCCGCTCCGTGCACAAAGCATTGAGGAAAAAACTCAGGTGTGCGCCGGCTGCCATGGCGCGGATGGCAAGCCTGTCGACAAGACGATGCCCATTATTTGGGGGCAACAGGCGGGCTACATCTATATCGAGCTGCGCGATTTCAAGCGCGGTGACCGCAAGAGCGACATCATGCAGCCGATCGCTTCATCGATGCAGCGGGACGACATGCAGGCCATCGCGGAATATTTCGCAAAGAAGCCCTGGCCTGATCTGGGCCAGCCGCGTGCGCCAAAGGAAGTTGCGGAGCGCGCCTCGGGCGCCAACCGTTCCGTGGGCTGCACGGGCTGCCATCTCGATCATTTTCAGGGCGACGGCACGGTGCCCCGCCTGGCGGGCTTGAGCAGGGAGTACCTGACAAAAACAATGGCCGACTTCCGCACCCGGGCGCGCGGCAACAATCCCGGCATGTCCGACTTGATGCTTGCCACCGCTCCGGACGATCTCACAGCCCTGGCGGAATATCTGTCGGGTCTCTGAGCCGGCTCAGGGCCGCGTCAGCCGCTCGCGCAGCGAAGACAGCACGGTGAGATCTGCGGCGCGTTTTCCGGCCTTGTCCTTGAGCGCTGCATCCGCTCCCCGCGCCATCAACAGACCGGCGATCTCGGCATGGCCGCCTTCGGCCGCAATCATCAGCGCGGTGCGGCCGCGGTCGTCCCGATCGTCGATACGGGCGCCCGCTTCCAGCAGACAGGAAACAACCTTGATCGCCTGCGCTTCCGGCGCTTTCTCATCCGGGCCCGAGGCCCACATCAGCAAAGTGAGATCATTGGGATAGCGGGCGTTGATATCGACATTTCGCGCCAGCAGCCGCTTCACGATGTCGAGCTGTGCGCCGGCCGCGGCATAGACGATCGGCGGCTTGCCGGTTTCGTCGGGCGCGCGCGCGTCGGCTCCGGCAGCGAGCAGCGCTTCGACGATCGCGTCGTTGCCGGCATAGGCGGCGGCCGCGACCGGAGAGATCCCGCTGCGCCCGGCAAGCTTGACGTCGGCGCCGCGTTCGATCAGCCGCTGCGCGACCGGCGTATGGCCGGCTTCGGCGGCAAAATACAGCGCGGTGGCGCCGGCGAGATTGCGGGCATCGATCGGCGCGCCCCGCGCCAGCAGAAGGTCAACCATCTCGAGATGGCCGAATCTCGCGGCGTGACTGAGCGGCCGGGCGCCGAGCCGGTCGCGCGCGTCGACCGACGCGCCGTGGTCGAGCAGTTCGGTCGCAAGATCGAGGCAAGTCCTGTCGACGGCGGAAAACAGCGTCAACGACACTTCGATCGCGCTGATCTGCGGCTTGATCGTTTCAAACCGCAGCCGGATATCCCGGCAAGGCTCGGATTCCGCGGCGCGCGCAGCGGAGGCCGCACTCAACGCGACAACAATCGAACATAGCAAAGCGATTTGACGGTACACGCGGTCCCTCCCGGTCAGGCAAGTCGGGGTGAGGGTGGCATGGCGGCTGCGCAATTCCAAGAGTGCGAACAAGCGCAGTGCGAACAAGCGCTTGTCTCCGTATTCGCAAGCGCGACATCTCCTTGATAGTCCGTCATCGACAGGCGCTGTTTCCCGCTGCGGCAATGGACAGGAAAGTAATCGTCGCCGGCGCAAAGGTCAGCGTGCCGGCGGCCGTCCGAACGCCTGCGATGGCTGGCGGCTCGTCCTTCGCGTCCAGTTCCAATGGTTCGCCGTTCAGACGCACAGTTCGGTCCTGCAGGCTGACGGCATCCAGGGTAAAGCGCTCCGAGGCGTCGGGAAGCCTCAGCGAGCGCGCCATGTCGCGGCCCGTGTTGATCACCAAAAGAGTTACCCCATCAGGGGCTTCGCGCCGGCAATGCGCATAGACATGAAGACCCGGTTGTATCGGTACACCGGACTCCAGCACGGTCGTCCCCATCAATTGCCGCCACAGCAGCGCGCCCCAGTAATTTGGGCGGGGTGCCAGCGTTCTCTGGTCGAGCAGGCCGTAATCGCTCGCCGCCAGGGTATTGTGCATCACGACCTGAACCCCGGCCTTTGCCAGCCGCCCGAGTTGATCGAGGTATCTGAACGTATCCAGAAAGGTTGCGGCCCAGCGGTTGCCGCCGCATGCCGCCTCCGCGGTTTCAGTCAACCAGATCGGCTTGCCAGGTTCGAACTTCTCGCGCAGCGCCCGGTAGAAGGTGAGGGTTTGATCCGTCCGGGCGAGCCACTCCTCGGAAAGAGCTGCTTCGGGCGCATTCGTATTGCCACATCGCTCCGACAGCGTTCCATAGTGATGATAGGTAACCGCGTCCACGCCGCCCGGGGCGGATGCGGCGAGCAGGTCCGACGCGAAGGCCGTCTCGCCGGTTGTGCCGGGGCCAAGGACCATCATCTTCGGAAATTCTTCCTTCACAAAGGAACGGAACAGCTTGAAGTCACGTCTGTATTCGGCTGCGTCATAACCTGCAGGTACACCGCCGATCGCAGTAAGGTTCGGCTCGTTCATGAACTCCGCGGCGGCGATCGTGCCTCCGACCGAGTGGGTGTAAGCGAGAAAGCGGCGCGCCCGGTCCGGTGTCCAGACGCCGGCGCCATCGCGGGTGCCCGGGCTGATCGCGAATGACGTCACGATCCGCGTCCCCACCGCATGCGCGAAATCGATCACGCCTCGCCATTGCCGGCGGGTCAGAACTCCGTTGAATCCGGCCGGCGCCGACGGCGCGACATCCGAATCCGCAAAATAGGTGGCGTTCGCCCAGGTGCCGCTGACGCGCAGGTAGGCGGGCGCCAATGCTGCGGCCAGCTTTCGCAACCGCGCGTTGGTCAGATCGATCGGCGGCCGGTAGGCGTATAAATCGGAATGTGCATCCGAAGGGTTCGCTCCATAGGGTTTCCAAAATCTTCCGCCAGTCACTTCGACCATCTCGACATTATAGGATTGGAAACGTTGGTCGATTGTGCCGATGCGGGCCATCTTCGCAGGTGTGACGGACAGCTCGTCGGAGCGCGCATCCGGGCAAGTAACTGCGCCGAGAAATATCGATGCCAGGCAGGCCCCAAGTTGAAGACCAGGCTGTCGGATCTCACGCACGAAAATTCTCCGTGGCCGGCGGAGCGGAGTCCATCGGCCACCACAACGCGCTTGCCGGAGCACCTTCGTCACCCCGTCGGAATCTGGGGGCAGGTACTGGGCCGCGGCTTGCTCCCCCGCTTGTCGATCGGCACCCTGCAATTGTCGATCCGCTGTTCGTCCATCCACTTCTTGCCGAGCCGCTCCTTTCCGGTCAGCACTGCAGGCTGGTTCAAGGGCGCAGCGTCCGGCTGCGGCCGACCGCCGGCAGGCAGCCTGTCTTGAGCGGACGCCGGTAGCGCAAGGCATATCGTCAGCAAGCAAACCGGCACTGCTCCGAATAAAGATCCCATGGATAGCCTCATATCTCTGGGCTCGGGTGCGGTCCGAGCAGGAAAGTGGCTGATACAACTATATCGAGATTGAGCTTTCCACCCGGAAGCTGGATGCGGAGGGCAGGCCAATCTCTCGAGGCGCGGCAAGCCCGGGGCGCCAAGCCAGCCGGGCAGGTGACCGATAAAGGCTGTTGACGGGCGTCCGCTATTTCAGATCGACGTCCCACCGCGCCGGCCATGATTCGAAGCCTTCGAATTCGCGCAGCTCCGGTCCCGGCACGTTGATTTGAATGCTGTGGCCGTCTCGAAGCGCATTTGCGCCGAATGCGGTCGCCGCCTCCAGCGCCGCCTCGCTCGAACCAAACCCGCCGATGCGTTCGCGGTCGCAAAACAGCGCCCAGCCGATCGGAGCCTTCACGACATTATAAACGTGACTTGCCATAGGTCACCTCACTCAGGAACAGCATCCGTACTTAAATGGTGCCCCCTCGACGGCACCATCACACCGCGGCAGTGAGTTACTAACAAAGGTCGACGACCCGGCGCACCTGGTTCGGATTGGAACTTCGGGTCGGCGCGCCCCTTCGCATTGCACTATTGCAGTCAACGATAGATAGCCTATAGCGAAGCTGCGGCGATGGCGAGCTAACCCCGCACGTCGTGCTGGATTTTGGCTAAGGAAAACGGGAGATCAACCGATGATATCGCAACGCTTCGTTCTGCTGGCATTGGCTATCGCCACGTCGTCCGTCGCAAGCGTTCCGGTCCTGGCGGCTTCGCCCCGTGCCGATATGGTCCGCATGTTCGACACCGATAACGACGGAACGCTCGACCTTGCCGAGGTGAAGAAGGCGGCGTCAGTCTTGTTCGCCAAACTGGACCACGATCACGACGGCACGCTCGACAAGCGTGAATTGGCGGGCAGATTGAGCGCCAAGGAACTGGCCGCGGCCGATCCCGACCATGATGGAACGCTGACGGCCGATGAATATCTTGCTGTCGTGGAGCAACGCTTCAACGCGGCAGATCCGGATAAGGATGGAACCCTGGATGCCAAGGAGCTGAACTCCGGCGCGGGACGGGCGCTGGTGCGACTGTTGAAGTAGTTCGCGACGGGGCCATTGCCCACCCTGTGCAACGCACAGCCATAATGTGAACACTTGCGCTAGATTCGAGGTGGCCTTAACTTCAGCCTTGGCGCCACATCGCGCCTGTATTTGGGAGAAACGAATGGCCTGGAAAGCTCCGAAGATTGTCGAAGTGCCGGTGGGCATGGAAATCAACATGTACGCCTGCGCGGCGCGCAAATAGACCGCATCGAGGCGATCTGCCCGGCTCCAGAAGCGACCTCTTGCTTCGAGCCGCGGCAGGCGTCCATCGAGCCGGATTAGACGACCCGAATTGACGATCTCACTATTAAGATAAGACTGCAGCGTCTATTCCTGACCTGCCTGCCGTTTGGACGGCCCTGGCCTTCCCTGAAATCGTTTTCGGCCAAGGGTCCGCCGAGGGGACTCAAACTTCTTTCGTATCGAAGAAATGAAGCTCCGCGCTGCCGTCCGCAAACCGGAGCCACCCCGGTGTTGTCCCGCGAACCAGGTATTTCCGGCGCGTTGCCGTCAATCATTGTGATAGGCTTCCTGTCGGTCAGCCATGCCGTCGCTTTCCACCGATCGACGATTTTCGGAATGTGAATGTCTATCGATGCAAAAGCGTTTCGTACCGCGGTCGTGTGTCTTTCGGCGCTGCTGCCGAACGGCGTGCAGGCTGAAGGCATCGATACCGAGCATCTGTTCGGCTTCATGATCGGTACCGATGTCGGCGACACCGGCGAACGCGAATTCCAGAGCCAGACCACCGGAGGATTTTCCAAAAGCAGCGGTCGTTATCGGGCAATCAGTCAGGAATTCGAACTGGAATTCGTGCCTGCCAGGGATTTTCGCATCGAGATGGGGACCAGCTTTGCGTCCCACGATATCAACGGCGTTCCGGATTTCGAGGATCGCCGCCAATTGGCCTGGCAAGGTGTTTCCGTGGATTTCCGCTACCGGTTCATGGATCGGGATAAGGCTCCGCTGGGTCTGACCGTCGCCCTGGAAACCCACGCCGACCGCATCGATGAGACCACCGCCGCGGTTGTGCGGAATTACGGTACGGCATTGACGGTGGCGCTCGATCGCGAACTGGTTGCAAACTTTGCCGTTGCGGCTCTCAATCTGAGTTATCAGCCGGAATGGACGCGCTTTGTCGGCACCGCAGCCGCGGAGCAGGAATCCACCATAGGTGCTGCATTCGCCGTGATGGCACAGATGCGTCCGGATTTCTTTCTGGGCGGCGAGGCGCGCTATCTGCGGAAATATGAGGGCATCGGCCTGCAGGAATTCGCCGGCCACGCGTTGTTCGTCGGTCCGACCGCCTATTTCAAGCTGTCGGCGAACTCCCGGTTGACGGTGGCCTGGAGCCTTCAGGCGTGGGGACGTTCAGCCCGATCCATGCCTGGCCTCGATCTCATCGATTTCGAGCGCCAGCGGGCGCGGCTGGTGTTCGGCGTCAACTTCTAGGCTGAAGGCCACCTGACCGGTGCGATGGTATGATTTGGGGTCTGGATTCTTCACGGGGTCTTGAAACCACGTTCCGCCGGTTTCGTAGCTCTTTGTGCTATCCATTTGAAGATCGGGGGTGTCAGGCATGAATCCTGTAGACCTAATCGTGACGATATGTGCCGTGTTGTCGCCACTTAGCTGCGAAGAGACCCACCTGGTTTTTTCCTGGAGCGGTTCGCTGCAGCAATGTGCCATGGGCGCGCCGCCCTACATCGCGCAGTGGGTAGGCGAGCATCCGAAATGGAATGCGGTGAAGTGGCGCTGCGAATATCCGCACACCCATGACAAGGCGGATGCGAGCGGGGCGACGCCCGCGGGCTGATCGACGATTTGACGGCTTGGCGATCGCGCTACTTGCTGCAGTCCTTCAAATCCTTGTCGGCGAATGAAAACACCGCATCGGCCTTGATCTCGATATCCCGCACGACGCATTGCTTGGAGCCCCGATAGCCGACCTTGGCATCGTAGCGCCCGGGCTCCACGCCTGTGATGCGCAGGCGCTCGTCGTGGTCGACCTCCTTGTCCTTGTCGTTCAGGGTCTGGTTAGCACCCCAATTGTCCTTGCCGGCGGGAGAAAGTTGCAAACTGGACACCGTCGCGGTGGTCAGGTTCCAGAACCGGATGCCCTTGCCCTGCGCCGCAAGCTGGCACGGTGCGGCGAGCAGGAACAGGGCGATGGCAAACCGAACGCGCGACATGATGACCTCCCTGAGCGTTTCCCATTGAACTATCACGGCGCGGATCGATTGCGCCAGCCGTCGCATGGCCGCACACCGATCTCTGATGAAGCCTTACATATTTGCCAGGCTCAACTTCGCCAGGTCCGCCTTGATTCCGCTGATTTCGGCGTCGCTGCGCGCCGTGCGAGGTGTCCGAATTGGCATGACGTCAAGAATCCGGGCCGGGCGCGGTGACAACAGGAACAGCCGGTCGCCAAGACGAACGGCATCGTCCATGCTGTGGGTGACGAGCAGCGTCGTCACGGAGCGGCTGTCCACCAACGCGGCGATCTGGTCGCGCAGGCGGGCGGCAAGGGCGTCGTCGAGCGACGCCAGCGGCTCGTCGAGAATAAGGAAGTCCGGCTCGACCGCGAACGCGCGGGCGAGCGCGACCCGCCGGGCGAGGCCGAGCGATAGCTCGCCGGGAAAATGGCTGCGATGCGCGGTCAACTCCAGCACGGCGAACAGCGCGGAAAGCGTGGCTTCATCCGCCCTCGGCGCGGCGAGCCGCACGTTTTCTTCGACCGTCCGCCAGGGCAATAGCCGCGGCTCCTGAAACACCATGCCGATCCGCGCGTCGTTGGGGCGCGTCACGCGGCCCTGATAGTCGTGGTCGAGACCGGCGAGGATCCTCAGCATGGTGCTCTTGCCGCAGCCGGATGGGCCGACGAACACGCCAACCTCTCCGGCGCCAAGCGTAAAGTTGAGATCGGCGAGCACGTCGAACCGCTCGCCGGCTGCGTTTGTAAACGCCTTGCTTGCGATCTCGACCTCAAGCTGCACGGGGCCGCCACCGCGATACCCGGGCTTCAAACGGCTGCACCAGCATGGTTTCGATGGCGAGCACGACCGCCACGAAACTCAGCGAATAGGCCAGCAAAAGCGGAATGTCGAATAGCTGGAACGCCACGCCGATCTCGAACCCAACGCCGTTCGGGCGACCGAGCAATTCGGCGACCAGGACGATCTTCCAGACCAGGGAAAGCCCGGATCGCGCCGCGGCCGCGATATAGGGCGCCAGTTGCGGCAATATCACGTGCCGGAACGCTCTCCAGCGCGGGATCGCAAATACCGTCGCCATTTCGTCCAGCGCCGCGTCGAGCGCGCGGGTTCCCTCGCGTACCGTAACAACTGCGGTGGGCAGCTTGTTGATGGCGATGGCCGCAATCGCGGCGACCTCGGTCAGGCCGGCCCAGATATAGGCCAGCACGATGACGACCAGCGCCGGCAGGTTGAGCAGCAGGATCAGCCAGGGATCGCCGAGCCGGTTGGCAAGTCGTACCCGACCCATCAGATAGCCGATGGCAGCGCCTAGCGTCATCGCCAGCGTGAAGGCGAGGGCAACGCGCGCCAGGGTTACCCCGAGATTGAAGAACAGCGCGCCGGAACCGGCTTCCGCCACAGCCGCCGCCAGCACCGCTGGAGGCGGCGGCAGCTTTGCCGCGCCAGCCAGCAGCGCGGCGCCCCACCAGACCGCAAGAAACACGGCGAACGACAAGAGACGGAGCATCTCAGTCTCCTGAGATGGCGTGATAGAACGTGCCGGGGTCTAGCTCCGGCGCCGGGCCGACGAGTTCGCGACCGCCGATCGCCGCCAGCACGCGATAAAGAACGCGCGCGTCGGTTTCTTCCTCGGCGATCGGGCGGCTGGGAATTCCTTCGCGGTAACGGTCGCGGTAGGCGCGCAAGGTGGCGGCGTCGGGGGCACCCGTCAGCGGCGCGATCTTTTCCCACTCCGCATCCGAGGTCGCCAAAATCTGCTTCGCCTCGCGGGTCACCGCGATAAAGCTGGCGACCGTGTCGCGGTTCGCGCTGGCCCATCCTTCATCGAAGACGTAGCCGATCATCGCCGTGCGACCCTTGGCGCCGAGCTTCGGCAGGAGATCCTCGATGCCAATGAGACGGCGGAGGCCTTTGGCTTCCAGCGCGGCGCAGAAGTTCCAATAATTGACGGTAGCATCCATTTCGCCGCTGAGCGTCTTCGCCGCCAGCAGCGGCGGCGCACCGTAGAGGATCGTGGACTCTGACTTCGGGTCGATGCCATCCTGCTTCATCGATGCCCGCAACAGCAGCCAGTTTTTGTCGATCGGTCCTCCGGCGACGGCGAGCTTGCGGCCTTTGAGGTCCGCCAAGGTCCGGATCGAAGATGAATCCGCTACCATCACCGCGCCGAGCGCGCTTGAATAGGGATAGAACGTCAATTTGGCGCCGAGCCCGCGCTCGCGCGATACCCACAGCCAGTCGGAGACGATCACATCGGCGCCGCCGGCGCGGAGCGCGACCTTGCCTGCCTCGGGACTGGCAAGTTCGCTGACCTCAATGGTGAGGTTGGCCTGCCTGTCGAGGCCGTGAGCCCGGATCACGGCCAGTTCCCAGCCGAAGGTCCCGGTCTTTTGCACTGCAAGCCGTATCGTTTCCGCAGCGCGGGATGGAACGACGTGCAGCGCGGCGAAAACGGCCGTAGCCAGCAGAATACGGGTGAAGCGTTTCATTGTGCCCTTGTTATCGGAGCCCGATGCCCGGCAGGGCTCTCAGGTTCGACAAGATTTGCGATGGGTCGTTTCCTCGACAGGCTCGTTTTCCGTATGATAGCACAGCTCCCAGCAGGAGGAATGCGATGACATTTGCCGGATCGATGCGACGTAATGTCTGCGCCGCGATCGCGCTCGCAGCAACGGCCGTGGCCGTGCGTGCCGACGAAGTCAATGACTATCCCACGGCGGCGCGATCGGAGTATGTGTTCGGCTGCCTGAAGGCGAATGGCGAAACGCGGCAGGCGATCGATCAATGCTCCTGCTCGATCGACGTCATCGCGTCCCTGCTGCCCTACGATCGCTACGTCACCGCCGAGACCGTGCTGAGCATGGCGCAGGTACGGGGAAATCTCGGTACGCAATTCCGCTCGTCCGAGCAGGCGACAAGCGCGCTCAATGATCTCAGGCGCGCCCAGGCCGAAGCGGAAGTGAGATGTTTCTAAGCCGCGCCGTGTCTCGCGGTCGTACCGTGCCGATCGGGGCGGCATCGCGCCGGCATCAGATCCCGGAACCGTCGACCTTCCATTCGTTCTGGAATACGTGGCCGTCGGTGTCCCTGGCCTCGACCCTGACGCGCTTGGCGCCGTTCGGAACATAGGTGAAGCGGACATTGGGATCTTCCGAAATCGAAATTCCGCCGACCATCGCCAGAACCAGACTGTCGTCCTGCCACACCCGCAATTCATTGACGAAGAACGGCGGAATATAGAGCTGGGTGACCTGGTCCATCTGCAGGCCGGAATTGTTCGGGTGGCCGATCATGATCTGGGCTTCCCGGGCACCGCTGGTCGGGCCCTCGCTGGGCTTTGCGAACTGCCGGAAGCGCATCTGGCCGAGTTTGGCTTGCGCTTCCTCGGCGTTCTTGGCCGCCGGAGCCGAGCATCCGCCGGACGCCTTCACGTAGGTTTTCGTCATGTAGAGCTGGCCGTCGCTCAGTTCGGCGACGGCATGAACGTCGCTGTAATTGTTGACGCGCACGCGCGTCGAGATTTCCGATACCGAGGAGTCGGGCCCGAGTTCGAACCGCGCCGCCATCGGCGCCGGGTTCTGGTCGATCACCAGCGTGATCGCCAGCACGCGCCTGGTGTCGCCGGGTGGCAGCGTCGCGCGCAGGGTTACGGGAACGATCGCCGCGTCCTCGGCGCGGTACGGCATCTCGATCGCGATCAACCCGGCGCCGTCGTTCATCGTACGATTGTTGAAGATGTCCTGGACCAGGCCGGGCCACGGATCATAAGGCTCCGGTGTCGCAGCGCGTGCGAGACCTGCGCCGAAATGCATTGCGGCCACGAGACCGGCGATGCAGAGCAGGCGGGAATGGTGTCCCAACATGATCGCGCTCCTCCCAAAAGCAACCAACCCAACGTACTTGATTGGGCCGGCTATTCCCATTCTATTTCCGAGAATGCGGCCGTTGCGTTACGCGCATTGTAATCGTCAAATAGTTCCCATTGCGACCGTTCGGAGGCAGCCGCGCTATCTGCCGCGACCGTGATCGGCTTGCCGGCGGCGACCATCCCGCGAACGTCGGCTGCGAGTTTTTCCAGATAGCGGCGTTCGTCGACAAGCGCGCCTGCCCACTCGCGCACCTGTCCGTGACCGGGAACCACACGGTGGGCAGCAACAGCGCTGAGTTCATCGATGACTTTCAGCCAGCCGCGAATGCTGCCGTCGAGCACGGGTAGGTGAGTAAGGAACACCAGATCGCCGGCGAACAAGCTACCGGTTTGTTCGTCGAACACGGTGAGATCGTTGTCGCTGTGCGCCGTCGGCCACGCCCGCAGCATCAGACTCCGGTGTCCGAGATCGAGCTTGCGGGTGCCATCCACCAGCAGCGCAGGTAGTATGATGCGTACCTCGTCAATCAATTCGTCGCCCATGATCCGGCGAAATGCATCGACATAAAACGGTCCGCGCGTGGTCAGGGCTTGCGGCAAATTTCGGTGTCCGACGAAAGTCGTTCCATCGCTGGAGAATGCTGCATTTCCAAACACATGATCCGGGTGCCCGTGGGTGTTGATGACGTACCGGATCGGCTTTTCGGTGCGCGCGCGAATCGCCGCAAGCAGCTGCCGTCCCTCGCGAACGCTGCCTCCGGTATCGATCACCGCGACCGCGTCATCGCCGACGACGAACCCGATATTGGCGATCGCCCCTTCGTTCTCGCGGGTCATCAGCGCGGTCAAGCCCGTATGCACGAATACCCCCGGCGCGATTTCGTCGACTGCCAGCGGACTTTGCTGCGCTTGCGAGAGCGTCGATGCGCCAAGCAGGGCGAACGCGAAAAAAATAGCAGCGCGCTGAACCATGATTTCGCCTCTGTCGCGCCACGAAGCGACGTCTGCTGCTTCGCGCTCTATCGCCAAAACATGTTTGCGCCGCAGCACGCAGGGCCAGCGAGTTGCGAACATGATTTGTGTTGCGCGCTCCAATTGCCGAGCCTAGCATTTGACCGTTTCCGGCTTCAATTGCCCTTTGTTCTTAACATCGCCGATGTCTCTTGAGGTTGAGCGACGCGCAGACCGGCTGAACGAAAGTGCAATGGCTTTCGGTCATGCATTCGGTATCAAGGGTCAACGCTGGGCGCGCATGCGCCCACCGGACAACAATAAATAAAATAAAAACTGAAACAACATGGGAGGCTACGTGATGCGCAAGGTGCTATTTGCAACCTGTTTAGGCGGCGTGGCGGTATTCGCCGCAGGTGCCGCTACGGCC
>Ga0209890_10000777_pt1 | contig 14793 bp, 13 predicted proteins | sample OrgsoiDNA2013049_FD_185799 | JGI IMG/M metagenome (GOLD analysis project Ga0209890, IMG submission 185799) | Permafrost soil microbial communities from the Arctic, to analyse light accelerated degradation of dissolved organic matter (DOM) -... | ecosystem: Environmental > Terrestrial > Soil >...
TTTGGCGGCTATACCACGCAAACTCAACCGTTTTCGCTGAGCGCGACGGGGGCCGCCTATGCGGGCGATGGAGGCCAGCGACAAGTTCCGATCGCCGCCGGTCAATCGGTGGCCGTTGGCGACAGCGGCGACGCCGTATTCAACCAAATCCCAACCGGGAATGGGACCTTTACCGCCACCGCGGCGTCCGGCAATACAGGAACGGGGGTGCTCGGCGCGACCACGGTGTCGAATGCCGCGGCCTATGACGGCAAACCCTACTCGATAAAGTTCGCGCTGGCCACCAATCCCGCCAACGGCACCGTCACGACGACGTACAACATTCTCGATTCAACGGGCGCGGTGGTGACGCCGGGAGCCCCCGTCCCGGGTGCCGCCTACACCAGCGGCCAAGCCATCAGCTATGACGGGGGACAGGTGACGCTCACCGGGCAGCCGGCCAACGGAGATACTTTCAACGTGGCGCCGAGCACCAATCAAAGCGTCTTCACGACGGTGCAGAACCTCGTCACGTCGCTGCAAGCAGGGGGCAGCTCGTCGTCCTCGAACGCGCAGCTCAATAACTCGATCGCCGGATCCCTCAACAACATCGATCAAGCGCTCAATCAAGTATCGAATGTGCGCTCCGGCATCGGCGGCCGGCTCAACTCGATCACCACTCAGTTGTCGGTCTCGAGCAGCCAGCAAATTCAACTCAAGACCTCGATTGCATCGCTGCAGGGCCTCGACTATGCGAGCGCGATCACCAAACTGACATTGCAGCAAACGGCGCTGACCGCGTCGATGCAGGCGTACACCCTCACACAGGGTCTCTCGTTGTTCAAGTATATGTAAGGCAGCGGCGGGCCGCCGCGACCCGCCGACGGCCGGTCATGCGGTGACGGCTCGTCAGTGGTGGTGGTGTCCACCCGCACCGTGCACGTGGCCGTGCTCGAGCTCTTCGGTGGTTGCCGCGCGAACCTCGACGATTTCCACGTCGAAATGCAGTGTTTGATCGGCCAGTGGGTGGTTTCCGTCCAGGGTCACCATGTCGCCCATCACGGCGGTGACGGTAAAAAGACGCATGCCATCCGCGGCGCGCGCCTGAAATTGCATCCCCTTTTTGATCTCGCCGGAGCCCTGCAGCGAGCGTTTCGGGACGCGCTGGATGAGCGTCTCGTCGCGAACGCCGTAGCCGTCAGCGGGAGCCACCGAGACGGCGAGGGTGTTGCCGTCCTGCTTGCCCTCGAGCGCCTTCTCCAGCCCCGAGACCAGGTTGCCGTGGCCTTGGATATAGGCCAACGGTTCACCCCCGGCGGAGGTGTCGAGCACCACGCCGGCGTCGTCTTTGAGGGTGTAATGAATGGTGACCACTCGGTCTGCGGTAATTTCCACGATGAATCTCCAGGGTCCTTCGGTTTGGTTTAGAAGAGCGAGCTTACACAACTAGGCGCCTGTCTGGCTCCCGGGCAGCAACTGCGCCTCGAGATCGTAGGCGCCGGCCTTGGTGATTCGCACCGTGGCCAATTCGCCGACGGTGAGCTTCTTGGCGCCGCGAATGCGTACCGTGCCGTCGATTTCGGGCGCGTCGCTCGGGGAGCGCGCGATTGCGACGCTGCCCTCGAGTTTATCGACCAACACCTGCAGGGTCCGGCCGACTTTCTGGGCGAGACGCGCGGCGCTGATCTCTTGGCTAAGTTCCATGAACCGGCCGCGCCGTTCCGCCTTGAGTTGCGGGGGCACCGCAGTCTGGCGCAGCGCGTTGGCGGCGGCGCCCTCCACCGGCGAATACTCGAAGCAGCCGACGCGGTCGAGTTGCGCGACGCGAAGCCATGCCAGCAACTCCTCGAAATCCGCGTCGGTTTCCCCCGGAAAACCGACGATGAAAGTGCTGCGGATGGTGATGTCCGCCGTCACGCGCCGCCAGGCGGCGATGCGCTCCAGCGTGTTCTCGGCGGCCGCCGGGCGCTTCATGAGCTTCAAGATTCGGGCGCTGGCATGCTGAAACGGGATATCCAGGTAGGGCAGCACCTTGCCCTCGGCCATCAGGTCGATCACCTGATCGACGTGCGGGTAGGGATAGACGTAGTGCAACCTCACCCACACGCCGAGTTCGCCGAGCGCCGCCGCCAGGTCGTAGAAACGCGCGCGCCGTTCCGCGCCGCGCCAGGATTGCGCCGCATACCTCAAGTCCACGCCGTAGGCGCTGGTGTCCTGCGAGATCACCAGCAGCTCCTTCACACCGGCGCGCACCAGCTGTTCCGCCTCGCGCAGCACCTCGCCGATGGGGCGGCTGACGAGGTTGCCGCGCATGGACGGGATGATGCAGAAGCTGCAACGGTGATTGCAGCCCTCGGAGATCTTGAGATAGGCGTAGTGGCGCGGTGTGAGTTTCACGCCCTGCTCCGGGATGAGATCCAAGAAAGGTTCGTGCCGCGGCGGCAGATGCTCGTGCACCGAGGCCACGACTTCTTCGTAGCGTTGCGGACCGGTGATCTTAAGCACCTGCGGGTGCCGATCGAGGATTTTCTGCGGCTGGGCACCGAGGCAGCCGGTCACGATGACTTTGCCGTTTTCGGCGAGCGCTTCGCCGATGGCGTCCAGGGATTCGTCGACGGCCGAATCGATGAAGCCGCAGGTATTGACGATGACCAGGTCGGCGGCCTTGTAGCTCGGAGCGACTTCATATCCTTCCGCGCGCAGCCGGGTGAGAATGCGTTCGGAGTCCACCAATGCCTTTGGGCAGCCTAAGCTGACGAAGCCTACTTTGGGGGGCTTATTAACGACGGTTTTCAATGGAACGGTAGACCTCGCCGGGGATGGGGCATTTTACCCTATCCGGCGAGCGAGGAGGCCTTAAGCGGCCAGTATAGTCATTTTACGCGGGAGGCTTCGCCGAATCCAATCGACCGAGAAATTGCCTTTCCAATTCCAATAGCGTCTGTTTCCGATCGCCGACGCGACGTGCAGGCGTTCCCAGATAGATTCCAAACGCCCGACACGGCTTGTTGACCAGCGTCATTGCGCCGACGGCGACGCCATCTTCCAGCGTCATGCCGGGCAGTATGACTGAACCGGCGCCGATAATTGCGTGTCTCCCGATGATGACGGGCGCATGTGTTACGTCGGTAAATTCGCTGGGCACGTTGGGCCCAGTCAAATGGGCGCCGCTATAATCGTCATTGCTCGAGTAAACGGATACCCGGGCGGACAGGCCGCAAAAATCCTGCAAGTAGATTCGGCCTGCGCCGATTAAAGACACAAATACGGCAACGTGAACGAAGTTACCGATATCGATTCCTCCGACGCCCGCCGAGAGGACGCAGTAATCATCGATGCGGACATGGTCACCGATGCGGATATTCTTCGCGTTGTGGAGAGCTGCGCGGGTTGATAACCTGACGTTGCTGCCGCAGGCGCCGAGCCCCAATCCCTTGAGTTCTTCGTCCGTATAGTACGCCATTGAAGGGCTAGCCTCGGATCATCTGGATGACGCGCGCCCAATCGAACTCTCCACTCTCATCCGATTATCCGATGGCGGCTGCCGGCGCTTGCCAATGTTCATGATTGCGGAGATCACCCGTTCCTGTTCATTCGATTGAAGGTCCGGATAAATCGGCAGGCACAGAATTTTCCTGGACACCTCATGGGCGATCGCGAGATTGCTACGATTCGCCGAAGGCAGCGAACGATACATTGGAAATTCGGAAATCAAGGGGAAAAAGTATCTGCGAGCAAATATGTTGCTATTTTTAAGCTCTTCATAGAGCTCATCACGGCTGGACGCGAAGTCGTCCTCAACCATGATTGCGAAGTATGCGTGGTTCGGCGACGTGTCGAGGCCGCCGCGCAACAGGCTGATCCCCTTGACACCGCTCAAGCCGTCACGGTAAACCGAATCGATCACCTGCCGCCGTACCCTTACTTCCTCGAAGTGGCGCAACTGAAGAACCCCGAGAGCAGCATTGAACTCGCTCATCTTTCCATTGATTCCCGGCGACACAACGGTGACTTCATCGACATAGCCGAAGTTCTTCAAGTGATCGATGTGTACCTTCGTCTTCCTGTCATGGCTGATAATCGCGCCCCCTTCGAAAGTATTCAGTATCTTGGTGGCGTGAAAGCTGAGTATCGAAAGGTCGCCATGCTGGAGAATGCTGGCGCCCCGGTATTGAACACCGAAGGCATGAGCCGCGTCATAGATGACCTTTAGATTGTAATTGTCGGCGATCTCCTGAATTCGCTGCACGTCGCACGGATTGCCGTAACAATGGACGGGAAGGATGGCCGTCGTGTTGGGCGTAATCGCCGCTTCGATTTTCGACGGATCCAGGTTTAGGGTAATGGGATCGATGTCCACGAAAACCGGCGCTATTCCATTCCAAAGCAGCGAGTGAGAAGTGGCGACAAAAGAATACGGAGTCGTAATCACTTCCCCGGTGATTCTCAGCGACTGCAGCGCAGTGACCAAGGCCAGGGTGGCGTTGGTGAACAGTGAGATGTGTTCGACACCCAGAAACTCACAAAGCCTTTCTTCGAACTGCTGGTGAAACGGGCCGCCATTGGTCAGGGTCCGATTCTTCCAGATCTGCTCCAGAAACGGCGTGAATTCGCTCAATGGCGGCAGATAGGGCTGCGTGACAAAAATGTCTTTCATGGCTGAGACATCAATGTGAAGCCGTTGTGGCTCACGATGGACGCCAAAATGGAAGGCCACTTCAACGGATGAAAGTCGCCACCAGAACCTGCTCGTGGAAAGGATTCGTAGATTAGTTCGACGGCGGCTTGTATATGCGCGGTGCATTTCATCTGTAGGGCCATTTCCGAGAAGACCATTTCCCGAGTTCTCATCGCAATGTAGTCGTCGGTCGCATGCGGCATCACGGATCTGACCACGTGCTTGAAATCCGAATCCTCGAATCCCATCAGCTCCTTTGCAATTTGCGTCATCTCCCAAAGGCCTCGGCGTTCGACGCCCGGACTGCGGGCACTTTCATTCCGGTCGCCGGCCAACTGCCTGAATGCGATCAGCGGTTCAGGGATGATGTGGAAGTTCCAGCGCTTCAAAATGCGGATCCACATGAGATAGTCGGGAAGCTGCCGGAAACGCTCGTCGTAAAATCCGTCCCATAGGTAGCAACTCCTGCGAATCAGCACGCTGGGGTGGGCCAGACAGTTGCCGCCGACGTAGAGGCGCGCCAACCAGTCCTGGCGGCTCCGGTTGACTTGCGTGAAGTCTCCGAGCTTCGCTTGCGTGTCGGCCAGGGGCGCGTTGTTTTCGTCCACGAAGTCCACGTCGCTGAACACCGCGCCGACGGAAGAATTGCTCGCAAGCACCGCGAGCTGCTTCTCGAGTTTGCTCGGATAAAATCGATCGTCTGAATTGATGATGGCGATGTAGGGAGCCGATGATCGCCGAATTGCGTGGTTTATTGCATAGCAAGCGCCGTGGTTGCTCCCAAGTTCCACAAACTTTATGCGTCGATCGGAGTATCTCCGAATCACCTCGCAAGTGCCATCGGACGAGCCGTCGTCAGTAATGCAAAATTCGAAATCCTGTAGTGTCTGCGTCAGTACGGATTCGATGGCCTGACCGACGAATTGTTCGTGATTGAACGAAGCCATTACGACCGATATTCTAGGGTTGTCTCCGACAGCGGCCTTTTCCGCTTCGATGATCAGGTCGTCGAAATAAGGCCGCGACTCTCGACCGCTCAACTGGGCGACGTCGCTTTTACCGACGGGCTTGCGGTCGATGTTACGAAGTCCTGCTTGATTAAACAGCAATTCCAGTTCTTTCCAGTCGTAGACGAAAGTGTGCCCCCATTCGCGGAGACCGGCATTGAGATGCTCGCAAGGCGTGTTTCCGAGGAATCCGACACTGGCCCATCGGTCCAACCGACCCGTCAAGAAGTCTCTGAAGCTGGTGAAAAGGTCGGGGGTGGACACGCGAATATGCCCGCCGGGTTTGAGAACGCGGTTGCATTCGCCCAATAGAAAAAGCGCATCTTTTCTTGAGATGTGTTCGATCAAGTGTTCCGAAAATATGTTATCCACGGAATTGCTTTCATAGGGCAATCCTTTGGTCAGGTCGCACGCCATGCCGCCCGGTCCCGGATCGAGGTCCAAATTGTCCCAATCGGCGATGATGTGGGGTCCGCAACCCAGGTTTAGGTTCTTTATCTCGAACTCCTTCGCTTTGAATCGTCAATCTTGTTCATGATGAAGCAAGGAACGTGCCAATCGCATTGCGTACGGTCAGGACCGCCATTTGGCCAAGTACTTTTCATATCCCAGATACCAATTGGGGGTAGCGAAGGCCCCGCTGCTTTCATGCATGACTTGAATGGGCCAGGTGCCCAAACGCAGCTTCCTGCGCTCGGCCAGGCGACAGAAATCCATATCGTAGAAATGAAAATCGAATCTCTCATCGAAGCACATGCGTTGCGACAGCAAGGTTTCACTGTGTGCAGCCAGCAGCAAGCCGTCCATGATTTTCACCTGTACACCCGGCGTGCCGTAGTAGTCGATCCCGTCCGCGGGCCAGCCCTTGCCATGACAGACAACGCCGCTGAGATTTTCGGGCGCGTCGCGAGTAAGGGTTTCGTCGACAAACATCCAACCCGGCTGGCGCGGCAGGCGTCGCTTGTTGCCCGCGAGACCGATGATGTCGAAGCTGTTCAGCCCTGCAACCAGCCGTTCCGGCCAGAAGAAGTCGAGCAAATGAATGTCATCGTGAATGAACAAGAGTATGGCCGGACGACCCACAGACTCGCGCAGTACCGTGTTATAGACGGCTGACAGTCCGGCGGAATTATTGGGGAACAACCGAAGTTCTATGAAAGGCCAAGGATAAAGCTGCAGCGATCGGCCGAGCGCGGTGTTTTTGACAAATCCATCAGCAGACTCTCGTGTGGCGCAGACGATTCTGATCGCAGCACTCATTAGGGCCCAGACCCTCTTTGTTGGTACGAACTTTCCATCCTGTTCTCGCCCGTCGCCTGACTCTGAAGATCCAACCCAAGCTCTTGCAATTCCCGTGCCGATAGCGCCGAGCAGCTTCCAGGCCCGTTCCAGGCAAAGAATGGCGGCCCGCCGGCATGCGATTGCCGCTGATCTCGACAGGGGCTGCGCCAAATTCTTGACGCCAACGCTTCCTGGTGTTTACTCTGGGTTTGACCGAGGCGTGGTTTGACCAGGGCTTCGGGCGTAGTCTTCCGCCCGCGCCGAATGCGACGAGATATTCAACGATCCGGTCGGTCGCGGTTAGGAAAGATCGGAACTGTGGAACGACTCTGCCGGCAATCGCGCGCACCAGCGCCGCCACATATGGCGCAATGCCCGTTCGAATTGCGCAACGAAGAAGCCGGGCTGTCGCTCCGGCGATTTCTGCAATCGTGCGCGCAGTCCTCTGCGTACCTCGGCAAGTGCGCCGAGATGCGTGGCCCAGTATTCACCCTTGGCAATGAAGTCAGCGGCGTCCGTTGCCGTAAATGCCTCTAGTCCCAGCTGCGCGAGAATCCCGGCGCCGGCGCGCCCGAAGGGCGTCGAGCCTGCAAGAGTCAACGTAGGGACGCCCATCGACAGCGCGTGCATGGTCGTAGTGCCACCCGCATACGGGACGGTGTCCAAGCACAGATCCACCCGATGATGCAGCGCCAGGTAGGAGTTCATCGTGCTGCGGCCGTGGAATATCAGTCGATCGCGCGTAATGCCCTGGGCGGCAAACTCATCGATCAACCGGCGTTCATCATCCTCTGCAGGCGCGTCTCCGAGCAGCATCTGGGCGTTGGGCAAGGCGCGCAGCAGGGGCGCCCATAGGCGCAGCGTTGAGGGAGTGAGTTTACTCATTCGGCTAAAGCTGCCGAATGTCATGCTACCCGCCACCAGCGCCGGCAGATCATTGACCGCGGGTGCGTTCGCGTGGTGCTGAAAAACCCATCGATCGGGAAGATATGCCAGTTTTTCGGTGAACTGGCCGTCGAACTCACCGGGCGGCAGCCAATGGCGGTCTGCCAAGTAGTAGTCCATTGCGCTAAGTCCGCTGGTACCGGGATATCCCAGCCAACTTACTTGGATCGGGGCCGGCTTTAGGGCAAACGCCGCCAGCCTATTTCGAAAGGTATGGCCCGACAAATCGAACAGCACGTCGATCCCATCGTTTTTTATCTGGTCGGCCAGTTGCTCGTTCGAGAGACTCAAGACGGGGCGCCAGTGGTCGAAGTGACCGCGCAGACGACGAGTCACATGATCCTCGGAGTCCTTGTTGTAGTAGCCATGAAGCTCAATGCTTTCGTAGTTTCTCAATAAGGCAAGCACGGGCTCGATAAAACCCGCGACCGAATGGTCGCAGAAGTCGCCGGACACCATCCCTATGTGCAACCGTCGCTCCGGGTCAGGAATGTTCGAATGCCGCGGCCGCGGTGAGACCAAGCCGTCTTCCCAGTGTGCGCCAACCCGACAGTGCTCGTCGAAAAGGTCCTCCGCGCTCACCGCGGGATTGTGGCTCAACACGAAGAGCAGGGAGGTGCGACGTTGGATTTCATTGAATTCGATGTCATTGGGCGACAAAAGAATTGAGCGTCGAAGAGATGCCTCCGCCTCCGGATATCGATGCTGCAGTTGGTAGACAGTCCCGAGATGCGCGTACGCCACGGCACAATCCGGATCGATTTCGAGCGCGGTTTTGAGGCAGGCCTCGGCCTCGTCAAGTCTTTCCAATTTCATGAGAGTCGCCGCAAGATTCGTGTGCGTCTCCGCATCCCGCGGCATCAGTCGCGCGGACACCCTCATCGCGACAAGGGCATCGTCCGTTTGTCCCGCCGCCCCCAGCAGGGCGCCCCAGGTCTTCCATCCCAGTCCCCGCTCGGGAAATCGCTCGGTCATCTCGCGCGCCGACTCGCGCGCTTCGGAAAGCTTTCCCATTTCCAACAGGGCCAACATCGCACTTTCCATATGAAGTGCGGCGCGCAGGTGAGCATCCAGCCGCTGTGCGAAGTCTTCCACGGCCCGGCCGTCGAGGCCGTGCTGCCGGCCGAGAGCCAACGTGCTCTTCGCCTCATCAGTCCGGCCGCTCATCAGCAGGGCTTCCATATAGCCCAACCAGTAGTCCCGACTCTGCGGATTGGCCTCGAGCGCGGCGACAAGGTGGGGAATACCGTCGGAGGCTCGCTGCTGCTGCACGTGCACCATTCCGATGCAGTGATTGGCGGTTGCGTGCCCGGGATCAACGCGCAAGATCTCGCGATACAAGCTCTCCGCCAGATCCGGTCGACCTTTTATGTGATGCTTCATCGCTTCGGTACACGCCTCGTCCAGATTCGACGAAGCAACCAGCAAAGGAATTGCGCAATGCGACACCGGCAAAGGTTAACATGCGCGCCGCGCTCGAGAAGGCGCAGCGCGTCGACACTTGGCCGAAACGTGGCGACTTCAGGGTTTGCCCCTAGTGGCCGATAACTGCGGCATGCCGCTGCCGGGTGCCAATTTGTCAATCGGTAGGTCCGGAAAGCGTGACGCACGACCGCGATAAGTCAGCCTGGCCTCTCAATCTTTCCTAAAGAATCCCGCGACCCTTCCGATAAACCTTCTGAATGTGTCACCGGTCCGCCCACGGGGCGAAGTGAACACAAGCTAGAGGGCCTATGACGGGCCGGTGTTAATAACTTTCAGGAGATTCCTACATGTCACTGGTACTCAATACAAATTACAACTCGCTCAATGCGCAGCGCAATTTGTCCACTTCTCAGGCTGCCTTGTCGCAGTCCTTGCAGCGTCTTTCGTCGGGTTTGCGCATCAACAGCGCGGCCGATGACGCCGCCGGCCTCGCGATCGCGAGCCGATTCACCACGCAGATCAACGGCACCAGTCAAGCGATCAACAACGCGAACGACGCGGTGTCCGAAGCGCAAACCGCCGGTGGCGCACTCGCGACGCTGACCAACAGCTTGCAGAGCATTCGCAGCCTCGCGGTGGAAGCGGCCAACGGCTCCAACAGCGCCTCGGATCGTCAGGCACTCGATCAGCAGGTTCAGCAGCAGATCGCGGAAATCACGCAGATCGCATCGCAGACCTCATTCAACGGTTCGAACGTCCTCGACGGCAGCAGCGGCGTGACCACGTTCCAAGTCGGTTCGAATGTCGGCAACACGATATCGATCAACCTGACCCAGGGCGTGCGCGCCGATCAGATCGGGCAGACTGCCACGAGCAAGGGAACAGGTATCGTTGGGACGACGGCACTGACGGCGGGCAACTTGACGGTCGCCGTAGGCATCGGCGCCGCTACCAGCATTGGCGCGAGCGCCAGCACGGCTGTTACCGGGACGACCACGGCAGGCCAGACTGCAGGCTCTGCTTATGCCAAGGCAGCCGCCATCAGTGCGGCAGACATCTCGGGCTTGACGGCGACCGCCACCAACTCGATCACCGGCGTGTTCACCAACATTACAGCCGCTACGGCGGGAACGGCGGGATCAACGGGTGCCGGTGGCGCCGGTGGTGCCTCAACGTACGGATTGACGATCAACGGCCAGGCCATCTACTCGGGTGCCAATAACGTTGCGGCGGGTTTGACACAGGCCCAAGTTGCCACCCAGATCAATCTGTATTCCAGCCAAGATGGCGGCGTCACCGCGACGGTGGGCGCCAACGGCATCACGCTGGCGGCTGCAGACGGTCAGGACATATCGGTCAACCAGAGTGCGATCACCCTCGGAGCCGCGGGTGCTGCGGGAGCCGGCGGTGGCGCTGCAGGTGCAGCCGCAACGGGTACTGGCTTCGGCACAGTCGTCGCGGGTGCCACGGCGGGAACTGCTCAGGTCAATACGGGCAGCGTGACCTTGTCGGCCAACAGCAATATTGTGCTCGCGGGAACGGATACCGCCAATATCGGGCAGGCCTCCGGAATCATCTCGTTGAACACCAACGCGCTGTCCGGCCAGAACGTGCTCACCGTCACCGGTGCGAACTCAACGATCTCGGCGGTCGACGCGGCATTGCAGACGGTCAGTGCCTTCAACAGCCAATTGGGTGCGATTCAGAATCGATTCACGGCAGCGGTGAGCAATCTGACCTCCACGAGCCAGAACTTGAGCCAAGCGCGTAGTACCCTTCAGGATACGAACTTTGCCGCGGAAACGGCCAATCTGACCCAGTCGAACGTGTTGGAACAGGCGGGTATCTCGGTGTTGGCGCAGGCCAATCAGCAGCCCCAATTGATCCTCAAGTTGTTGCAGTAATTGCCGATAGTTGATTCCAAGTGAGTTGATACACGGTGCCCGGGCGCGAAAGCGCTCGGGCACACCTTGCACGGAGCGAGCAGACGATCTGGAAGTGAACGAGATTCTAACCTGGCGTAGGTGTTTATCATGTCCAACGATGCAGTTCCGCTCAGTGCAACGGCGAACCTAGTGCATGGGACCCAGACGCCGAAACCGGCGACAGTCAAAGTAGTGAGCGGCAAAGATGCCGGCGCGCTCGAGGCGGCAGCGAGACAGCCGTCCCAACCAGTGGGGACACCGGCGAGGATCTCGAAACAGCCGGCGCCACCCGCGACAACGACCAACAGGGCGAATTTGCCGCAGTTGGTCACCCAATTGAACAAGTACCTCAATGATTCGGGCCGACCGAATCAGTTTCGCGTGGACCCCACGTCCAGCGGCAAGACCATTCAAGAAATCAACCCCGCAAGCGGCGAGGTCATCGGCGAATACTCCGTTGCACAATTTCCAGAGCTGGCCCGCAGCCTGGGCGTTTCAGGCGTGCTGGTCGACAGCCGCGCCTGATGCTTGGATCTCGGCGCGCTGCTCAAGTGTTGGTGCGATTTGCCGATAAGGCCAGTGACGCTAGAGAGGATGTCGACATATGAGTGCAGCAATAGGTTCCAGCAGTACGTCGACTTCGTCGACTTCACTGGCCGCGGCTACCGCGGCCGGCGGCAGCCTGGTCACATCGACCGGCATTGGTTCCGGCCTCGACATCAACAGCATCGTCACGTCGTTGACCACGGCCGAGGGTGCCTCGCAAAACAATCAGCTGGCCTCTCAGAAGAGTTCGTTGACCGCCCAGGTCTCGGCGTTCGGTACCTTCAGCAGCGCACTCGCCACACTGCAGGCCGCACTGATTCCGTTGCAGACGAAGGTCAATCTGGCGGGCCGTACGGCCACCATTGGTGACCTGACAATCGCCACGGCATCGGCGACCACTGCAGCAATACCTGCGCAATATTCCCTGACGGTGCAGAACTTGGCGACGGCCGCGAGCCTGTCCTCGGCAGCGAATCCCACGCTGGGCACCGGGACCTTGACGATCGCCGTCGGCGGTAAATCAAGTGCCATCAGCATTGACACCTCGAACAACACCCTGTCCGGTATCGCCGACGCCATCAATAGCGCCGCCGACAACCCCGGCGTCACGGCCACGATTCTTACCACGAAAGACGGCTCCCGGTTGGTGCTATCCGGCGCCGCAACCGGGGCGGCCAATGCCATCACGGTCTCTCAGTCGGGCGGCGACGGCGGCCTTGCCTCGCTCGTGTACGATCCGAAGGCCACCACCAACACGTTGACGCAGACGCAAGCGCCCCTCGACGCGAACTTTGCCTTGAACGGCTTTGCCGCCACCAGCGCCGGCAATCAGGTCACGGGCGCCATCAGCGGCGTCACTTTGAACCTGATCAAGGCAACGCCGGTCACTACGCCGGCCACTCCTCCGACCACCGTGACGGTCGGCAACGATACCAAAGGGGCTCAGACTTCCATCGGCACCTTCGTGACCGCGCTCAATGGCCTCGTGACCAGCATCGAGAGCCTCACGAGCTATGATCCCTCGACAAAGATTGCGGGCGTTTTGCAGGGTAATGCGACCTTGCAGTCGTTCCAGACTCAATTGCAGAAAATCGTGGGTCAGGTCGTCTCCGGAAACACGAGCGCCGTGAACTCACTTGCCAGTTTAGGCATTACCGCGAACACGGACGGCAGCTTTGCCACGGATTCGACCAAACTCGGAAATGCGCTCACGGGGAGTGTGACCTCGGTGGCGGCAGTGCTCGCCGGAACCGGCGGCATCGCCACGCAGCTCAACACGCTCATCAACGCGTATACGAAGCCCGGCGGCTTGTTGGGCACCATCAATCAGGGTCTCCAAACCGGCCTCAAGGAAAACGCGTCCCAGCAAACCGCCTTGAATGCCCGTCTCTCGACCTATTCCGCCACCATCACCGCCCAGTACAACGCCATGGACACGGCAGTGGCTTTGCTCAAGCAAACGCAGACGTTCTTGACGGCGCAATTCAACGCGGGATCCAGTTCGAGCAGCAGCAGCACCTCCACCAACACGGGGCTGGGCAGCGGCAGTTTGAAAACCGGCTAAGGCAATTCAAAAATGATGCACTCCAACAAAGGCGCGGCCCAGTATCGCGCCGTCCGCAGCCACGGTCTCGTCGCCGACGCAAGTCCGACCCGACTGGTGCAAATCATGTTCGAGCACATCGTGCTGAATCTTGCGACCGCGCAGGGTTGTATGGGGCGCATCCAGAACAATCTACCGCTCGGCGATGTCATTGCGAAGGGCGCCGCCATCGGCAAGGCCGTGCGCTTGATCGGCCAGCTGAGTGCGACGCTCGACATGGATAAGGGCGGCAAGATCGCCGAGAACCTCGCGCTTCTCTACGACTACATGCTGCGCCGCCTGACGCTCGCCAACGCCGTCAATGATGCCGGCATTGTCGCCGAAGTGTCCGGCCTCGTGAACACCATCAAAATCGGCTGGGACAAGATCGTGGCGGACGGACGATGAGCGGCACCAAAGCCTGTGCCGGTCTCGAACTCGCGGTGCGGCTCTCGCAGGAGCTGGTGGTGGCGGCCGATGGCGGCAACTTCGACGCGCTCGCCAGACTCGGCGCTGAACGCATGCAACTGCTCAAGTCGTTCCGCGCGGAGAATCAACCGATTGACGCGGCCGCCCAAGCGTTGTTGCAGACAATTGCTCAATTGAACGAACGGGCGCTTGGGCTGATGGAACATCAGCGTCGCATCAAGGAACGCGAGATCGATCTGGCCTCGATCGGCCGCCGTGCAGTCACCGCCTATTCCGCCACCGGGATGTTACGCTAGAGACCGAAGCGGTCATGCAAAGGTCACCGACCCATGCCTGAGTCCTTTCTCGGCGATGGTCTGATATTCGAAGAAACGCTGCCGCTGGCGTGGACTCCGGGCCCCGTGGCGGAAGGCTTGAGTCTCGCCCGACTCAACAGCGACAATCAGCAATTGCTCGGCGCCGAGGCGTCGCTCGACGACGTGCGGGTGCACGAGGCGCTGAAAGACGAGTCCACGGCGCTGCTGCACGAGTTGCAGCGCTTGGAATACAAGATGAACATCTTGCTGAGGCTGGTTGCCGAGCTGCGGTCCGGCGCAATGCCTGCGCCGCAACGGGTCAAGATATCGCCGCGCGCCCTCGAGTGGTTCTCGAAGCAAGCCCCGGCCGTCGGTGAAACCGGTTTGTTGGCGCTCTACATCAACCCGGCGTTGCCCCAGCCGCTCAAAATTCCGTGCTCTGTGGTCGGCGAGCGGCGTGAAAACGATCTGCATGTCGCGCAAATCGAGTTCGCGGGATTGAGCGACGCCGTCGTGGATCTGCTCGAGAAGCTCATCTTCCGGCACCACCGACGGTTGATCGCGGGCTCGCGACTCGCCGCACACTAAGCTCCATACAGCGAATCCCGGCACCTTGCATTGCCGCTAACGCTTACGCCAGTTGCCGGTGTTTGCCCCCTCCTGCTCACGTAAGTCGATGGGCTACTATGCGGCTCTCGCG
>Ga0209890_10000778_pt1 | contig 14777 bp, 12 predicted proteins | sample OrgsoiDNA2013049_FD_185799 | JGI IMG/M metagenome (GOLD analysis project Ga0209890, IMG submission 185799) | Permafrost soil microbial communities from the Arctic, to analyse light accelerated degradation of dissolved organic matter (DOM) -... | ecosystem: Environmental > Terrestrial > Soil >...
CTCGCGCGTCGAGACGGCGCAGCTCGTATTACCCGGGCTAACCAACGTCCACGGCACGATCTTCGGCGGCATCCTGATGCAGTGGATCGACATCGCCGCCGGCATCGCGGCGGCCCGGCACTCGGGTGGCCCGGTGGTGACCGCCTCGATGGACCGGCTGCACTTCCTGGATCCCGTGCAACTGGGGGAGGTGGTCATCTTGCAGGCGCAGGTCAACTTCGCCGCGCGCACCTCGATGGAGGTCGGCGTGCGCGTCATGTGCGAGAACCAGAAGACGTTCACCAAGCGCCAGACGACGCGCGCCTACCTGACCTTCGTCGCCGTCGACGAGAATGGGCGGCCGCGCCCTGTCCCCGAGCTGCACCCCGGGACCGCCGTCGAGCGCCGCCGGTATGCCGAGGCGCAACGCCGCCGGGCCGTGCGGCTGCGCGAACGGCGCGCTATGAAGAAGGACTGATGGCGATCACCACCGACATCGAGCTGCTGGCCCGCGACGCGGTCCTGGGAGCTGCCGGGGCGCCCCCGCGCGAGCTGGTGGTCGCGACCGGCGTCGATCGGATCCGTTTCCTGCACGGTCTCGTGACGGGAAACGTGGCGGGGACCGAGCCGGGGCGCGGCTGCCGCGCGGCGCTCCTGACCCCCAAGGGGCAGGTGGTCAGCGACCTGCGGATTTTCGTCCGTTCAGACGACGTCCGGATCGTCGTCGACGCCGGGCAGGCGGCGCCGCTCGCCACGACGCTGGCGCGTTACGCGATCATGGACGACTTCGCCGCCGCGCCCCTGCCGGAATTCTCGTTCTTCTCGCTGCTCGGCCCGGCTGCACCCGCGCGTCTGGCGGCCTCCGGCCTCGACACCGGAGGGCTGGCGACGGCGCCGCCGCTGGCGCACGCCGAGGTCGGCAACTTCTGGATCGCGCGCGTGCGTGAGCTCGGCGTGGATGGTTTCTGGATCGGCGGTCCACCCGCTGACGTCTCGGCGTTGCGCGAGAGGCTGGCGGCCGACGTGCCCGAGCTCGACGCCGCCGTCGCCGAGGCGGCCCGCATCGACGCGCTCGAGCCGCGCTTCGGCACCGAGATCACGGCCGACTACTTCCCCATGGAGGTCGGCCTCGGCGGGGCCATCGACTACACGAAGGGGTGCTATCTCGGGCAGGAGCCAATCGTCCGCGTGCGCGATCGCGGCCACATCAACTGGCGGCTCTGCGGCCTCGACATCGTGGGCGACGACGATCCCCACCCCGGCGACCCGCTCACCAGCGACGCCAAGCCGAAGGCCGGCAAGATCACCAGCGCCGGGCGCCTTCCTGATGGCCGCGGCGTGGCGATGGCGATAGCGCACGTCAGCCTCCCCGTCGGCGCCACCGTGCACATCGGCACCGGCGCCATCGAAGCCCGCATCCGCGCCGAGGTGTGAGCGGAGCGTGGCTTCGCCACGCGGAGCTCATCGCGGGAGGGCACGGGAACCCTCTCAGGGTTCCCGAACTTGCTACTAACTGATCCGGACTTCGGCGTAGGCCGGGTGTCCGGGGCAGCTCGGAGGGTTCAGCTTGCGCAACGCCAGCCGCACGGCGCGCACCGACGGAAACCGCGCGCGGACGTTGTCGGTCATCCGCCGCGCCAGCGATTCGAGCATGTGGTGCGGCTCGCCCACGCCGATGCCGACGATCAGCTCGGCCACCTTGCTGTAGTCGACGGTGTCGGCCAACTGGTCGGTCTGCTCGGCGGCCACAGTCTCGAGCTCCAGCTCGACGTCGACCTCGAACTTGCGCAGCGTGCGGCGCTCGATCGCCGTCGCCCCGTGGCGTCCGTCGAACTCCAGCCGCGAGAGCGCGATTGTCAGCATGGGCGATGCTGCCAGGATGCCAGGCCGCGTCCCACGCTAGCGCGCCGCGCGCGCCGGCTCCCGCTCGGCCGCCTCTTCCCGTTCGGCCTCGAGATCCTTGCGCAACTTTCGCTTGATGATCTCCCGCTTGACCGGCCCCACCTGATCGATGAGCAGCTTGCCGTTCAGATGATCGGTCTCGTGCTGGAGGGCCCGCGCAAACAGCCCCTCCCCCTCCGCCTCGAACATCTGACCGTCGAGATCCATCGCCCGCACCCGCGCGCGCATCCCGCGCTTCACCGGCACGAAGATGTTGGGGAACGACAGGCACCCCTCGTCGCCCGTCTGCGCTTCGTCAGAGATCTCGACGATCTCCGGATTGATGAAGACCCTGGCAGGCGCGTCCTCGGCCCCGCCAGCCACGTGCCCATCGACGATGAAGAGACGCACCGGGGCGCCGACCTGAATCGCCGCCAGCCCTGCCCCTTCGGCCGCCACCATCGTCTCGGCCATATCGGCCACCAGCTGACGCAGGTCGTCGTCGACAGCCTCGATCTGGGCCGAGCTCTGGCGCAGTTGGGGATCCGGGAAGCGCACAATGGGCCGCGTCGCCATGTTGGCTATAAGATGACACTCAGGAAAAAATCGCGCAACCGGGCGAAACTCTGCAGTAACGTCCCGCCCCTTCGCCCATCTAACTGGTGAGAATGAGCCTCATTCGATACGCAGACGCTGAGCTTCCCACCGCGCATGGGCTGTTCCGCCTGGTCGTTTATCGCGACGCCGCGGACGCCCAGAGCGAGTCGCCCATGGTCGAGGAGCACATGGCGATCGTGCGCGGCGACGTCACCGGCGCCAGCAACGTGCTCTGCCGTGTCCACTCCGAGTGCTGGACCTCCGAGGTGATCGGGTCGCTCAAGTGCGACTGCCGGGAGCAGCTCGACGCCGCGCTCGAGCGGATCGCCGCCGAAGGGACCGGCCTCGTCGTCTACCTCCGGCAGGAGGGGCGCGGCATCGGGCTCGGCAACAAGGTCCGCGCCTACGCACTCCAAAACGGCGGCGCCGACACCGTCGAGGCGAACCTGGCGCTCGGCTTCGAGGCCGATTCCCGCCGTTACGATCTGGCGGCGTCGATCCTGGCCGACCTGGAAGTGCGTTCGATTCGCCTCCTGACCAACAACCCGCTCAAGGTGGCGGGGCTGCGCGCAACCGGCGTGAACGTCGCCTCGCGGCTCGCGCACTGGGTGGGAGAGAACCAGCACAACGCCGCCTACCTGGCGGTCAAGCGGCGCAAGATGGGCCACCACCCCGACCAGCCCGGCCAGCTGCACGCGCTGGCCTCGGCACGCGCGCGAAAAGCGTAGCGATCGCGTCGGGCGAAGGCGAGTCTCGGCTCGCCGGAGCCCATCGCGGGGGGCGCGGGACCCTTCGAGGGTCCCGAACGGAATAGTTCTAGCGCTGGGCACGCAAGTTCGGCAGGCTTCGCGCATTCCTACCGTCGAAGAAATCACAGCCGGCATCACCGCCGCTCTGGCCGAGGTTCGAGATCCGGCCCTGAAGATCGACCTCGTCTCGGCGGGGATGATCTCCGCCGTCGAGCTGGCGGGTGACCGCGCCCAGATCGCCCTAGAGCTGACCACCCCGGTCTGCCCGTCGAAGGACGAGATCGTGCGCGCCGTCGAGCAGGCGGTCGGCCGCGTCCCCGGGATCGCCGGCGTCGACGTGAAGGTCACCTCGAAGGTGCGTGGCCGCGCGAACCGCCCCGACAACCCGCGGCTGCCGGGGGTGAAGAACATCATCGCCGTCGCGGCCGGCAAGGGCGGCGTCGGCAAGTCGACAGTCAGCACCAACCTGGCCGCGGCGCTGGCACGGCAAGGTGCCACCGTCGGGATCATGGACGCCGACGTCTACGGGCCGTCGATCCCGCAAATGATGGGCGACCCCGAAGTTCCCGGGAAGATCGACACCGGCAACAAGATCGTCCCGGCGATCCACCACGGCATGCGGGTGGTGTCGATCGGCTTCTTCGTCGAGCGCGGCGGCGCCGTCATCTGGCGGGGGCCGATGGTCCACAAGCTGCTGCAGCAGTTCATCGAGGACGTCCACTGGGGCGAGCTCGACTACCTGATCGTCGACCTGCCGCCCGGGACCGGCGACGCGCAGCTCTCGCTGTCGCAGCTCTTGCCGATTACCGGCGCGGTGATGGTGACGACGCCGCAGGAGGTGTCGGTGATCGACGTGGAGAAGGCGCTCTCGATGTGGACGCGGGTCGAGGTGCCGGTGCTGGGCCTGGTCGAGAACATGAGCGGCTTCGTCTGCCCCAGCTGCGGCCACCACGAGGAGATCTTCCTGCGCGGCGGCGGGCGCAAGCTGGCCGAGCGCGCCGGCCTGAAGTTCCTCGGCGAGATCCCGCTCGAGCCGGCCATCAGCCGCGCCGGCGACGAGGGGACGCCGGTCGTCATCCGCGATCCGAAATCCAAGGTCGCTGAGATCTTCGCCCGCATCGCCGCCGACATCGCCTGTCAGCTGTCGGTGAAGAACAGCCCTTCTCCCGAGACCGGCAAGCGCAGCTCGAAGCTGACGTTAATTCGCTGACGGGGAGGTAGTCCCCCGCGTTAGCGCCACTCGCCTTCGATCCAGACCTGGCGGCCTTCGCGGCGCTCCCAGTGGCCGGCGCGCCACAACCGGCCGCGGCGCTCGTGCTCCCAGCGGCCGGGGACCCACATATAACGTCCGCCCCGCCACTCGTGCATGCCGGGGATCCAGACCCAGCCGGGACGCGGCGCGGGCATCACCTCGACCTGGGGCGGCGGCGGGGGCGGCGGCTCCTGGACGTACTGAGGCTGCGGAGGTGGCGGCGGCGGGCCGGCCACGACCCACTCGCCCTGAATCCAGACCTGACGCCCTTCGCGCATCTCCCAGTGCGGGGCGCGCCACATCCGGCCGCGGCGCTCGTGCTCCCAACGGCCGGGGATCCAGACATAGCGCCGGCCGCGCCATTCGTGAAAGCCGGGGACCCAGATCCAGCCCGAGCGGGGCGCCGGGACGACCTCGGCCTGCGGCGGTGGCGGCGGCGGGTAACCAGCCTGCGCCACCAGCGCCGGCGCCGGGGCGACCGCGTGGCGTGACGGCGACGCGGACGGCGAGAGGACAGTTGCGACGAGGGCGAACGAGAGGCCGATGGCTGTCATGGGAGGAGTTTACCGTCTATCGGCAGTCCCGCTAGAACAGGGCCCTCGGCGGCGGCGGTCAGGGCTGCGAGAGAAAGCGCGCGAGGATCGTCTTCACGCCGGCGCCCGCGAACTTCATCGTCACCTTGAGATCGGCGCCGGTCCCCTGCCAGGCGCGCACCTCGCCGATGCCGAACGAAGGGTGGCGCAGCTTGACGCCGACCTGCAGGCCCGGGCCCGCGGCGGAGTCATCGGTGTCGTACTCGACGACGATCTCGCCCGGCTTCGAGCGGGGGGCGGCGGCGCGTGGCATCGCCGGTCCTTGGGCGGGAGGGCGCGATCGCCCCGGCGGCATGTGCGCGAATTCGGATCGTTGTGAGTACGGGGCGGCCGGCTCCTCGTCGCGGCTCCAGCGTCCGCCCCAGGGGCCGCGTCCTTCGCTCGATCCATAAGCGCCGTATTCGGGAGGGCGCGCGGTGATGATCTGCTCGACGCCTTCGAGCGGTAGGTCGCGCAGGAAGCGGCTCGGAATGCCGGGCAGCTCCTGCCCCGAGAGTCGACGGCGGCGCACGCGCGACAGGTGCAGCAGCGTGCGAGCGCGCGTGACCGCCACGTAGCAAAGGCGGCGCTCTTCTTCGACGGCCGAGTCGTCGTCGACGCTGCGGGCGTGCGGGAAGATTCGCTCCTCGAGGCCGGTGAGGAACACCACCGGGAACTCCAGCCCCTTGGCGGTGTGGACCGTCATCAGCGAGACGGCGCCCTTTTCGGGATCGTAGCCGTCGACGTCGGAGGCGAGCGCGACCCGCTCGAGGAATCCGTGCAGCGTCGGCTCTTCGGCCTCGCGCTCGTACTCGCGCATCTGCGCCACGAGCTCGAGCAGGTTCTCGATTCGCCCCTCGGCCTCGAGGGTCGCCTCGCCCGCCAGCGCGTCACGGTAGCCGCTCTCCTCCAGGACCTTCTCGGCCAGCGACGCCGGACCGAGGCCGGCGCCCTCCACCCGCAGTTTGCGCATCATGTCGACAAAGGCCGCCACCTTCTTGCGCGGCCCCGCACCAAGAAGCTGCTCGTCGGTCGAGACCAGCTCCAGCGTCTGCCAGGCGGAGATCTTCCGTTCGTAGATGAGATCGCCGATCCGATCGGTCGTCGTCGAGCCGATCCCGCGCGCCGGCACGTTGATGATCCGCTGCAGCGCCAGGCCGTCGTCGGGGTTGGCGATGGCGCGCAGGTAGCTGATCAGGTTCTTGATCTCGGCGCGGTCGAAGAAGCGCGTGCCGCCGACGACCGCGTAGGGCAGATCGCGCGCGCGGAGCGCGTCTTCCAGCACGCGTGACTGAGCGTTGGTCCGGTAGAAGACGGCGAAGTCGCGCGGCGCCAGCGTGGTCGACAGCGCCTCCTCGATCCTCGAGGCGACGAACTCCGCCTCGTCGCGCTCCGTCTCCCCTTCGAAGACGATCAGCGGATCGCCGTCGCCCGATTCCGTGAAGAGACGCTTGGGCCGTCTTTCGCTGTTCTTCTCGATGATGGCGTTGGCGGCGCGCAGGATGTTGCCGGTGGAGCGGTAGTTTTGCTCCAGCTTCACCACGAAGGCGCCCGGGTGGTCGCGCTCGAAGTCGAGGATGTTGCGGATGTCGGCGCCGCGCCAGCGGTAGATCGACTGATCCTCGTCGCCGACGACGGTGATGCTGCCGGTCTGGCGCGCGAGCAGCCGCACCAGCCGGTACTGCACGCTGTTGGTGTCCTGGAACTCGTCGACCAGCACGTGGTCGAAGCGCTGGGCGATCTCCTGTGCGGCGGGCGTCTCACCCGCGCAGAGCTGCAGCGTTTTCATCAACAACCCGCCGAAGTCGGTGGCGTTCGCCGCCGACAGGCGTTCTTCGTACAGCTTGTAGGCCTTGCCGATCACGTCGTCGAAGTAGTCGTCCGAGTTGAACGAGTCGGCGGTCGTCCCGTTGTTCTTGGCGCGGTCGATGGCCGAGAGCACCTGCCGCACCGGGAACATCCGCTCGGGGACCTTGAGATCGGTGAGCACGCGGCCGAGCAGGCGCTTCTGGTCGTCGTCGTCGTAGATGACGAAGTCCTTGCGCAGCCCGACCGCCTCGCCCCACTGGCGCAGGATGCGCGCCGAGATGGCGTGGAACGTCCCGACCCAGAGGCCCCGGCTGCCGACCTTCATCCGCTCCCAGAGCAGCTTGTCGACCCGCTCGCGCAGCTCGCCGGCGGCCTTGTTGGTGAAGGTGACGGCGACGATGCGGCGCGGGTCGGCGCCGGTCGCCACCAGGCGCGCTAGGCGATAGGTGATGACCCGCGTCTTGCCCGACCCCGCGCCCGCCACCACCACCATCGGCCCGGGCGGGCGCAATACCGCCTCCAGCTGCGCTGGGTTCAGCTCGCGCGCCAGCACTTCGGGCGAAAACGGCGCGGGGCGCTTCTCGGTTGGCTCGGGCGCGGCGGGGGCGGCTTCCATCCGCGCCTACTCTGTCAAACCTGGGCGCGCGAGGCGATCCCGATTTCGGATTTCGGGCTTCGCGGCGCGCGCTGGCTACGACGCGCGGCTGGTGATCCCACGGTGGCGGAGGAGATCGGCGATCTTGGCGATCACCTCGTGCTCGGGCTCGGTGCCGGTGATGCGGAGGTCGCAGGCCATGGTGCTCGACCCGGTCGGGTCGACGTCGATGAGCAGCATCGGCGCGTCGGGGGCGAGCGCCTGCACCGCGGTCGCATCGGCGAGGCCGATGGCGTTGGTCGTCGACACGACGATGAGGCCCGCGTTCAGCAACAGATGCGCGACCTCGCCGAACCGGCGCACCAGCTCGGACTGGGCAGCGTCGACCCACAGGTCGTGATCGACGCCGAGGAGCACGTTCTGACCGTCGAGCATGTAGACGTTGCGGCCGGCCTCGAACAGCGCCTTTTCGAGCGCGCGCGCGTGGGTGTGCTTGCCGGTGCCGGCCTTGCCCACGAACATGATCAGCGCCGAACGGTGGCCGTGGCGCGCGGCGCGGTCGGCGCTGGTGACGCCCCCCGGCACCCAGTTGAAGTCACGCACCCGCGCCTCGGCGCGCAGGTCACCGAGCTCGTCGGAGACGGCGGCGGTGATGATCCCGCCGCCCGCCACGTCGTAACCGTCGACGATCACGAACCGTCCCGTCGCCTCGCAGTCGGCGGTCAGATCGAACGCCACCGGCTGGCGCAGCTCCAGCACCACGTCCGCCACGTCGTTCCGACCAACCTCATCCTTTTCCAGTCGATGGTCGAGCTGGCTGGCGTCGATGACCTTGTTGATCTTCTGCAGCTGCACCGGCAGCGCTGCCGTGCCGAGCTTGATCTTGTAGTCGCGCCCGCGGACGAGCGGCTTCTTGCCGAGCCAAATGAGGTTGGTGCGGATCCGCGTCGAGACCTGCGGGGGCTTCTCGACGTGGCTCATCACCTCGCCGCGGGTCACGTAGATCTCCTCGGAGAGGGCGAACCCGGTCGACCAGCCGGCGTCGACACTGGTGCGGGGGGCCGCGTTGAACCCCTCGATGCTCTTGATGGTCGAGATCTTGTTCGACGGAGAGAAGACCACCTTGTCGCCGACCGCCACCTTCCCGGCCTCGATCCGCCCGGCGAAGATCCGGCGATCGTCGCCATGCTCGGTGAACTTGTAGACCGCCTGCAGCGGCATCCGCAGCGGCTGGTCGCTCTTGGAGGGCGCCTTGGGGAGCGCGTCGAGCAGCTCGAGCAGCGTCGGGCCGTCGTACCAGGGGGTTTCCTTCCCTCGCGACGCCAGGTTCACGCCGGCGACGGCGGCCACCGGCACGAACTGTCGCGGGCTGACCGCGCCTATACCGCTCAGAAATGCCCGGTACTCGGCCTCGACCCGCTTGAAGTGATCCTGGTCGTAATTGACCAGGTCCATCTTGTTCACGCAGACGACCACCTGTCGGATGCCGAGCATCGACAGGATGTAGCCGTGGCGGCGGCTATTCTCCCGCACCCCTTCTTTTGCGTCGATCACCAGCACGGCCGCCTCGGCGCGCGCGGCGCCCGAGATCATGTTTTTCAGGAACTCGATGTGCCCGGGGGCGTCGATGATGATGTAGTCGCGCGTCTTGCTCTTGAAGAAGCAGCGCGCGGTGTCGATGGTGATCCCCTGGTCCTGCTCGTCGGAGAGCGCGTCCAGGAGGAATGCGTACTCGAACGGCTTGCCGGTCCGCTCGCACTCCCGCCGCACCGACTCCAGCTTCCCTTGCGGCAGGGCGCCGGTGTCGGCCAAGAGGCGTCCGACCACGGTGCTCTTGCCGTGGTCGACGTGCCCGACGATGACGACGTTGAAGGTATCGCGTTGTAGTTCGGCCATGGGGGTCGCGGGGCGATTTGTCACATGTACCCCTTGCGGCGCAGCTCTTCTAAGCCGTGCTTGCCGTCTTGCAGGCGGCCGGAGCGCTCGGCGATGTTCCGCAACGAGCCGCTCTTGAGCTCGACGATGATGTCGTCGACGTTCTTCGAAGTACTCTTGATGGGCGACTGACAGGGGCCACAGCCGAGGCTGCGGTAACGCGTCCCGGTCCCCTGGTCGTAGTAGAGCGACACCGTCGGGATGTTCTCCCGCTTGATGTACTCCCAGATGTTCAGCTCGGTCCAGTCGAGCAGCGGGTGGATGCGCACGTGCGTCCCCGGCGCGAAGTCGGTCTTGAACTGGTTCCAAAACTCGGGTGGCTGATCGCCGACGTCCCAGTCGTCGTTCTTGTCGCGCGGCGAGAAGTAGCGCTCCTTCGAACGGCTCCCCTCCTCGTCGGCGCGCGCACCGACGATGACGCCGGTGTACGGGGCGTGGTCGGGATCGACCTCGTACTTCCCTGTCTTGAGGTTCATCCGCATCCGCTCGCCGGTGCCGTGCAGCGTGGCGGCCAGCGCGCCGCTCTTGAGCTTGCCGCAGCACTCGGTGCGCGCGGTCGCCTGCTCCTCGGCGGTCATCTTCGGATTCGCCTTTAGCTTCTCGGGGAAGGTGTCCTTGGCCGCCAGCGCCGCCTTGTTTTGGCCGACGATCATCTGCAGCTTGTACTCCATGGCCAGACGGTCGCGATAAGCGATCATCTCGGGGAGCTTGTAGCTGGTGTCGATGTGGATCAGCGGAAACGGGATGTGGCCGAAGAACGCCTTGCGCGCCAGCCAGAGCAGAACCGTCGAGTCCTTCCCGATCGACCACAACATGCAGAGCCGCTCGAAATGTCGAAACGCTTCCCGGAAGATATAGACGCTTTGCTGTTCGAGCTGCTCCAGGTGATCCATGAGCCTCCTATCCTGCCACAGTGACGGTTGGCCCGTCAGTCGGCTCAATTCGGCGCAGCTAAAAGCTCACGTTCCGCTTCCCGCAGCGTCTGCTTCCACTCAGGATCTCCGGGAACGGCCGCGACGGCCTTACGGTAGAGCCTGACGGCGTCGCCGATACGTCCGAGGCGCCGCAGGTGATCGCCATAGTCGACCAGCGTCTGGTGACACCCCTCGTGGTCATGCTGAAGGGCCGCGGCGAACAGCTCCGAGGCGCGCGAGCTGTTGCCCGCGAACCCGTGCTCCAGCGCCGCCTGGTGCAGCGCCCAGTGGTCTTCGGGCTCGAACGCCAGCGCCAGGTCGTAGGCATCCGCCGCGTCGGTGTGGCGCTCCATCTCGGCGTAGATGTCGCCGCGGATCGCCGCGATGAAGAAAGGATCTCCGCCGCGGCTCCCGGCCTCGCCGATCGCCTCCAGCGCCTCCAGCGTCCGCCCCTGCTCGAGCAGCACCTGCGCCAGCTTGGCGTAGCCGAGCCCGTAGGTCGCGTCCATCGCCACCACCTGGCGGAACGCCGCCTCACCCTCTTTGAGGCGTCCCGCCTCCAGCTCCGCATCGCCGAGCTCGCGCCAGCCGTCGACCAGCGCCGGGTTGAGCTCGATCGCGCGCTTGGCGACCGTTGCCGCGTCGGGCGCGCGCACGGCGTTGAGCGCCTCGGCGAGAAAAGCCTGCGCCGCGCCGAGCTCGGCCAGCGCCGGCAGAGCGGCGACCGCGCGCGCGTCCCGTGCCGCGCCCGCGGCCCGCCCCGCCTCGAGCTCCTCGCGCGCGGCTTGCAACCGACCGAGCCCCTCACGCAGCGCCGGCGTCGGCGCCCGCAGCTTGGCCAGATCGCGATCCAGCGGATCGAGCGCCGCCACGATCCGAACCGCCAGCGCACCGACGTTCGAGATCGGACCGGTGAAGGACTTTTTGCCGGATCCCTTGCCGACTCCCTTATCAGCTCCCTTTTCCGCTCCCTCGCCAGCCCCCTTGTCGGCTTCGTCGGTCTCCGACGGCTCGGCCAGCGCGGCCAGCGCCTCGCCGCGCCAGAACGCCGCCGTGGCCACCGTCGCCTCGCCGAGGAGAGCCCGCGCCGCCGCGACCGCCGCGGTGTCGCCACGCTCCGCCGCCAGCACCGATACCAGCGCCGCGGCGTCGAGGCGCGCGTCGTCGTCGCGCGCGCCGATCGGCTCGAGGGCGATCGCGTCGCTGAACGCCCGCAGCGCCCCCTCTTGATCGCCGGCGCGCACCGCGCGCATCCCGATCGCCAGCATCAGCGCCGGCGTGGGGGGCGTCGCCGCGCGCAGCGCCGCGGCCAGCGTCGCGTCGATCTCCCCAGCGCGCCCTTCGGGCTCCAGCAGCTCGGCGAAGTCGAGCCAGTGGTCGGCCAGGCCCGGATCGCGATGACAGCGCGCCTCGCAAAGCGAGATCGCCGATTCGCCCGGCATGCCGACCGAGGCGAGCTCGGCGCAGAGAACGTGCAGGAAGCGCAGGCACGAGGTCCCGACCCTATCGACCCCCTGCTCCGTCACCTCGACCACCGGCCATTCGCCGTCGCCGCTCGCCTCTTCGGCGTCGAGCGCGTACCGGCGCCCGGCCCGATCGACGATCGGCCAGAGCCCCGCCGGCCAGTGCGAGATCCCCGGCGTCCGGCGTGCGCCGGAGACCCGCGCCACCGCCTCGTCCATCGTGAGAAGCCGCGTCTCCGGACCCAGCAGGCCTCCGTCGTGCGCGGCAAGAAAAGCCGCCAGGCCAGGTGGCGGCGTCATTCCCATGACGGACTGGAAGCGGGCTAGCCCGTCCGGCGCGGCGCCCCGAAACAGGACGGCGTCCGGTAGAGCTGAGACCACCCGTTCGATTTCGCCGATCAGCGTACGGGCGGGCTCTTTCATGCCGACGGTTTAGTCCGCCATCTCCTTACAAGCAAGCCCGGCCCGAAGCGCGGTCCCGCACGGCCCGATCGGCGGCCAAAATGCGGCGTCCGAATTGTTGACTTAGCCCAGTGCGTCTTCGTTGCCTCAGCGAACCGCCCGGCAAGCCCGCAGATCAGGGCCTTCAGACAGCCCGGGAAAAACCCGGGTAGTTGTTTGTAGCCCATCACCCAAAAAAAAAGCTCGCTCAAGTCGGTCGCACCGTGAGAAACTTGAGTAGGTTTTCGCCGCGACCACCATGGGAAGAATCCTTCTATGCGACGATGAGGAGTCTCTGTGCCGGAGCCTGGGGCGCATCCTTCGGGCGGCGGGTCATGAAGTTGTCACGCAGAACGGCGAACAGGGTCTCGCCCGCCTGCGGCAGGAGCGGTTCGACCTCATCCTGACCGACATCCGCATGCCGGACGTCACCGGGTTCGACATCCTGGCCGCCGCGCGGCTGCACGCGCCCGGCACCCCGGTCATCGCCATGAGCGGCAGCGCCGAGATCCCGGACGCCGTGCGCGCGATGCACGCCGGCGCGCGCGACTTCCTGATCAAGCCGTTCGAGACGCGCACGCTGGAGGAGTCAGTGGCGGCGCTGCTCAAGCCCTCGCCGCCCGAGCCGGAGCCCGACGCGCTCGCCTGGCGCGACAAGCACGCCCCCTGGCTGCTCGGCAACGACCCCAGCATGTTGCCGGCGCTCTCCCTGCTCGCCCAGGTGGCCGACACCGGCTGCACGGTCTTGATCACCGGCGATTCCGGGACCGGCAAGGAGCTGGTCGCGCGCTCGCTGCATGCGGGCTCGGCGCGCAAGAACAAGCCATTCGTGGCGGTGAACTGCGCTGCCATCCCGGCCAACCTGGTGGAGTCCGAGCTGTTCGGCCACTCCAAGGGTTCGTTCACCGGCGCGTCGAGCGCGCGGACCGGTCGGTTCGGGCAGGCCGACACCGGCACGATCTTCCTCGACGAGATCGGCGAGATGGAGATCGGCGTCCAGGCCAAGCTGCTGCGCTTGATTCAGGACGGCGAGCTCTACCCGGTCGGCGAAGAGACCCCCACCCACGTCGACGTCCGCATCCTGGCCGCCACCAACCGAAACCTCGAGCGCGAGGTCGCCGCCGGAAGGTTCCGAGCGGACCTCTACTGGCGCCTCAATGTGATTCCCGTCGAGCTACCGTCGCTGCGCGAGCGCCCGGGCGACATCGCGCAGCTGGCCGAGCACTTCCTGCGCCGCTCGAACGAGCGCAACAAGCGGGCGGTCGTCGGCTTCGAGCCCACTGCCGTGGCCGCGCTCGAGGCCTATCAGTGGCCCGGCAACATCCGCGAGCTGGAGAACGTCGTCGAGCGGTTGGTGATCGTCAAAGGCAAAGGGACGATCACGATGACCGACCTGCCGAAAGAGGTTCGCGCGCCGCGCGCCCTGACGCCCGGCAAAGGAAACCCGATCCCCGATCTGCCGGTGGACGGGACTGATCTGCGCGCCATGCTGGAGGCGGTCGAGGCCCGCATGATCGGCGAGGCGCTGGAGCGCACCGGCGGCAACAAGAACCGCGCCGCCGAGCTGCTGGGCCTGAACCGCACCACGTTGGTCGAGAAGCTCCGCCGCAAGCGCGTCGCGTGAACGTTCAGCTGTTCGGGACCAAGAAGTGCGCGGAGACGCGCAAGGCCGAGCGTTGGTTCAAGGAGCGCCGGGTCACCCTGCACGTCGTCGACCTCGCGCAAAAAGGGATGGCCCCCGGCGAGCTGCGCAACGTCGCCGCGCGCGTCGGCGGCTGGGAGGCGCTGATCGATCGCGAGGGGAAGCGCTACCTCGACAAGGGACTCAAGTACTCCGCGCCGACCGGCCCGCGCATCGAGCAGGCGCTGGTCGACGATCCGCTGCTGCTGCGCACACCGATCGCCCGGTCGGAGGGGCGCGCGACCGTCGGCTTCCTGCCGGACGTCTGGAAGACCTGGATCGGGTGAAGGAGCCGTCGCGCTGCTGTCAGCGACTCCACAGGCTCGCGAGATCCAGCTCGACCGCATCGAACGGCTCCCCGCGAACCTTCGCCTCACCGGCGTGAGTTTCGAGCAGACGCCAGCCGGCGCTGTCCAACCGATAGATCTCCAGAGTCGTCGCCGCGGGATCGACGAGCCACACGTGGCGAACCTCTGCCGCCGCGTAGTGACGCATCTTCCCGGCCCGATCGACCTTCGCGGTCGCCGGCGACAGGACCTCGCACACCCAGTCTGGCGCCAGCTCGAAATACGAAACGTCGGGCATCTCGGGCATCCGCTCGCGCCGCCAACCCGCGAGGTCGGGAACCATGACCTGCCCGACGAGGTGCAGCTCCGGCTCGTCTAGAATAATCCAGCCGCCGGGTCCACCTTTTCCACGGTCGAAGGGCCCCCCGATTTCGATGCCCAGCCGACTGGTGGCCCTGGCGTGCAGCGAGGCAGGACGCGGACTGACGACGAGCTCGCCATCGAGGATCTCGCCCACCAGATGGGGTGGCAAGGCCTGCAGATCGGCGTAGGTCGCCGTCTTCTTCTTCGCGAGCACGAGACCAAGTATCGCATGAGGCCGCGTCCAAGACGACGTATGGGC
>Ga0209890_10000780_pt1 | contig 14747 bp, 14 predicted proteins | sample OrgsoiDNA2013049_FD_185799 | JGI IMG/M metagenome (GOLD analysis project Ga0209890, IMG submission 185799) | Permafrost soil microbial communities from the Arctic, to analyse light accelerated degradation of dissolved organic matter (DOM) -... | ecosystem: Environmental > Terrestrial > Soil >...
GCTGGCCCTGGCCGCCTCGATGGCCGGGATGGCCACCCGGGTGGCCTCACCCGACAGCTTCGGGCCCGGTGACGACGACGTGGCCCTGGTGCGATCGTTCGGAGGGGAGCTGACCGTGCTGTCGGACCCGGTGGAGGCCGTCGCCGACGTCGATGCCGTCTACATGGACGCGACCCAGGCTCTCACCGGCCACGGCGGCTGGCCGATGACCTGCTTCTTGACCCCTGACGGCGAGCCGTTCTCGTGCGGCACCTACTACCCGAACACGCCGCGCCACGGCATGCCGTCGTTTCGGCAAGTGCTCGATGCGGTCGCCAAGGCGTGGGCCGAGCGCCGCGGTGAGCTGGCGGCGGCCGGCGCCCGAGTGGTGCAGCTGCTGACCGAGAGGTCGGCACTGCCGCCCGAACGCACACCGCCAGACGCCGAGCTGCTTGCGGCGGCGGTCGCCTCGTTGCGCGCCGACTTCGATGCAGACCACGGTGGGTTTGGTACGGCGCCCAAGTTTCCGCCGTCCGCCGTGTTGGAGTTCTTGCTTCGGTATGCGTCGCACGAGTCGTTGGGCGCGCTGGAGATGGTCGAAAAGACCTGCACGGCGATGGCGCGCGGTGGCATGTACGACCAGCTGTCCGGCGGGTTCGCCCGGTACAGCGTCGACGAGGCGTGGGTCGTGCCGCATTTCGAAAAGATGCTGTATGACAACGCCCAACTGCTGCGCGTCTATGCGCACTGGTGGCGGGCAACCGGCTCGCCCCTTGCGAAGCGCGTCGCGCTCGAGACCGCCGAGTTCTTGCTCGCCGACCTGCGCACCGACGAAGGCGGATTCGCCTCTGCTCTCGACGCTGACACCGATGGCGTCGAGGGCGCGACGTATGTGTGGAACCGCAGCCAACTGCTCGAGGTGCTCGGCGTCGACGATGCGACCTGGGCTGCCGAGCTGACGTTAATCACGGCGCCAGGCACGTTCGAACACGGCCGGTCGGTTGTGCAGTTGCCGATCGATCCATCGGACGTCGACCGCTGGGCCACCGTTCGGCAGCGGCTGCGAGCGGCGCGCGATCGGCGGCCGCAACCCGGTCGCGACGACAAGGTCGTCGCTGCGTGGAACGGGTTGGCGATCGCTGCGCTGGCCGAAGCGGGCGTGCTCTTTGACCGGCCCGACCTCATCGAAGCGGCCGATGTCTGCGCGCGGCTGCTGATCGACGTCCATCTTGTCGACGGGCGACTGCGCCGGGTGTCGCGCGGCGGCGTCGTCGGTGAACCAGCGGGCGTGCTCGACGACTACGGCTGCGTGGCCGAGGGATTGCTCGCGCTGGCGCAGGTGACGTCGTCACGCCGGCTGCTCGAGACTGCGGGCGGGCTGCTCGACGTGTGTCTCGACCGTTTCGGCGATGGCGAGGGTGGATTCTTTGATACCGCCGATGACGCGGAGAGGTTGGTGCGGCGTCCGCAAAGTGCCACTGACGACGCGACCCCATCGGGTCGGTCGGCGGTGGCGCACGCGTTGCTGACGTACGCCGCATTGACCGGGTCTGACCGGCATCGCACCGCGGCCGAGTCGGCGCTGGGCGCGACCCGTGTGCTCGGCGCGCAGTATCCGCGGGCGGCCGGATGGGGGCTGGCGACCGCCGTCGCGTTGCTGTCCGGGCCGGCCGAGATCGCGATCGTCGGTGCCTCCTCTGCGTCGGACGGCGGGCTCGGCGCGCCCGAGTTGGTGCGCACCGCGTGGATGTCGGTATCGCCGGGTGCGGTGATCGCCGTCGACGCCGACGGGAGCTCGGACCGAGTGTGGGCACCGTTGCTCGACGATCGTGGGCTGGTTGACGGTCGGCCGGCCGCGTACGTCTGCCGGCATTTCGTCTGCGAGCGGCCGGTCACCGAATCGGCCGAGTTGGCTCGGCTGCTCACGCCGACAGCGAACATCGCCCCGATGCCCTGGTGATCACAGCGTAATCATGTAATCATCGCGGTCATGACTCCTTCTGCACCTGACGAGGTCGCCCGCGGCTGGTTCGCCGGACGGCTGCCGTCTGATTGGTTTGTTACAGCTCCCGAGGTCTCGGCCGACCGCGAAGAGATCCTGGTGGTCGGCGAACTCGCCGTCCCCGAACTCGCGGCCGACGCGGCCGACGCCGAGCGCGCCGCGGCCTGTGCCGGCCGCATCAAAGCGTTTCGCGAACAGACCCGCGAGCAACGCATCGACATCGCGCTTGAAGCCGAGCATCGCTTTGGCCGCAAGGTCGCCTGGGGTGCGCGGTGCGGCGACCGGCGCGAGATCTTCACCAGCTTGTCGGTGCCGGTGATGACGCGGTTGAGGCAGCGCGATCGGCTCGTGCTCGACACGCTGGTCGACGCCGGTGTCGCGCGCAGTCGAAGCGACGCACTGGCGTGGTGCGTGCGGCTTGTTGGCAAGCACAGCGACGACTGGCTCGGGCAGTTGCGCGAGGCGATGCGCACGGTCGAGCAGGTGCGAGACGCTGGTCCCTCGGCGGGGTAAGGTCGGGCGCAGGCTGGCCTGAGCGTGTCTCGGTCGGGCCAGACCTGCCAAGACCAAGACCTCGCATGAGGAGGTGCCCTCTCTCGATGGACGTGCGCGGGCTTATCTATGGCGCGTACGAACGCCGCCTTGCGGCGGCCCTCACTCGTGACCGGGTTCCGCGCCATGTCGGCGTCATCCTCGACGGCAACCGCCGGTGGGCCAAGGCACTCGGTGTCGGCGTCGCCTCGGGCCATCGCAAGGGTGCCGCGAAGATCGACGAGTTCCTCGTGTGGTGCTCCGAGTTGCACATTGAGGTGGTCACCCTGTGGCTGCTGTCGACCGACAACCTGGCCCGTGAAGAGGCCGAGCTTGCGCCGCTGCTCGAGATCATCGAGGCGGCGGTGCGTGAGTTGGCGGCCAGCCGCCGTTGGCGGATCAACCCAGTGGGGGCGCTTGACCTCCTGCCCGACGCCACCGCGAGGTCGCTGAAGGAAGCCCAGGACGCCACCGCAGACGTTGGCGGCCTCATCGTCAACGTGGCCGTCGGCTACGGCGGGCGTCGCGAAATTGCGGACGCCGTGCGCGCTCTGCTGCACGAGCACGCGAGCCGCGGCACGAGTATCGAAGACCTCGCCAACCTGCTCGACATCGATCACATCGCCGAGCATCTGTACACCAAAGGACAGCCCGACCCCGACCTCGTCATCCGCACGTCCGGCGAGCAGCGACTCTCGGGCTTCTTGCTGTGGCAGACCGCGCACTCCGAGCTCTTCTTCTGTGAGGCGTACTGGCCCGACTTCCGTCGAGTCGATTTCCTGCGGGCGGTCAGGGCCTACGCCGAACGTGCACGGCGCTTCGGTTCATAGGTGTCTCGGGATCGAGACACCTCTCTCGGGATCGAGATATATCCATTCGATTTGGCGTCGCGCACTGGATTTGCAGAAAAGATGCGGCAACACGTAACGCTGGAATTGGGTGTGAGCAATATCTCCATGTGTCGACAAAGACCTCACAATTCGCGGTGTTTACACACGGAGTTACGGATCGGGTGCGCAGCGTTCGCCTAACGTGATCCTAAATCAGGGCGGAAATTCCCTTATATAATGCCGTTTTGAGCGCTCACACGTCACAACGTTCACAGTGATTGCACGTTCCGTCCACAAGTTTCCGCTGGCCTTTGCCTCCGCGCATTACTTCATGCATGCTGGGAACAACCCCATGCGTTCGGCCGGTTCTCCGGGTGTTGCATGGGCGTCGCTCCCCTGGAGCGCATTCGCTGCCGCAACAGCTCACATCGCATTCCGACCTACGTTCGGTCGTCCTCGGCACACCATTTTCTACGCGCCTGCTGTGAAAGGAACTTCGACAATGAGCCGGCAATCGGCGCACGGCATTGTGGTCGCATCGACCACCGTCTCGGCCGTTCTCGCACTGTGCATGGTGGGCCTCGGTGCGACGGCCCCGGCTGCCGCATCGTCGCTGACATCGTCAACGACAGCTGACGCGGGCGCAACATCGCTCGACATCGCGGCCGCGATCGGCGCGAGTCTCGATGCGGGTAGCCAAGCTGGCGCACGCACCGGTGGCGGGTTCGCCCGATCGTTCGCGGCGAGCGCGACCGCGTCGTCATCGACAGGTCTCGGCGTGGACACCGGCGCTGCGTTGACGGCGTACTCGTCGTTCGCAGTACCGACGTTGTCGGTCGAGCCGGGTTCGTTGTCGTCGCCGGCGCCCATACCGGCGGCGACTTCGTTGATGTCGAATCCCTCGTCCACGACGCAGGCTGCTTCGCTCACCGCTCCGCCGGCCGTTACCTCTGGTGCGACGGTGAACGCACCGCCAAAGGCGCACGTCGTGGTGGTCAGCGCAATGGGCAGCAGCCCACGCCAGATCGGTCAGTCGCTGGCGGCGAGCCTGGGGTGGACGGGCGCCCAATGGACCTGTCTGTCGAGCCTCTGGCAGCGGGAGAGCTTGTTCCGCACCACCGCCCGCAACTACAAGTCCGGTGCCTATGGAATTCCGCAAGCACTGCCCGCGTCGAAGATGGCCACGGCCGGTGCCGACTGGCGCACCAACCCGGCCACCCAGATCCGGTGGGGCCTGCAATACATCGCAGGCCGTTACGGCAACCCGTGCAGCGCCTGGGCACATTGGAAGACGTACCGGTCATACTGAGCTTCGGTCCGGGCCGCGATGGGCCAGCGTTCAGGCTTGCGGACGACGGGTCATCGCCAGCACATCAAGGGCATCGTCGAGCTGCGCTTCGGTGAGCAGCCCTTGCTCGACGTACCCGCTCTCCACCACGACTTGCCTGATGGTCTTGTTTTCGGCCAGCGACTGCTTGGCTACCTTGGCCGCCGCCTCGTAGCCGATGTACTTGTTCAACGGCGTCACGATCGACGGCGATGATTCAGCGAACGTGCGGCACCGATCGGCGTCCGCTTCGATGCCGTCGATGCAGCGATCGGCGAACAGCCGGGCAATGTTCGACAGCAGCCGGATCGACTCGAGCAGGTTGCGGGCGATCACCGGCAGCATCACGTTGAGTTCGAGGTTGCCGGCCGCGCCGCTGAATGCGACTGCGGTGTCGTTGCCCATGACCTGCGCGACGACCTGGCAGACCGCTTCGGGAATCACCGGGTTGACCTTGCCCGGCATGATCGACGAGCCGGGCTGAAGGTCGGGCAGGTGAATCTCGGCGAGCCCGGTGCGCGGGCCGGACGACATCCACCTGATGTCGTTGGCCATCTTGTAGAGGCTGACGGCGATGACGCGCAGCACGCCACTCGCCTCGACGAGCGCATCGCGCGAGCCCTGGGCCTCGAAGTGGTCGCGCGCCTCGGTCAGGGGTAGCGACATCGAGCTGGCCAGCGAGGCGATGACCTTGGCCGCGAAGCCCGGTGGGGTGTTGATGCCGGTGCCAACGGCGGTGCCACCGAGCGGCAGTTCGCCGATGCGCGGCAGTGCTCCGTTGAGACGTTCAATGCCAAGCCGTACGGACGCCGCGTAGCCGCCGAACTCCTGCCCGAGCGTGACCGGGGTGGCGTCCATGAGATGCGTGCGACCGCTCTTGACGACGTCGGCGAACTCGACGGCTTTTCGCGTGAGCGCGGCTTGAAGATGGCCGAGTGCGGGGATGAGGTTCAGCAGAATCGATCGGGTCGCGGCGATATGAATCGCGGACGGGAACGTGTCGTTCGACGACTGCGACGCGTTGACATGGTCGTTGGGATGTACCGGCGAACCGAGCTTCTCGCTGGCGAGAGTGGCCAGTACCTCGTTGGCGTTCATGTTGCTCGACGTGCCCGAGCCGGTCTGGAAGACGTCGATGGGGAACTGCGCATTCCAATCGCCGGCGACAACCTCGGCAGCGGCGTGCGCGATCGCGTTGGCAGTCGGTTCGTCAACGACGCCGAGCTCGGCGTTGACCGTTGCAGCTGCACCTTTTATCGCAGCCAACGCACCGATCAGCTCGCCGTCGATTACGAGGCCCGACACCGGAAAGTTCTCAACGGCGCGCTGGGTTTGGGCCCGCCACTTGGCCGACATGGGCACCCGCACGTCGCCCATGCTGTCGTGCTCGATTCGGAAGTCTTGGCTGTCGCTCATGGGTGCAGCGTAGGGCCGCGCGCGGTTGGTCTCATGCCCAGGATGGGGTGCAATCGGTCACACAGGTTCTTCAGCCACCGTGCTGGCTACGGTCCTTCAGACCAGGCGGGTGCGGTCGGGCGAGGCGAGCGTCTGATCGTGGTGCCGCCGGTCGTAGTCGACGATCGCGTAGCCGCGCAGCTTTGACAGCTGGTGCTCGCTCTCGATCGTGCGGATCGTGCCGCTCTTCGACCGCATGACCAGCGAGCTGGTGACAGCGCCACCGCCGCGATAGCGCACGCCGCGCACCAACTCGCCGTCGGTGATGCCGGTCGCCACGAAGAACACGTTGTCGGAGCGCACCAGATCGTCGGTGGTCAGCGTTGACGAGAGGTCGTGGCCGGCGTCGATCGCCTTGGCGCGTTCGGCTTCATCGCGCGGCCACAGCTTCGCCTGGATGACGCCGCCCAGGCATTTGACCGCGCAGGCCGCAATGATGCCCTCGGGTGTTCCGCCGACGCCGAGGAGCAGATCGATGCCAGTGCCTGCGCGCGCCGCCATAATGGCGCCGGCGACGTCGCCATCGAGGATGAACTTGATGCGGGCGCCGGCTTCGCGGATGTCGCGTACCAGGTCTTCGTGGCGAGGGCGGTCAAGCACAACGACGGTGACGTCTTCGGTGCCGCACCCCTTGGCCTTTGCGACCGCCTTGATGTTGGCGGCGACCGGCGCATTGAGGTCGACGTAGGGCGCCGCGATCGGCCCGGTCACCAGCTTCTCCATGTAGAACACCGCAGACGGGTCGTACATCGAGCCGCGCTCGGCGACGGCCATCACCGAGATGGCGTTGTTCATGCCCATCGCGGCGAGTCTCGTGCCGTCGATCGGATCGACGGCTACATCGACGTCTGGGCCGGTGCCGTCACCGATCTGTTCGCCGTTGTAAAGCATCGGCGCGTGGTCTTTCTCGCCCTCGCCGATCACGACGACCCCGCGCATCGACACCGTGCCGATGAGCCGGCGCATCGCGTCGACGGCGGCCGCATCGGCGTCGTTCTTTTCGCCCAGGCCGACCCAGCGTCCCGCCGCCATGGCGGCGGCTTCGGTCACCCGCACCAGCTCGAGTGCGAGGTTGCGATCCGGCGTCTCGGGCGGAGTCACCCGGCGTCCGCTCGACTTTGCTTGGTGGCGTCGGTTTCGGCAGCGCCGTCACCGGGGCGGGTCGCCTCGAGGCGTTCGCGCGCTCCGTCGAGCCAGGCCTGACAGATGGCTGCGAGCTCCTCGCCGCGCTCCCACAACGTGAGCGACTGCTCGAGCGGCAGGCCGCCGGCCTCGAGTTGCCGTACGACCTCGAGCAACTCGTCGCGGGCCGCTTCGTACGAGGGTCCGCCGGTCGGTTGCGCCATGGTGATCAGCGTAGGCCCCGGCCGGTCAGGTTTCGTCGAGGGAGGCGACGGTTGCGGCCAGTCGACCTTCGGCCAAACGCACCGCGATCGTCGCGCCGACCGACACCGCGGTCGATGATCGGACGACGTGTCCGTCGGCGTCGTGCACGATCGCATACCCGCGTTCGAGCGTTGCTGCCGGCGACAGCGTGCGGACCCGAGCGAGCAGGTGCGCTACGTCGTCCGCTGATCGGTCGAGCGCGGTACTCACCCATCGGCGAGTTCGCTCCACGAGGCCCTTGACCTCGGCTGCGCGCCGGTCGATGTCATGCGTTGGCGTTGCCAGCGCTGGGCGGGCGCACAGGCTGCGGAGCGCGTCGAGGTCGCGATCGATGCGGGCCGTCAGGCAACGCTTGGCCCGATCACGAAGCAAGGCGATGCGCCGCTGTTCCTCTCCGACGTCGGGCACAACCTGCTTGGCCGCATCGGTGGGCGTCGACGCGCGCACGTCGGCGACGAGGTCGAGCAGTGGCGAGTCGGGTTCGTGGCCGATCGCGCTGACGATCGGGGTGCGGCAGTCGGAGGCGGCCCGGATCATCGCCTCGTCGGAGAAGGGGAGCAGGTCTTCGACGCTGCCACCGCCACGGGCGACCACGATGACGTCGACCTCGGGATCGGAGTCGAGTGCGCGCAACGCCTTGACGACTTCGGCCACCGCGTAGGGGCCTTGCACGGCGACGGCTTCGACTCTGAAGCGCACCGCCGGCCAACGCCGGCTCGCGTTTTCGAGAACGTCGCGTTCGGCGGCCGAGCCGCGCCCGCAGATCAGCCCAATCGTGTTCGGCAGAAAGGGCAGCGGTCGTTTGCGATCGGCAGCGAACAGTCCTTCGGCCGCCAGCAGCTGCTTGAGCTGTTCGATCCGGGCGAGCAACGCACCCACGCCGACCGGACGGATCTCCAGCGCGTGCAGCTGCAAGGTTCCGCGCTGGAAGTAGAACTCGGGCTTGGCCCAGACGACGACGCGGCTGCCCTCGACCAGCTGGTTGGCGAGGCCGTCGACGAGTTGGCGGGCGGCCGTTACCCGAAGGGAGATGTCGGCCGCCGGATCGCGGAGCACGAAGAACACGGTGTTCGTACCGGGCCGGCGGGTGATCTCGGTCAGCTGACCGTCGACCCAGACCCGGCCGAGTCGGCCGACCCACTGACTGATGGCGTTGGCGACCGTGCGGACCGGCATCGGTGCTTCGGCTGACGACTCAAGTGCCACAACCGGTGAGCGTACGGCCGCCGGCGGGAAGGTGGTGGTCGGGACTTCCGGGCAGTGGATTTCGCCGGCCGCCGACCGCGCGTTCGGCGGGCACTTACGATGGGAGCATGACCCAGCAGCCGGCGCACCCTTCGGTGCTGCCCGACGGCACCCTGAAGAAGCGGGTGTTGCTCGCGCAGCCACGTGGCTACTGCGCCGGTGTCGAGCGAGCCATCGACAGTGTCGAGAAGGCCCTCGAGGTGCATGGCGCACCGGTTTACGTGCGCAAACAGATCGTGCACAACAAACACGTCGTGGCCGACCTCGAGGCCAAGGGCGCCATCTTCGTCGAAGAGACCGAAGAGGTACCCGAAGGCTCGATCGTCGTGCTGTCCGCGCACGGAGTCGCGCCAACCGTCTATGCCGAGGCCGAGCAGCGCAACTTGCGCACGATCGACGCCACCTGCCCGTTGGTTACGAAGGTGCACCACGAGGCCCGCCGCTTCGCCGCCGAGGGTCTACAGATTTTGCTGATCGGCCACGCCGGTCACGAAGAGGTCGTCGGCACCGCGGGGCAGGCGCCGACTCAGGTCACCTTGGTTGACGGCCCGCTCGACGCCGAGAACGTCGAGGTCACCGACCCATCGCGCGTCGCGTGGCTTTCACAGACCACGTTGTCGGTCGATGAAACGCTCGAGACCGTCAATGCGCTTCGTGTTCGTTTCCCGCAGCTTCTTGATCCGCCGAGCGACGATATTTGCTACGCGACCCAGAACCGGCAAGGCTCGGTCAAGCAGATCGCGTCGTCTTCCGACTTGGTGATCGTGGTCGGTTCACGTAACTCGTCGAACTCCGTGCGGCTGGTCGAGGTTGCGCTAGAAAGTGGCGCAGCCGCGTCGTACCTCGTCGACGACGCCAGCGAGATCGACGAAGCGTGGCTCGAGGGTGCGAGCACCATCGGCGTGACCAGTGGTGCGTCGGTGCCCGATTCGTTGGTGGACGGTGTGTTGGCCTGGCTGGCCGATCGCGGCTTCGACGATGTGAACGAGGTCGACTACATCCGCGAGACGTTGACCTTCGCGCTGCCGCCCGAGTTGCGGCGCGACATCAAGGCGTCGGCTGAGGGCTAGTCGGCTCGACCTGCCCCGTCGGTGTCACCGTCGGTGATGCCGTTGATGTCGGCACCGATGACGCTGCCGTTGCCGCCGCGCTTCGGCGTCGGTACCAGCCAATCCCGACGGCCAGGGCGGTGCCGGTCCATATCGCGGGAGCTCCGGTGATGAACGCGTCGGCGATGTAAACGGCCTTGCGGGTGAGGAAACCGCCGGTCTGGTCTTTGGTGTCGAGGAAACTCATGAGCACAACCAGCAGGCAGTAGAGCAGTGGCGGCGCGATCATGGCGGTGGTGATGTCTTTGCGCCTGACCAGCGCCGCGCCAAGCGCGGCGGTGACGATGAACGCGATGCCGAAGACGTGGCCGCGGTGGCCGCCCGCCATCACCGCCGCCGCGCCGGCGACTGCCGTGATCACAAAGATGAGGACGACGACGCCGCGGCCCGTGACGCCGACGCGTGCACGAGTCGGTCGGGGTGGGCGGTTGACCTCGGCGGCTGTGGACACGGTTCTACGCTAGGCCGCGGTGCTCGGCGGGGTCGTAGCGAGGGCGCTGTGGCTTCGCCGGATCGAGTTGAGTCGGATCGAGCCAGGTGGGGTCAACCGACTCGGGGTGCTCGGCGGGCTCGGTGTCGACCGACGCGAGCTCGACGAACAACGGCTCAGGCAACTTGACGGGCATCGACACGAGGGTCTCATTCGCCGACGCGACCAGTTCGGATTTCTGCACCTTGCGGCTGACGAGCTCGATCGGTCGGGGCGCTTCGAGTTCGTCACTGGTGACCTTCAGGTCGACCAAGCGACGGGCGGTCGTGAACACGCGCGTCTCGAGTGAGGCGACGGTGTCGTTGTAACTCTGCACGGCCGAGTTCAACCGGGTGCCGAGCTTGCTAACGTGCCCGCCCATGGTCGACAACCGGCTGTAAAGCTCGCGACCCAACGTCAGCACCTCATGCGCGTTCGCCGCGAGCGCTTCTTGCCGCCAGGTGTAGCCGACCGTGCGAAGCAGGGCGATCAGGGTGCCCGGCGTTGCGATGATCACGTTCTTCTCGATCGCGCGCTGGAGCAAGGTGGGGTCTTGTTCGAGCGCCGCATTGAGAAATGTCTCGGCCGGCACGAACATCACCACGAACTCAGGGGTGTTGGGAAACAAATCCCAATACGCCTTGGCGCCGAGGTGATCGATGTGGTCGCGCATGTGCCGGGCGTGCCGTTTGAGATGCTCGGCGCGGGTGAGCGCAGCCGTCTCACGAGACTGTTCGCTGTCGCCACCGTCGTCGGCGGCCATCGCGTCGAGGAAGCCGATGATCGAGACCTTCGCGTCGACGATGACGTGCTTGCCTCCAGCTAACCGAACCACCAGGTCGGGTCGCTGTAGCCCATCGGCGGTGCTCACTGAATGCTGCTCGTCGAAGTCGCAATGCTCAATCATGCCGGCGAATTCAACGACCTGGCGCAGCTGGTGTTCGCCCCAGGCGCCGCGCGTTTGCGGTGCTCGAAGTGCCGCGACGAGTTGGCCGGTCTCGTGCTGGAGCTTGGCCGAGGTCTTGCCCATCTGGTCGACCTGGGTACGGAGCGCGGCGTAGGCATCGGTGCGTTCGCGCTCGACGTCCTTCATCTGCTTTTCGACGTTTGTCAGCGTCTCTTTCAATGGCGTGACGAGCAGTTCGATCGCCTGTTGGCGTTTCTGCAGGTCGCCGGATGACTCAGCGGTGACGCGCTTGATCAGCTCGTCGGCACGCTCGATGAACGCCGTGCTGTTTTTGTGAAGGGCGTCGGACGACAGTGCCGCGAAGGCCTCGCGCATCTTCTCCTGCGAGAGCCGTTCGCTCTCGAGTCGCAGTTGGGTGCTGGTGCGTTCGGCCGCGAGGGTGGCTGACAACGAGGCGACGCGGCCGGTCGCGCGGCCACGGGCCAGCAGGTAGCCGACGAGCGCCCCGAGGGCGAGGCCGATCGCGAGCAGCAGAAGAGCGGTTCCTGTCATGTCTGGCATCGTGACAGGGGGTTGCGACAGTTCTTGGGAACCGCGCCGGAAGGGTCAGTGTGCGCGTGTACGGCTTCCGATTCGGACGAACCCGAACCTGCTCCCGAATGTGCAGAGCAATCCAGCGGCAGCGAACACGACCCCGAAAATGATGAACATGATGCCAGCGGTCGACCGACTGCCGATGCCGGTGGCGATGTCCGCATGCCCGGGCTGGTTCGGGTCATACCGAACATCCACCGTCTCACCTTGGTACCAATTGCAGCCCGACTGTATGCGGCCCGGCGCCTTGGCGATCAGTTGCTGCGTGCCGACCTGGAAAGTCGCGATCGGGTTACAGTTTGCTGAGCCACCGCCGTTTGTGGCGCGCGTGTATGACATGTTCAGCGCCACGATGGTCCCGCTGGCAGACGCGCTGAGCGACTTCGGGATCTTCGCGCTTTGCATCCCGACGACTCCGAGAACCGCGACCCCAATTCCCACGAGCACGAATACGAGCCCGAACAGCTTTGACGTCGTTGTTCCGCCGGCAAAAGACATTCCCGGTCGGAGGCCCCGCGCAGATGGGCCGCCGTATGAGTTGCCGAAGCTGACCGGCCCGACGTACCCGGTCGGCCCGCCAGGCCCGATGACCCCTGTCAGGCCCTGACCGAACGCCCCGACCTGGGGCGGTCCCCATGGTTGGGCGCCCGCGGACTGTGCAGTCGGCAGCCCCATGGGCTGAATCGGCTGCGTCGGCTGCCAGGCCGGATTGTTGAATGGGCCTTGCTGCGACGGAACGCCGCCCTGGGTGGGCCACTCTGGCGTACTCGTCACGGCGGCAGTCCTCTCAGCGGCGGCGCAATGCCGCATCGTTTGTTGATCGTCACGCGGCGAAGACCGCTTTAGCGGACGAATTGGCCTCCCATTCCTCGTCGTCCGGCCAAGAATCAGCTGAGGTGAAGCAATACCCGCGCATATGGTCGGTGCATGAGCGCCGACTTCGCCGCGATCGAAATCGTGCGCGGCGATCTGGTGATCCGTCAGTGGCAAGAGGCGGACGCCGATCAGGTGGCCCAGGTGATCACCGGCAACCTCGACCACCTACGGCCGTTCATGCCCTGGGTCGCGCAGGAGCCCTTGGGTGCGGACGCCCGCCGCGCCCGGATCGCGCAGTGGGCAACCGACGCGGCGAGCGGCGGTGATGAGGTGTGTGGCGTTTTCCTCGAAGGGGTGATCGTCGGCGGGGCGGGTTTGCATCACCGCATAGGCCCCGGTGGCCTCGAGATCGGCTATTGGGTGCGCAAGGAGTATGTGCGACGCGGCATCGCGACGATCGCCGCGCGCCTGCTGACCGATGCGGCTTTCGAGCGGCCCGACATCGACCGAGTCGAAATCCATCACGACGAGGCCAACGCCGCCAGCTCCGGCGTGCCGAAAGCCCTCGGTTACACCCTGATCGGCGCGGAGCCGCGGCCGATCGAGGCACCCGCGGAGACCGGCGTCCATCTGATTTGGCGTGTTACCCGTGCTGAGTGGGTGCGTACCGGGCCGTAGACTCGCCCGTCGTGAGTGTCTCGATCGGCATCGTCGGGTTGCCCAACGTTGGCAAGTCGACCATGTTCAACGCGTTGACGAAGAACAATGTGCTGGCTGCGAACTATCCGTTCGCGACGATCGAGCCCAATGTTGGTGTCGTCGGTGTGCCCGATGCGCGCTTGCAGGCGCTCGCAACGTTGTACAACTCGGCCAAGATCGTGCCGGCCTCGGTGAGTTTCGTCGACATCGCCGGCCTGGTGAAAGGTGCCGCTGAGGGCCAGGGACTGGGTAACAAATTCCTTGCCAACATTCGAGAATCTGACGCGATCTGCCAAGTGACGCGGGTCTTCACCGATCCCGATGTTGCGCACGTCGATGGTCGGGTCAGCCCGAAGGACGACATCGAGACGATCAACACCGAGTTGATTCTCGCCGACCTTCAGACGATCGAACGCGCGTTACCGCGGTTGGAGAAAGAGAGCCGGCTGGGCGGCCCAACGGCGAAGGCGCGCGCAGAGACGCTCGCAGCTGTTCGGCATGCGGGTGAGGTGCTCAACTCGGGACGCACCGCGTTTGCGGCCGGTCTCGATACCGAACCCTTGCGCGAGTTGCAGTTGCTGACCTCGAAGCCGTTCTTGTACGTCTTCAACGTCGACGACGACGAGATGGTGAACGAGCCGCTCAAGGATGAATTGCGCGCGTTGGTCGCACCCGCCGAGGCGATCTTCGTCGATGCGAAAATCGAGTCAGAGCTCATCGAACTGCCGGACGACGAGGCGCTGGAGTTGTTGCAATCGATCGGTCAGTCGGAGTCAGGGTTGGCGAATCTGGCCCGGGTTGGTTTCGCGACGCTTGGGCTGCAGACCTACTTGACCGCCGGGCCGAAGGAATCACGTGCATGGACGATCCAGCGCGGCGCCACCGCGCCCGAAGCTGCCGGCGTCATTCACACCGACTTTCAACGCGGCTTCATCAAGGCTGAGGTAGTGGCCTTCGACGACCTGATGGCGGCCGGCTCGATGCTCGAAGCGAAGGCACGCGGCAAGGTGCGGATCGAAGGCAAGGAATACGTGATGGCCGACGGCGACGTCGTCGAGTTCCGCTTCAACGTGTAGCGACATCCACGCGGTCGAGTTCGTCTTTGCGATCGTCTGGGCAGCATTTTGGATCTACCGGCTCGTTGCTGCGTTCTCGATGAAACGAGGACGCCCGGCTCGGTCTCAAAATCTACGCATAGAGCTCTTGATTGCCGCCGTAGTGGTTGTGTTGGTTCGGTTGGGAGCTTTCCGCGGTCACGACCTGCACTCCGGTCCATGGCGTGCCGGGTTCGGGCTCGTTCTCTTCGCGGGCGGACCAGCCTTCGCGATTTGCGCCCGCCTGCACCTGGGCCGCAAGTGGGGCACGCCGATGTCTCAAAAGGAGGAACCCGAGTTGGTG
>Ga0209890_10000781_pt1 | contig 14742 bp, 12 predicted proteins | sample OrgsoiDNA2013049_FD_185799 | JGI IMG/M metagenome (GOLD analysis project Ga0209890, IMG submission 185799) | Permafrost soil microbial communities from the Arctic, to analyse light accelerated degradation of dissolved organic matter (DOM) -... | ecosystem: Environmental > Terrestrial > Soil >...
CAGTGACGCCGATGGCCCCTGCGTGCGACAGGGTTTGGACCGCCCCCTCGCGATTCGACGCGACGCACAAGCGGCGCAGCTTGGAGGCATCGATCACATCGCGCCGCACGAAAACTTCGTCCATCAAACGCTCCAACCCGGAAACATCCATCCTACGACGCCGATGACATGATAGCCATCACAAGGACTTGATCGCGGCTAGTTCGCGTGGTCCGCCTCGGCCTTGGCAACCGCGGGGCGCGCCGCCACGATTTTCGCGTGTGCCTCCAACTTGGGCAGGCGTCGGTAGAGCTCGCCCTTGTTCCCGGGGTACCACGATGCCAGCATGTGCAAGTAAGGATCGGCGCAGGAATAGCTTCCTCCCAGCACGTAGGGGCCAAGCCCCTCGCTGATGAGCCCCAGGTGGGCGCAATAATCGGTCGTGGCCTGTTCGCGGATCACTTGGGCATCCGCCTCGCCGCGGGTCGAATAGCGGGCTGAATAATATATGCGCAGCACCGCCTCGTAGATATTGGCCGAGAGAAACACCATCCACTGCAGGAAAGCTGCGTGGCGGTTGGTGCCGGGCTGCGGCGCCAGGGCGGCTTTTGGATGACTGAGTGCGAGGTGGATCAACATCGCGGCCGACTCGAACATCACGGTGCCGTCAAGCAGCATCAATGCCGGCACTCTTCCGGTGGGGTTGATCGCCCGGAAGCTCGCCACGTCGCTGGCTTCGGTGCCCACCCAAATGCGCTCGTAGGGAGCGCCTATCTCTTCGAGCACCACCTGCACTGCGAGGGACCCTGAACCCGGCCGCCCATAGAGCTTGTACATTGAGTCTTCCCCTTCTCTCGAATGGTTCGCATATTACGTCCCGAAGTCTCGATTGTCGCGAATTGAAGTATCCTTGGTGTCATGCTATCGAGACGCGTGTTTTTTCGAGGCGCTGCCGGCGCGTCCCTGCTCGCAATCGCCGCGCGACACGGGCTGCCCGCCGCGTCGGCAGCGGACCTTAAATCCATCACGGCTGACGCTAAACCGATCTCGGTTGAGGAGCGGCGTGCCCGGATCGCCAAGGTTCAAATGCTCATGGGTCAGCGCAAAGTGGCGGCGCTCCTGGTCGAACCCGGCTCGACGCTCGATTACTTCACTGGAATCAAGTGGCGTCGTTCCGAACGCATCACGCTCGCGATCATTCCCGCTCGCGGTGACGTCTCGGTCGTGACACCTGCGTTCGAGGAACCGTCGGTGCGCGAAACCCTGCAGGTGGGAGGCGATGTGCGGCCCTGGAACGAACATGAGAGCCCCTACGAGCGGATCGTGCAAGGTCTGCGCGACCGTGGAGGCGCCTCCGGAGTGGTGGCAGTGGAATCCACCGTGCGATTCTTCATCGTAGACGGTCTGCGCCAGGCATCGACTGCCTATGAGTTCGTCTCGGCCGATCCCCTCGTGCGCGCGTGCCGCCTGGTCAAGTCGCCGGCGGAATTGGCGCTCATGCAATCGGCAAACAATGTGACCATCGAAGCGCTTCGCGCCGTGCATGCGCGCGTCGAGCGCGGCATGAGTTCAGCGGATATCGCTGCTCTCATGGATCGCACCAGCGGCGCCCTCGGCGGCTCGCCCGAGTTTTCGCTGGTGCTATTGAATGAGGCTTCCGCCTATCCGCATGGATCGCTACAGGTCCAAACCGTGCGCGAGGGATCGATCGTCCTAATGGACTGCGGCTGCTCGGTGCACGGTTACCAGTCCGACATTTCGCGAACCTGGGTGGTCGGCGAGGCGAGCGCCCGCCAGCGCAAAGTATGGAACACCGTCAAGCGCGGCCAGGAAATCGCTCTCGAAACGGCGAAGATCGGCCTGCCCACGGGCGCGATCGACGATGCCGTGCGCCGTTATTATGAGCGTGAAGGCTGGGGCCCTGGGTACAAGCTGCCGGGGCTCTCGCACCGCACCGGCCATGGCATCGGTCTGGACGGACATGAGCCTGCCTACCTGGTGCACGGCGATGCAACTCCGCTGCAGGCCGGCATGTGTTTCTCCGACGAGCCGGGAATCTATATTCCCGGTGAGTTCGGAGTTCGTATGGAAGACTGCTGGGCCATGGCCACGTCGGGCCCCCAGCTCTTCACACCTCTGGCGAAATCCTTGGATGAACCTATTTGAGCCGCCCGAAGCGCACGCTGCAATGATCGTCGTTCCATCATTGCTGATCTGGCTGTATTTGTTTTTTGCACACGGTAAGTTCTGGCAATCCGCTCCGGAATTGGCGCCCGCCACGCCGCCGGAATTTCCGGATGTGGACATCGTCGTTCCCGCGCGCGATGAGGCGGCCACCATCGGCAGGGTGTTGGGCTCGTTGATCGCGCAGGATTATGCGGGCGACTTTCGAGTCATACTGGTCGATGACAATTCCACGGATGGCACCGCGGCCTTGGCGGGCGCGGCGGCGAGGCTGACCGTCATATCCCTGGATTCGAAACCTGCCGGCTGGTCCGGCAAGTTGTGGGCATTGAACCAGGGCGTTGCGGCGAGTCGCGCCCCCGTGCTGTTGTTCACCGATGCCGATATCGTGCACGACCCGCGGCATCTGTCATCGCTGGTCGCGAAGCTCCTGCAATCCCGCCTGGATCTGGTGAGCGAGATGGTGCGTCTGGAATGCTCGAGCATTGCCGAACGCGCGTTGGTGCCTGCCTTCGTCTATTTTTTTCAAATGCTGTATCCCTTCAATAAAGTGAACGACCCGGCATCGCCGGTTGCCGCAGCCGCCGGCGGCACGGTCCTGATCCGACGCGAGGCCTTGCAGCGCATCGGCGGCATCGATTCGATCAAGAATTCCCTCATCGACGATGTGGCGTTGGCGAAGGCCGTCAAGACTTCCGGCCCGATCTTTCTCGGGCATTCCGGCCTCGCCGCCTCCATTCGCCCATATCCAAAATTTGCCGACATTTGGCTCATGATTGCCCGCACCGCCTTTACCCAATTGGGCTATTCGGCGGCGCTGTTGACGCTCACCTTGCTCGGTCTTTGCATGGTGTGGTGGGTGCCCGCCGCGGCGATTCTGCTGGGGTCTGGCTGGCAGCGCGCCTGCGGTGTGGTTGCATTTGGCCTCTCGGCCGTGAGCTACCTGCCCACATTGGCGCGATACCGGTGCAGCCCCCTGTGGGCACTCGCACTACCGCTGGTCGCGCTCTTTTACATGGCGGCGACTTTCGGCTCCGCAGTGAACTATTGGCGTGGGCGAGGCGCCCGCTGGAAGAGCCGGTCATACGGCGCCGGTTGACTGCGTAGCACTTAAGGGGCATATCTGTTGCCGGTCACAAAATCGGTCGCCGCAGGCTGCGCAGCGTAACCGCGGGTTTGCAGGCCGGCACACTGGCGATGTTGAATGACGGGGTCGGAGCGGCCGTGGCAAGCGCCAATGAGCTGCAGTCGGCGGGAGGCCTCATTCGCGCGAGCCGGTCCGAGATCATCAAGACGTTACAGAAGCAACTTGCGGACGGCGCACTCTCTGCACTTGAGCACCAAGACCGTGGAATCGCATCGGCAGCGCATCAAGCGAAAGCTGAATCTCAGTACGGGCTCGCAACTGGTGCGATACGCGATGCTGTCGATGTCTGGGGCAACGCTCGCAAGGCTTGGGCCTTGACTGCAAACGAATCCGGGTTGAAGGCGTTAGGGTAGCAATTCGTCCGATATTCGATCTCGCGCAAGCTGAAGTTCTTGGTGATGAGGTCTTTCATGCTTTCCGTGAGCTCGCAGTCGCCGTCGCCCATGAAACGGGGGTGTCGCGGCGTCAGCTCGAACGCGGTCCAGCGAGCTTTGACCGTATCGGATGCTCCCGCGCCGGCAACCGGAGCCAGCGTATAAAAATCCGCGTCCACAGAGGCGTTGTGGCTGGGCGTGTCGAATGGGCCGGGGCAGCCGCGGGCGGAAACGTGAACATCCTTACGCGCGCCGAGGTACAGCAGGATCTGGCGTACCTGATCTTCCAGGCCAGCGCAGGTGTAGAGCGCCGTGAAGCCGACGTAGTTGAATGAGACCTTGTGATGCTGCCACGCACCGGCCGCGATATCGCCCGGCGGGGAATCCGCGGTGTGCACTGCAGCGCGGGCGATGTGTGCCCAGCACGACACACCGATGAGCAGAGCCGCCACCACCGCAAGTGAAAACCCCGATCGAATCGTTTTTCGCATGACGGTGACCTCTAATCTCGCTACCACCTGCCGCACTCCCCCACCGATAGACGCGCAATCGTGCGGCGAGTTCAAACCCTCACCTTCGAAGCACGCCGGCCGCCCGCCCTGCTGGCTTCGACCACCGTGACCGCGGTCATATTGACGATACGCCGCACCGTGGCCGTCGGGGTCAGAATGTGGGCGGGGGCGGCGCAGCCAAGCAACATCGGGCCAATGGTGACATTGTGACCCGCCGCCGACTTGAGCAAGTTATACGCAATGTTGGCACTGTCGAGATTGGGACAGACCAAGAGGTTGGCGCTGCCGCGCAGCGTGCTGCCCGGAAGTATCGCCCTGCGTGCTGCCTCGTCGAGTGCACAGTCGCCGTGCATTTCGCCGTCTACCTCGAGCTCCGGCATGCGCTCGTGCAGCAACGCCAGCGTGGCGCGCATCTTGAGAGCGGAGGGTGCGTCGCTGCTGCCGAAATTCGAATGCGACAGCAATGCCGCCTTCGGGACGAGTCCGAATGCGCACAGTTGATCCGCGGCGAGTTGCGTGATCTCCACCAGCTGCGCCGCGGTAGGATCGAGATTGACATGCGTGTCCACCATGAAGACCTGGCGGCCGGGAAGGATCAGTCCGCTCATCGCCCCGTACACATTGACTCCGGCGCGGCGCCCAAGCACCTGATCGAGGTAGCGCAGGTGCCGCGCAGTGGTACTGATGGTCCCGCAGATCAGCCCGTCCGCCTCGCCCTTGTGCAGCAGCATCGCGGCAATCAGCGTGGTGCGGCGGCGCATCTCAAGCTTGGCGTATTGTGCCGTCACACCAAGGCGCTCGGTCAGCCGGTGATAGGCCTGCCAATACTCACGATATCGGTCGTCGTGCTCGGGGTTGACGACGGTAATGTGCTCGCCGATCCGGATTCGCAAGCCATGGCGCTTGATACCGCGCTCGATCACCGCCGGGCGGCCCACCAGGATGGGCGTCGCGAGCTCCTCATCCACGATGATTTGCGCGGCGCGAAGTATTCGATCATCCTCGCCTTCCGCATAAACGATGCGGCTGCGATCCGCGGGCACGGTACGCGCGGCGGCGAAGATCGGTTGCATGAGCGTGCCGCTGTGATACACGAACTGCAGCAGGCGCTGCCCATAGGCTTGCAGATCGGCGATGGGTCGAGTCGCCACTCCCGACTCCATGGCGGCCTTGGCAACCGCCGGCGCGATCTTGACGATCAAGCGCGGGTCGAAGGGCTTGGGGATGAGATAATCGGGGCCGAACGCCAAATCCTCGATGCCCCCATACGCGGCGGCGACGACGTCGCTCTGCTCCTGACGTGCCAATTCTGCGATCGCGTGCACGGCGGCGATTTCCATCCGGCGCGTGATCGTGGTCGCGCCGACGTCCAACGCACCGCGAAATATGAAGGGAAAACACAGCACATTGTTGACCTGGTTGGGATAATCGCTGCGGCCCGTGGCGATAACCGCATCATCGCGCACCGCCCGGACCTCCTCCGGCAGGATCTCCGGCGTCGGGTTGGCGAGCGCAAGGATCAAAGGCTTGGGCGCCATCTTCCCGACCATGCGCTGCGTGAGGACTCCGCCGGCCGAGAGGCCGAGGAACACGTCGGCGCCGCCGATGACTTCGTCCAAGGTACGGGATTGGGTGGGCTGTGCGAAGCGGGCCTTCTCGGGATCCATCAATTCCTGCCGGCCTTCGTAGACGACGCCGGCAAGATCGGTCAACCAAACGTTTTCGCGGACGAGCCCCAGATCCAGCAGCAAATCCACGCAGGCCAGCGCCGCGGCGCCGGCGCCGCTGACCACCATTTTGATTTTCTTGATGTCTTTGCCGACCACTTGCAGCCCATTGAGGCAGGCGGCGCCGACGATGATCGCCGTGCCGTGTTGGTCGTCATGGAACACCGGTATTTTCATGCGCCGGCGCAATTCCCGTTCGACGATGAAGCATTCCGGGGCTTTGATGTCCTCGAGATTGATGGCGCCGAACGTGGGTTCGAGGCCGGCGATCAGCTCGACCAGCTTCATGGGATCGCGCTGCTCGACTTCGATGTCGAACACATCGATGCCGGCGAATTTCTTGAACAGCACCGCTTTGCCTTCCATTACGGGCTTGGCGGCGAGCGGTCCGATTGCCCCTAAACCCAGCACCGCCGTGCCGTTCGTGATGACCCCGACCAAGTTGCCGCGCGCGGTGAAGCGGAAGACATTGAGCGGGTCTTCGACGATCGCCTCACAGGCAGCGGCAACGCCGGGCGAGTAGGCGAGCGCCAGGTCACTCTGGTTGAGCAACTGCTTGGTGGCCGTGATCGAGAGCTTTCCGGGAGTCGGAAATTCGTGATAATCGAGAGCCGCCCTTTTGCGGGCTTCCTTGACGTCGTCGCTCTTCATGAGGCGCGATCCTTCTTTGCATTGCACGATCCGACATTGTAAGGGCGCGGCGCGGCAATTGGGACTAAACTCCTTCCTTGGGCGACTCGGTGGTTATCTCTCAATTGGAGGATGCGGCCATGGGCACTACACTCGTCAGCGGCGAGGATCAGGTATTGCATCTCGACGTCATACGGGTCCCGGTTTACCGGCCTCTCGTGTGGTTGCGGGATGGATGGCGCGATATGCGCAGGCATTGGGGAGCCAGCTTGGGTTATGGCGCATTGATTGTGGCGTTGGGTTGGACCCTATTGGTGTTTTGCGGGACGCACCCGTACTTCGTCGCTGCCGCTATTTCAGGGTTCTTGCTGGTCGGCCCCCTGATGTCGGCAGGGCTCTGCGAGATGTCGCGGCGCTACTCCCTGGGTCTGCCCGCCGATTTCGACCATTCCCTGGACGGATTTGCGCGAAACGCACCGGCGTTATTCGAATTCGGCGTCATCTTGGCGATTTGCGCTGCCGTGTGGTTCGGCGTCTCTGCGCTGCTGCTCGGCACCGTGTTTCACATTGCCGCGCCGGACATACGCGAGACTTTATACCGTGGATTTCTCGATTCGACCAACCGCTCGCAGGTACTGGCATATATCGTCATCGGCGGACTGCTGGCAACCGCCGTGTTCAGCGTGTCGGTCGTGGCCATTCCGCTCATCATCGATCGGCACGCCTCCGCCGCGCAAGCCATGCGCGCCAGCGTCAACGCCGTGGTTCACAACATACCCGCCATGATTGTATGGAGTGGATTGATCCTGGTGCTGACGATCATCGGCTACGCGCCGCTGCTCTTAGGTTTGCTCATCATTGCGCCGCTGCTGGGGCACGCCACCTGGCATGCCTACAAGGGCATGATTCGCTGAGCGCCGGGGGCGCAACCAGGGGCCCGACCGGCGATCTTAGCGGCGCAGGAACGCCAGCACCAGCGTTTCCGCTTTTCGCGGGGCCGCGAGACTTAAGGTGCCGTTGAATACGCGATGAATGAGACCTGAGCGCCAGGATTCGAATACCGCGGGATTGATATAGGATTTGCGGCATACCGCCGGCGTGTTGCGCAGTTTGGCGGCGACTTGTATGACCACATCGGCGATTTCGCGCTTCAGAGCCCGCTCGCTCGGCGCTTCCGGCAAGGGGGTGCGCGCGAGCAAAGTGATGGCGTGCAGGGTTGCGCCCCAGGTGCGAAAATCCTTGGCTGTGAAATCGTCGCCCATCGCCTCGCGCAGGTAGTCGTTTACCTGACCGGAATCGATGGGACAGCGCTGGCCGTCGTCGCTCACGTATTGGAACAAGTGCTGGCCCGGAATTTCCTGGCAGCGGCGCATGATCTGGGCGATGCGCTTGTCGCCGATGTGCACTTCGTGCTGGACTCCGCCCTTGCCGCGGAAATTCAAGACCGCCCGACCGTCACGTATGAAGCTGACATGGCGATTGCGCAGCGTCGTGAGACCGAAGCTTTTGTTGTCGCGGGCGTATTCGGTATTGCCGATGCGAACCCGGGTCGCATCGAGAATGCTGACGACCACCGCCAGAACTTTCTCGCGCGGCAGACCCGGTACCGCCAAATCGCGCTTGAGCTTACGCCGCAATTTCGGCAGCGCCTCGCCGAATGCGACCATGCGATCGAACTTCGCGCTATCGCGCACCTGCCGCCATTCGGAGTGATAACGGTATTGCTTGCGGCCGCGCGCGTCGCGACCGGTCGCCTGCAGATGACCGCGTGCCTCCACGGAAATCCACACGTCCCGGTAGGCGGGCGGGATCGCGAGACCGGCGATGCGCTTGAGTTCCTTGGCGGCGGCGAGCCGGCGGTTTGCCGGTGTCAGGTAACGAAAGCCCCTGCCCGCGCGCAGGCGCCGTATTCCCGGCACGGCGTCCGACACATAAACGAGGCCGGCCTCGACCGCCATTTGCGCCGCTTCGGCGGCGACGCCGGTGAGAATTGCAGCTGCTGATGAAGATCTTAAGGTCATGGCGTCCGATTGTTAGCTATTCGAAAGTCGGTGCGCCAGAGACATTCGCATCAACCTGGTAATTATGTGACGCAATTCTGTGACCCAATGGTTAGAACATGGCGTCAGAGTCCTCCTACACGATTCGCCGCGGCCGGCAGCAGCCCGATTTGCCTTAATCCGGCGTGTTCAGATTTCGAGTGCCACGGCTTTTTTTTGCGCGCAAGGCCAGAACGAGGTAGTACAGGGCGCCGATTGCGATCCAGCATGCACCGAGGACTTTCGCGGTCCTATCCATCTCGTAGAGCACGTAGACGATGATTGCCAATCCCGTCAGCGGGAATACGATGTGCCGCAGCCAATCGCCGCTGCGCCGGCGATAAAAGTAGTGGCTGATCACGGACAAATGCAGGAGCACGAAGCCGCTTAGCGCGCCGAAATTGACGATTCGGGTCAGATCATCCACGCGCTCGGCGAAAAGCAACCCGACGAGAAGCGACACGACGGCGACCGCGAGGGTGCTCACGTACGGCGTTCTATAGCGGGGATGCACCTTGGCCAGGACCCTGGGCAATTTACCGTCGCGGGCCATTGCAAAAAGAATGCGTGAGACGGCGGCTTGAGCCGCCATGGCATTCGCGATCGCCGATGCGATCACGACCGCCAGAATCGTGACGAGCCGCAGCGCCGGGCCGCCGGCACGCTCCGCGACTTCGTAGAACGCCGTCTCGGGAGCGTCAAAACGCATCCCGCGCGCCAAATCCGCGGCCACCCAGGTTTGAAGCATGAACAATGCACCCACCAGCGCCAAAGACAGCACCGTCGCTCGGCCGACGGCGTTCTGGTTTCCGCGGCTCTCCTCCGAGAGCGTCGAAATTCCATCGAAGCCGAGGAAGGACAGCACCGCAATGGATGTGGCCCCGGCCACGGTCGAGAGGGAGAACACCTGGGCATCGTAAATGGGCTTGAGCGTGAGGGAGCCCGCGCCCGCACCGCCGTACAGGGCGATCAATCCGAGGACGACGAACAAACCGAGCGTCACCAATTCCATCACGAGCATGTACCGGTTGATGCGCGCGGTAAATTCAATGCCCATCAAGTTGACCGTCGCATTGAACGCGATGAATCCGCCGAGCCAAGCCCACGCCGGAACCCCGGGGAAAATCGGCCGCAGAGCCACGGCGCTGAATAGATACAGCAGCGAAGGCACCAAAATGTAGTCGAGCAGGATGAGCCAACCGGAGAAAAAACCGGCGATCTCATGCAGCCCGCGCTGCGCGTACGTGTAAACCGACCCCGCCAGGGGAAAGGCTCGCGACATCGCCGCGTAGCTGAGTGCCGTAAAAAACATTCCGACAAGTCCCACGAGATAGGCCAGCGGCACCATCCCCTTGGCATCATTCCAGACGAAACCGAACACCGAATAGGGGGCGATCGGCACCATGAAGATCATCCCGTAGATGATCAGGTCCCGCGTCGTCAGGGCGCGGTTCAATTGTTCTTTGTAGCCGAATTCTTGGAGCGACATGCGCCGCAGTCTAGATGAAGACCGTGCATGTTGCGCCGGGGATTCCGTACAATGGGACATGGCCGCAGCGCATCGACGCACCATCCATCAACACCACTTTGGCTGGGACCGTAGTTTCCCTGCCGCCGTGCGCATTGCACCCGGAGAGTCGCTGGAGTTCGATGCTCCCGATTCGTCCGGCGGACAGATCTCTGCAACCTCGGCGGTCGGCGACGTGGCGCGGCTGGATTTCTCCAAGGTCAATCCCGTCGCGGGTCCGGTGTACGTCGACGGCGCGGAGCCGGGCGACGTGCTGAAGGTCACCTTGCTGTCCTTCGTTCCCTCGGGGTGGGGTTGGACGGCGAACATTCCCGGCTTCGGGCTGCTGGCCGGTGAGTTCAAAGAACCCGCCCTGCACCTATGGCGCTACGATCCGCAAACTTTGGCGCCGGCTTTGTACGGCCGCTGGGCTAAGGTACCGCTAAAACCCTTTACCGGGACCATCGGTGTGGCTCCTGCCGAAGCCGGTCTGCACAGCATTGTCCCTCCCCGCCGCGTTGGAGGGAACATGGATGTCCGCGACATCGCGCTCGGCACGGAATTATTTCTGCCGGTCGAAGTCGCCGGCGCATTATTTTCCGTCGGCGATACGCATGCGGCACAAGGCGACGGGGAGGTGTGCGGCACCGCCATCGAAAGCCCCATGCGCGTTGCCCTGCAATTTGACCTGCTGAAGCAAACGCCGCTCGCCTACCCGCGCTTCAAAACGGCAGGACCGGTCTCGCGCCATCTCGACGCCAAGGGGTATGATGTGACCACCGGAATCGGTCCGGATTTGATGGAGGCCGCGCGCGCGTCCGTCCGGTCGATGATAGCCTTATTGGGCCGTCAGCAAGCAATGCCGGCGATCGATGCGTACCTATTGTGCAGCGTATGCGGGGACCTTCGAATCAGCGAAATCGTCGACATCCCCAATTGGACTGTGTCGTTCTACTTGCCGCGCATCGTATTCGACTGACGAGCGACAAGGAATACTCAGACTGCTCCTTGCTGCTGCGCCAGCTGCACCAACATCTTTCCCGTGTTGGTGCCGTTGAACAAGCCGATCAATGCCGAAGGCGCCTGCTCGATGCCCTGCAGGATGGTGCTGCGGTAGCGGATGCGGCCCTCCCGGAGCCATCCCTTCATGTCGGCGAGAAATTGCGTGCGCAGGGATGCGAATTCGTAAAAAACGAAGCCCCTCATCGTTAGACGGTTGTAGATCATGTTCGAGAGCGTGGTCACCGGTTCCGAAATGGCGCCAAAATTATTGTAAGCGGAAATCATGCCGCAAACCGCAATGCGTCCAAGCGCATTCATACGCGGCAGCGCCGCGTTCAAGTGCTCGCCGCCCACATTGTCGAAATACACGTCGATGCCGCGCGGCGCAGCCGCCTTGAGGGCGGTGCGCAGCTCCTGTTTCTTGTAGTTGATGACCGCGTCCAGCTTGAGTTCTTCCTTGAGCCAACGGCATTTGTCGTCCGATCCGGCACTGCCGATCACGTAGCAGCCCTTTATCTTCGCGATCTGCGCCGCGATGCTGCCCACGGCGCCCGCGGCCGCCGAAACGAAAACGTTCTCCCGCTCCTTGACGGCGGCGATGACAAGCAATCCGCCGTACGCCGTGAGGCCGGTCAGCCCCAACACGCTCATGTAGGCGGCCAACGGCATGCCGTCGGCCTCCAGTTTCGACAGACCCTCACCCGCCGAGACAAAGTACTGGCGGAATCCGTGCATGGATTCCACCAGATCGCCCTCCTGGTAGCCGCTGTGACGCGACTTGAGCACCCGCCCGATTGCACCGCCGACCATCGCTTGGTTGAGGGCCGTTTGTGCCGCCAATCGCGGCCGCATGGCCGGATCCACCGACATATAGATATTTTCCACCAGCAGTTCACCGGTGGCCGGCTCCGAGACATCGGTTTCCACGATCCCAAACTGCCCGAGAGTGGGAATACCCTGCGGGCGCTCGAGCAGGTGCACTTCTTTGCTTCGCATACTCGAGGATTATATGGAGCGCGCGCCGGAGATTTCGTTTATTTTCATCGTTGATGCACCCCAACCCCCAACACGTGGCGTCAACCGACTCGGCATCTCCCCGTTATGTAAGCGGCGGTACAATGCCGCTACACCATGATGGGAGCGCTCCGTAGATGAACAAATGCTGGAAATTCGCCGCCGCCGGCTGCTCCCTGTTCGTTGCCCTGCTGGGTTCGCGCACGAGCTGGGCGGACGATCCGTCCGCCCGCGAGCCCGGGAGCTGGCAGAAGCACGAGTACTCGTTCGCGTTTTTGGGCTTTACCTCCACGTATTCCTGCGACGGTCTGGCCGACAAGATCAAATTGCTGTTGATTGCCGCCGGAGCGAAACACGATGTCAAATCGCAGCCGGGGGCATGCGCCTCGGGCTTTGGGAGGCCGGACAAATTCGCTCGGGCCGATCTTACATTTTACACGCTGGCGCCCATCGGCGCGGATACGCCGGCAGGCGTCAAACGGGTCGACGGAAGGTGGCGGCCGGTGTCGTTTGCCGATCGTTCACCGCGCGAACTCTCCGCGGGCGACTGCGAACTCGTCGAGCAGTTTCGCAACACGCTGCTGCCCATGTTCACCGCCCGCAACCTTGACGATCACACCACCTGCATTCCGCACCAGAATTCCGGATCAGTGATCGATCTGCGTTTTGAATCCTTCACCGCGGTGCCGCGCGGCCCGCACCCGGCGCCGGCCCAACCCGGGGGAGCTTGAGATAGGTCGGCCGCGCGGTCTTTGTTTCCCTTAGGCGGTTACAAATAATGTTCGTCCCGCAAGCGTCCGCCAGATGTGGGTCACCTCGATGCGTGGGTCGGTTGACCCTGGCCGCCCGCAGGCGCAGATCCCTTCGAGCGAAACTCCTCGTCGATCAGGAGTGCGAACACATCGCAACAACAGGATGATCGGAAGAGGAACGCCCAGCATCCAAAGCAGAATTCCACGACCCATGATTTAGGTTCCTTGTAATATTGTTGAGGAGAGCGCCGCCGCTCCAGCCCACTCTGCGGAGGAAACTTTGCCCGCGTTCGATTCCTTTAGTCATTCCCGCATTGAGTCATCGGTTGTCGGGCGTTTCTTACCAGGGCCGCCCTCATGTTTCGCCGTGGCCCTTTGCACGAGCGGAATCGCAGCGTTGATCGCGAGCTGCGCGAGCGGGCCGCCGTCAGCCACGCCGCCGGCGAGCCCAGTCGAGGTGCACGCGCTGATCGAAAAATCCGTGCCGCGCACCGCGTCGGACCGGGGCGGCTGGGCCGCCGATATGTATGCCGCATTCGGCGTGCTAGGCATAGAACCCACACACGAGAACATCTGCGCCGTGGTCGCAGTGACCGAGCAGGAATCCGGGTTTCAGGTCGACCCGGTGATACCGGGATTGCCGGCCATTGCCTGGCGGGAGATTGATAGCCGCGCCGAGCGCGCGGGCGTGCCGCGCATCGTGGTGCGCACCGCATTGCAGCTGACCTCCGCGACCGGGCGCAGCTACGGCGATAGGATCGACGCGGCAAGAACCGAAAGGGATCTGAGCGACATCTACGAGGATTTCATCGGCGCCATGCCCTTGGGCCGGACGCTGTTCGCAGAGCGAAACCCGATACGCACGCGCGGACCGATGCAGGTCAATGTGGCGTTTGCCGAGCAGTACGCCGCGGCCAAGCCCTATCCATATCCCGTGAAAACAAGCATCGCAGATGAGGTGTTTACGCGCCGCGGGAGCTTGTACTTCGGCACGGCGCACCTGTTGGCCTACGCGGCTCCATACGACTCGTACCTATATCGCTTCGCCGACTTCAACGCAGGTCGTTATGCCAGCCGCAACGCCGCATTTCAGAGCGCGGTCGGCAGAGCCTCCGCGATCCCCGTGACGCCGGACGGCGCGCTGCTGCCGCACGATGCCGGCGCAACAGGCGCCGGCAGCACCGAGCCGGCGGTGCGCGCACTCGGCAAGCGCCTGAAAATGGGAGACGGCGCCATCCACAATGCGCTCGAACAAGGCAAAACCGCGGACTTCGAGAGAACGCAGCTATACCAACGGGTATTCGCGCTCGCCGAACAGGCGGCGGGTCACCCGTTGCCACGCGCGCTGGTTCCGCGGATTCAACTGCACGGCCCAAAAATCGCGCGCAGATTGACCACCGAATGGTATGCCCGCCGGGTCGATCAGCGTTTCAAACGCTGTCTCGAACTCTAGAAGCCTGTCTTTCTCACTTGCCCGTGGCGTGCCCGCCGCGCCTTTCGCGGACGAATCGTTCGTCCGTGATCTCGATTACCGCATGTCTGCCGGTCGCGCCGATGTCCTTGCGTGCTTCGAGAGGCTCCTCGGCAAATCGCTGGCGCTCGGCGGAACTCACGCGTTTGATGGCAGGCTTGTCATAAAAGTCGGCAAGATAGCTCGCGACCGCGCTCGCGGCGGCCTCTTCGCTGAAAAATCCCAGGCGCAAAGCGTGCACGACGCGCCCTTCATCGATTCCCGCTACGGAGTACAGGCGATACACGCTGAAGATGTCGAGGTTGGGCACGGTGCCGGTCAGCCCGTACAGCCAGGCGGTGGTCAAGAACCAGCTGGTAAACGTGGTCCCCATAACGGTCAGGAGCGCGGTCGCCTCGTTGCCG
>Ga0209890_10000782_pt1 | contig 14727 bp, 12 predicted proteins | sample OrgsoiDNA2013049_FD_185799 | JGI IMG/M metagenome (GOLD analysis project Ga0209890, IMG submission 185799) | Permafrost soil microbial communities from the Arctic, to analyse light accelerated degradation of dissolved organic matter (DOM) -... | ecosystem: Environmental > Terrestrial > Soil >...
CAGAATTCGGCGTCCTGCGGAATCAGCGTATGCACGTATTGTTCGACGATCATGAGACAGCGGCATTATACGGCCACGTCTGTCAGCTGTTGATAAATCGCTATAACGCTCATTGACAGATCAGCGCGCCGCTTCTGAATGCTAGCACGCAGTCAACGAGGACCGTTCAACACCAATTCGGAGCGTAGAGCGTAGGCACTTGCATCTGCCATCTTGAAGTTCTTGGCAAAATCCAGGAAAACTTGGTCGGACTCCTGATCGTTTTCCAGCAGCGTAATGACCACGGTCTTCGGCTTCCGACCGCATCTCCTGGGCAGGTTGGTGAAAATGGAACTCTGCATGGTCACGAATTCGATCGGAATCTGGAAAGCTCCGTCTTCCACGGTCACCTCGCCCGCTTCACCCGGCTTCTCCTTCGGGTAAACAAGCTGCACACGAACCTTGGAATGAGCGTTCGCATTCTCGACAACGCGTCCCTTTACTATGACGGTATTGACCGGGCATTGGGCATGGGCAATGACGCAGAGGGCGAGACTGGTGCCCAGAATCCGAACGAGGGTCGGTACAGGTCCACCGAGCCGGTGTCATACGCTTCGGGAATCATGAACAGGTTCTCCCCATCGCGAAATACATAGGGATAGGAATAATGATGTTCGGGATTGTCCAGACATGGAACCGGAGAAATCAGGCGTCCATCCGGCGCCAGCTCCGCGCACGCGATGAACGCGCGTTGCTGCGAGTAAATGTAGTCTTCGAAGAAAACCCAGGGACGGCCGTTCTGCTCGATCAGAAAAGGATCGGCCCAGAAATGTCCCTTGTGCGGCTCGATCCAGCGAAAGCCTTCGAGGCTGCCGTCCGATGCCGCCTCGAACAGCGGCGTACCATTCAGGCGAATGGCCATCTTCCAGTGCTGCACCGACTTTTTGCGGAACGGCCGATGCAATGCCTTCTTCAGCAGCACAGGACCAAGCCAGCGCGCCATGTCGGAGTTGGTCGGGGAACGGTAGAGCTTTCGCTTGCCCTGATAAGGCGCCGGCGGAACGACATTCTGCTGAACGTGGTCCCATCCAAATTGATGAAGTTCGTTCAGCTTCCGAATCACCAGATCGGTGGACCCCCAATAGGGTGCGAATCGATTCTGCGTGACGCTGAGCGTGGGTTTCGTCGCGAACAAAGACTTGCAGAGCACCACTCCGGCGTCGAGTTCTTCGGTCAGTACCTGCAGCATCACGCCGGAAAGGGGCGCGCCTTCGCAGAGTTCCCAGAAGAGCGGCGGACCTCCGCGATAGAACTCATTGTCGCCGTGATGATACGACCACACGCCGAAGTGCGCGGCCGTAAGGATCTCGCCCTTCAGAATGTTGAAACCAAAACGCCCCAGCACGTCGAGCTTCTTGGCCCTGATGTTCTTCAGTGCGTTGGGCGGAAAACGGTGGACAAACTTCGCGCCGATGGGCTCGACTTCGATGCTCTCGATGCCGCTGAGCAACGAGGAGCAATCGACGTTGCCCAGAGGATAGTCGCGCGTTCTCTTTTCTCTGATCGAAGCGGAGATAGAGTTCGTACAGGGTATGCTTCCGCAGGTTGGAGTCGAACAGCCTGCGAGCCATGCGGCCGGCGACCGTTTTCGGCGGCGCTGGCTTAGGCGCGGTGGGCGCTTTCCTGTAAACCACGAGCGCCAGGTCAACGAAATTACTGGCCTGAAGATCCTGAATGATGCGGGCGTTGAACCTTGGCACGACCGGGCCGTCCAGAAGCAGTCCAACCCGGAGGCGCGGTTGGTCAGCCGGAGAGTAAAGCCACGGCGAAGGACCGAGAACCTCCGAGCTGTCCGGTGGCGGCGACGCCGTCATGCTCACCCCCGGCCCCTTTTCGCGGAGTCTCCTTGCAGCAATCTCCGCCTCGAAAAAATTCCCAGGACCAAGAAAGAAATTATTGGGTTGATGTTCGCTTTGTCAAGGAAGCGTAAGCGGAGTGGTGCGCCGTTCCATGCGACGGCGATGCCAGCATTGTTGAGAAGAGTCCGAGGTGCAGCTCGAATCGCCCCCAGGCGAACCGGCAGCGCTTAAGCTCCTAGCGCCGCATGATCCGCCATTCTTCGTCTGTTGTAGCGCAGCGCAACGTTCATGAAGACGTGGCCAAGCGAGGTTTCGAAGGAGATCATCAAGGCTTCGGTGTCTTCGCTGGTCTTGTCGCCCTCCTGCGCGGTGAGGAGAAGCGGGGGATGTACCCGGAAATGGAAGCCCTGGTCGTTGAGCGCGGAGATGGCGTTGCCCACGACCTGATTCGCGAGTTCGAAGATGGTTTCCTTGATCAGCGCGTCGGACTCCGGCAGTTCGGCGCCCGCGTAGTGGCTGGCCACCTTGACGGCAGTCTGCGGCTCGAGGTCGAGTATGATCCGGCCTTCGATGTCGCCTGTCAGCGCAATCATGCCCGCCACGCCCTTGCGGCGGTAGGCGTCCTCTTCCATGGTGAGGTTTCCCACCTTGGTGGTGCCCTGCAAACCTTGCGACAACACGGCGTCCGCCGCGTTGATGAAAGGCTGGATCAGTTCCATCTTCATCGAGTTACACTCCCGCTCCGGCGGCCGCCGCCACTGCGCCATCGTCTCCCAGCACGTATTTAATGACTTCGTAGAGCACTTCCGGCTTGACCGGCTTCTGCACGAAATGACGAGCTCCCCGTTGCAGCGCCGCGACAATGTTTTCCTGGTAACCAACCGAGGAAACCATGACGATGCGCGCTTCCGGATGCTGTTGAACAATCCGTTCGGCGGCTTCGATTCCTTCCATCTGCGGCATGGTGATATCCATGAGCACGATGTCAGGATGCGTGCGGTCGAACTCGCTGATGGCGGTCAAGCCGTCTCCGGCTTCAGCTGCCACCTGCCCGCCGAACGTTTCGATCATGCGGGCCAGATTCTTGCGGGCAAACACGGAGTCGTCCACGATTAAATAGCGGACCGGCTGTCCGTCCTTGCTGCGTTTTACGGGTGCAAACTGCTCCATACAGACCTCCCCTGTCTACTGCATATCATGCCCGGCTCGTCCCACGCCAGATAACCCTGGTCACAGGTACTTGCCGCGCCCGATCTTAGTTTCCGGCCCGTACTGCCCGGCCGGTGGATCCCGCGCTGCGTCCACAAAGAGCTTGCAGCGTCGCTCCCATCCCATCCAAACCAACCACCCGGATGGCGTAACCTCGTTCGATCGCCGCTTTGGGCATGCCGTACACCACGCAGGATTCTTCGCTCTGCGCGATGGTCATGCCGCCCTCTTTTTTCACGGCTCCCAAGCCTTCGGCACCGTCGTCGCCCATGCCTGTCATCAGCACGCCGATTGCCTGAGTTTTGAATTCTTCGGCCACACTGCGCAACAGCACATCCGCGCTGGGACGGTGGCCGTTTACCCGCGGCTCATCACAAAGGACGACGATGTCTCCCAACGGCAGCCGTTTCACTTTCATGTGGCGGCTTCCGGGACAGATCAGCACGCGCCCCGGCTGCAACACGTCTCCCGACTGGGCTTCTTTCACGTGTAAGGGGCAGACTTCGTCCAACCGGCGGGCGAACATCTCGGTGAATCCTTCCGGCATGTGCTGCACCACGGTAATCGCTCCCGGAAAGTCTCCCGGCAGTTGCGACAGAACGAATTCCAGAGCCTGGGGCCCTCCGGTGGAAACTCCGATGGCGACGACCTTGTTCGGAGCGGCGGAGGAAGCCGGGGCTTTTTCGGGCTTGGGCGGAACTCCAGGCAGCATCCGCGGTTTCAGCTTGCACTCGGCCGCCGCCTTTACCTTGGCAATCAATTCGCGGGCGGTTTCCGCCATGTGGGCGGTAGCGTCTTTCGGCTTGGTGACGAAGTCAAATGCGCCCAAGCCAAGGGCCTTCATCGTGACGGAGGCGCCCTCGGTGCTGTGCGAACTGAACACGATCACCGGCACCGGCTGCCGCCGCATGATTTCTTTCAGCGTATCGATTCCGTTCATCCCCGGCATTTCAAGGTCGAGGGTGACCACGGTGGGTTTCAGTTCTTCGATTTTCTTCAGGCAGAAAGTGCCGTCCATCGCGGTTCCGACCACTTCGATGGACTCGTCGGCAGCCAGCATCTGCGGAATCAGCTTCCGCATCAGAGCCGAATCGTCGACCACCAGCACGCGCACAGGGTTCTTCATGCCTGGCTCCCCGAGACTGGAGTCAGCGCGAGCCGCACGCGGTCGGTGTGCGACAACAGCAAACCAGAGTTGCAATGACCCAGTTGCTCGGGCCGCGACCGGGCCACATGCTCGACCACGGCGGGCAGGTTCAGAATCAGAACCACGCGCCCGTCTCCCAGAATGGAGGCTCCGGAGACCAGGTCGGTCTGGAATGTGTGGTCATCCAACGCTTTGATCACCAATTCCTCTTCGCCTTCCAAAGCATCGACAATCAAGCCGTACTTCCTCTCTCCAACGGTAATGACGAGCACAAAGAGCTTGGATTTTCGATCTTCGGCCACTGGACGGCCCAATCGCAACAGCGGTAAGACCTGATTGCGTAACTGTAAAACCTCGTAGTTGTCGACCTGGTGTACTTCGGTTTCGAAGGTGCGTGCAATCTCCAGCACGGCGTTCAGCGGGATGGCATACAGCCGCTGCTCGACCCAGAACAGCAGAGCTTTGATGATGGCCAGGGTGAGTGGCAGCTTCAGACGGAAGGTGGTGCCTTGCCCAGGACGCGTCTCCACGCTGATGGAGGCCTTCAACCGGTGCAGAACACTCTGCACCACATCCATGCCAACGCCACGTCCAGAGACTTCGGTGACCTGTTCGGCGGTGCTGAAGCCAGGCCGGAAAATGAAGTCGAGGGTTTCGGTTTCGCTCATGCGGGCAGCTTCGTCGGCGGTGGTCATCCCGAGTTCGATGGCCTTGGCGCGAATCTTCTGGGTGTCAATGCCGCGGCCGTCGTCGATCACTTCGACGACTACCTGATTGCCATGGTGATACGCGTTCAGGCGAATGACCCCTTGCGGCTTCTTGCCTAGTTTGCGGCGCTCTTCGGCAGGCTCGATGCCGTGACTCACCGCATTGCGCACAAGATGGGTCAGAGGCTCGGCGATGGCGTCGAGGATTCCCTTGTCGAGATCGGTGTCCTGCCCGCTGATGTCCACTTCCACGTCACGGCCGCATTGCCGGGACACGTCGCGCACCATCCGCGGGAAGCGCCGGAACAACTGGTCGACAGGCACCATGCGGATCTTCATGACCGAGCGCTGCAGGTCATTCAATACGCGTGCCTGGAAGGCCATGGCGTCGCCAAATTTACCGCGCAGCAGTTCTCTGGGATAACGCTTGGAGAATTCGTTCAGGGCCTGCTGCAACATCGACTTGCCGATAATCAGCTCGCCGACCAGGTTCAGCACGCTGTCGATGCGGCTGGCTTCGACGCGCAGCAGGTTCTCCTGCGCGGCGGCGACCGTTCCGGAGACTGGAGCGGGAGCAGAAGACTCAGAAGCACTCGCCTCGGCCTGCGGAACAGCCACGTCTTCGGCGCCTTCCACCGATGAATTCTCGTCAACTGACGGCTGCGGGGCCGGGCTCGGCTCCAGCATCAACTCAATAGTCACTTCTTCGGAAATGGTCGGAATGCGTCCCTTGGCGGTGATCTGCTCGACGGTGTGCGCCGTGGCCAGCACGAACTCGACGTGCTTTGAGGCGGCCGGTGACTTCGCATCTGGTCGCACGGCAACCACCTGCCCGATGGATCCGAGGGCGTTGTGAATCAACTGGCGCCCGGCGATAGGCATGGCGCAGTGCGGATCGATCTTGACCACGACGTGATGCACCGCCAGACCGCCCGCCTGGGCCTTGGTCATGGCCAGTTTTTCGTACTCGGTCCAAAGCGCGGCCTCTTTCGCCGACGCGCGGGTTGTCGAGGTTTTCGCAGAGGACGTCTTGGCCGTGGCTTTCTTGGTGCGCCGGGTTTTTCCGGAGGCCGGGGCGGCCGTCAGATCGTTGATCTTCTTGCTCAGACTCCGCGTAGAGGGCAGCTTCGTGCCGTTGCGGTAGGCCGCAATCATCTCCGTAAAGACATCGGCAGCGGCAAATGCGATCTCTGCCACCGCGGTTTGCGTAGCCGAGCCTTCGAGAGACAGGGCATCCTCGAACTGGTGCGACAATTCGCTCAACTCGCGCAGCCCGCAGGCCGCCGAGTCGCCTTTCAAGGTATGCACCGTGCGCCGGATCCCGCGGACGATTTCTTCGTCGCCGGGCTTCTTTTCCAGCTTCAGTGCTTCTTCATTCAGAGCCTGCAGCAGTTCCTGCGAGGTCTCAAAGAAGAGTTCCCGCAGTTCGAGGCCGCGCTCATCGGGGGAATTCGTCATGCGTTAGTCCCTCACCTCAAGCCGCTGGTACGCCGTGCCGCTGTCCTTGTGGACCATCTGGAATTTCTTGGTCAGACCCAGAAGGCTTTCGGCGTGTCCCACGAACAGATAACCGCCGGCGTTCAAGCAGCGGTAGAACTTTTCGGTCAGGCGTTTCTGCTCGGCCTCATCGAAGTACATCATCACGTTGCGGCAGAAGATCACATCGTTGCGCTGCGGCAAGTACTCGGTCTTAAGATTGTGAAAGTCGAAGTGCACCATCTCTTTCAGTGGCTTCTTGACGGCATAGCGTTCGCCTGTTTTGTCGAAGTAGCGCAGGCGGTAGCCATAGTCGACCATTGACATCTGGTTCTCGCTGTAGGTACCTTCCTGTCCATGCCGCAAAACGGAATAAGCGATGTCGCTGGCCAGAATTTCCACCCGCCACGGCGGAGGGACGAGCGGTTTGGGAAGCGGCAAATCCACGGGCAGCGGATTGCGCAGGTAGTAGTAGGCCAACGCGTCGGTGACCAGCATGGCCAGCGTGTAGGCTTCCTGCCCGGTGGAACAACCCGCGCTCCAGATGCGGATGGAGTACTCGCGACGCGAACTCTTGTGCTTGAATAACTCTTCCAGCACGGTTTTCTGAAACAAATCCAGTTGCGCCTTGTGGCGGAAGAAACTGGTTTCGTTGACCGTGAGGTTTTCCAGGAGCTTGGCCAGTTCGTCCTTGCCCTGGGGGCTGATCAGCAGCCGGTAGTAGGCGTAGAAGGAGTCGACACGGCACTCCTTCAACCGGCGTAGCAGCCGGTCTTGGAGAAAGTGGGTGCGGCGTTCGTCGAAGTGCATGCCGCACTCCTGATAGACGAGCGCCTGCAGCAGCTTAAGTTCCGCTTCCGTCAGTATGGGAGCAGGTGCCGCTCCGGATGTACTCATTCGTTTTCTCGTTCTCGCCTGATGCTGAATTCAAAAGCCCGCAACGAATTGGATTCTGGTCTCACTTACCGTGCCGCAGCGCCCCGCGCCTCACCCTTGGCTGCCGTCTTCTTTTCGCCGGGTTCGCTTTTGACCAGCAGGCTCCCCGGAGCCAGCAGTTTGCTCATGTCGAGCAGCACCACCAGCCGACCTGCGACCTTGCCCAGCCCGGTGACACAGTTCAGGCCGCCTTCCTGAAACACCGCCGGTGGCGCTTCCACGTCATCGGAAGGAATCTTCAGTACTTCGGAGGCCGAATCCACGATCAAGCCCGCAAGTCTGCCCCCGTGCTCGACGACCAGAATGCGATTCTGTTTTCGCAGCACGGCCTGCTTTTCTCCGAACCGCTTGCGCAGATCCATGACGGAAACGATCTTTCCGCGCAGGTTGATCACGCCCTCCAGATAGTCGGGCGCATCGGGCACAGCGGTAATCTCAGGTACCCGCACGATTTCGTGCAGGGAAGTGATGGGCACGCCATAGGTCTCGCGGCCCACCTTGAAACCGACGATATGGAGTTCACGGCTCATATTTTCAAGCTCTGGTTTCAAGCTCCTCCGACGGTGACCCTAGTACTGCGCTCCGGCTGCGGCGCGGCGCGCGTTACGGGCATCTCCACCCGCCGGTCCCCGCGACGCTTCTCCCAGCGAAAAGCGGTCAATGAATTCCAGCAGCCCGCGCGACATCTTCGACATCTGTTCCGACGATGCTGCCAGTTCGGTCGAACCTGAAGTGGATTGCTGCACCAGTTCGCGCATCCGTTCCATGGCCTTGACCACGGCCTGCGCTCCGGAGGCCTGCTCTTCCACCGCGGAGTTGATTTCGTGGGTGATTTCGTTCAGCCGGGTGGTGGCGCGCGCAATTTGCGACGAGCCATGCGACTGTTCGTTGGTGGCCGCGCCGATTTCCTGCGCGAACTTGTAGACTTCGGTGACCACGTTGGAGATCTTGCGCAGCGCGGCGTTCAGCTCGCCGCCCAGTTCCAATCCCTCGTTCACGATGGTGGTGGAGCGGTCCATGTTCTCGACCGCCTTGCGGGCTTCCTTCTGAATGCTCTGGATCAGTTCCGAGATTTCCTTGGTCGACTGCGCCGATTTCTCGGCCAGTTTGCGCACTTCGTCGGCGACGACGGCGAATCCCAGTCCGTGTTCTCCGGCGCGGGCAGCTTCAATGGCGGCGTTCAGGGCCAGCAGGTTGGTCTGCTCGGCGAGATCGTCGATGACTTCGATGATCTTGCCAATGTCGTCGGCGCGTTGTCCCAGGGCTCCAATGATTTCGCCCGAAGAGTTGATGGTGGTGTTGATGCGGTTCAGTCCGTCGGTGGCCTTCTCCATGGTGCCGATGCCGTTGTGGACTTCCTCGCGCGAACGGTTGGAGATGTCGAGCAGCACTTTCGCCGTGTCGGCCACGCGCTGGATCGAAGCCACCATCTGATCGATGGAAGCCGAAGTCTCGCTGACGCTCGAAGCCTGCACCTGCGTGCTCTTCACCATGTTCTGCACGTTGACGCTCATCTCGTGCATTGTGCTGGTGACTTCATCGATGGCGGAGGATGCCTGCAGCCCGATTTTGGCGGCATCGTCGGAGGCTCCGGCCACCTGGTTGGAGGCGCTGGCCACCTGGGACGATGCGTCGCGGACACTGCGTACCAGCCCGGCCAGACCTTCGACCATGCGAGAGAAGGCGTTGCCCAGAGTGTCGTGCGAAGACCGGGGCTTCACCTCCACCGACAGATCGCCACCGGCGATGGCTTCGGATACGCCCGCCATCTCCTTGAGGTAGGTGACCATCTTGTGGAAGGTGCGGGCCAGTTCGCCGATCTCGTCGTCGCGGTTCAGTTCAATGTTGTGCTCCAGATCGCCCGTGTTGCCGATGCCGCGAGCCACGTTCATCAGGTTGGTGAGCGGCTGGGTAATCGACTTGGCCGTCCGGTAGGCGATCGCGACGCCCAGGGACAGAGCCAGAATCGTGCTGAGCAAGGAAACGATGATGGTCGCCGTGGCGGCGGTCTCATCCGACTTGCGCCGCTCTTCCACCAGTTTGCGGTTCTCGCCGTCGGCGATATCCAGAGCATCCGTGGAATTCTTCACCCACGAAGAAGCATCTTTCTGGAGGTAATAGATCTGCAGTTCGGCGACCGTGGCGTTGCCGGAGTCGACATCTTTCCGCTTTTCAATCAGGGGTTGCGAAAACTCCTTACCCCAGGACAGCTCCAGTTGCTGAACCTTGGTGAGCGCGGCCTTGACCTGCTCCGAGTTCGCCAGCGCCTTGCCCTGTTCCAGTTTCTCGTTCAGGGTGCGCAGGCCCTCATTCATGCGGTCCACCTCACGCGTGTCGCCGCTCAACAGGTAGTTGCTCAGGTAGAGACGGTTCTGCATCATCTGGAAGCGGACAGAGTTCGTGGCGTCAGCGAGTTCCAAAGATGCGGCGGCTGCGGCTTTGGCCGAGTGCTCCCGCTGTACCGCCGACCAGTTGACTATGAACAGCACCAACACCATCGTGAGGATGATGCCGAAGTTCGTGTAAAGCTTTTTCCCGATCGTCATGCCCATCTCCTCCGCGTGGGGTTACCGCGGCTCAAACTTGAAGTCAATCACTCCAGAACTCTCTCCCGCTGCCGGTTCAAAGCGCCATTTCCTGGCCGCATCCAACGCTGCGCTGGCCAGGACCGGGTGACCTCCCACGACGTGGGCATCCTTCACCGTGCCGTTGGGGAGGACCACAATCTCAATCTTGACCGTGCCCGCAATATTCATCTTCCGCGCCAACTCGGGATACACGGGTTGCACCTTACTCTTTGCCCGGCGAAGGATTTCTTCATTCTGAGCCTGTTGCGCTCCTACATGAATCGGAACCAGAGTCGCTGCCAAGGTCAACACGGCCAGCATGGCCGTCACAGTTCGTCGAGACACAATTCCTCCTGTTTACAGAAAGCTGTGACCCTCAACGTGCAACGGCCTGGCCACCTGAACCTTCTTGAAAAAACCAAAGTAATGGACCCTATCTTGCGGTAAATGCAGAGGTTACGGAGCTTGACAGCAAGCGCCGAGAGGGCACCCTCAATTGGAGCTGTCTCATTTCAGCAGAACGCCTCCTAGTTTCTCACTGTGAGACCGAGTCTCACGTTTGTCTCGGGATTTCACAGAAAGGCACCTGCTCGCCCATTTCCCTTGACTCAAATTGAGATGACAGGTACTTTCCCAATAGATTCAAGCACTTGTGAATCAAGAACACTATTCCTCCACGATCGGCGCAGCACTAAGCATTTCTGGTGGCAATCGCATCGTTCCCCCAGTGCGCACATTTGTCCCGGGGTCCGACGAAGGCTTCCAGAAGCTACTGCTGGATCTTGCTGCGAAGGCGGGGGAGCGATCCGGCGCCAACTCCCTGATCCAATTCTTCTGCCGCGTGACACGGGAATTCTTCCAGGTGTCGGGCGTCTATTTCTGGCGCTGCCACTTTGCCGACGAGTTGATCGGGGAACAAGCCGATGGGAAGCTGGCGGACCGATTTATCGGCATCCGGTTGCGACCCGACCAGAGTGCAGTGACCGCAGAGGCGGTGCGGCAGCGGCGTACAATCTTCGCCAATCACGTGAAGTCGGTGGCATTCCCGGCGGCAACGGAATTTGAAGCGCGCTCCCTGATGGCGGCCCCGTTGATGGTGTTCAACGAAGTGATTGGCGCGGCGACGTTTCTGCACGATTCCAACGACGAGTGCTTCAGCGAGGATATTGCGGCCAAGGCCACGATCCTGGCGGGACAACTGGGCAGTCTGCTGGAGGCCGCCCGGCTGAGCGAGGCTTCCCGCGAGGAGCACCGCCGCGCCGAAATCCTGGCGGATGTGGCTCACGCCCTGCACGGAACGCCGGATGTCTCAGCGGTAATCGAGGCCTTAGCTGACCGCTTGCGCCTTCTTCTCCGCACCAAGCTGGTGTGTGTGTTGTTGCGCCGCGAAGGACCTTTTGAATTGAAGGCAGTCTCGGCTGAGACTCCGCAGCTGGCGACCTCAGCCCGTGCCCGTCATGACCGGCAGACGCTGCGCTTTGCTGCGGACTTGGCCCAACGGGCAGTGTCCGCCGGAGAGCCCATTACTCTTTCGATCGGCGCGGACGTGCACTCGCTGGGCAGTCTGGTTTCTCCCGGAATGCTGATCGCCGCTCCCTTCCGCACGGCGCGTACCCAAGGGGCCATCCTGCTCTACCCGCGCCCGGACGGCGTTTTTACCGCGGAGGAAAAGGCTCTGGTGGCGGCGATTGCCGGTTTCGGCGCGGTCGCCGTGGCGCATGCGGAACTGCATGCTACGGCTCATGCCCAGGCGCACGAGTTGCACCAGTTGCTTGAAATCTCCGCCGAACTCAGTTCCAGCAGCGATCTCGAGCATTTTCTGCAGGCTTTTGTCGTGCGGGCCGCCGATTTTCTTGGGTTCGGGCGCTGCGTAATCGCGCTCGAGGAAGACGGAAAATTCCAGGTCCGGTATGGAGTCGAAAAGGGACAACCGCAGCGCGTAGACACGCCGATTCCGGAAGGCGTCGCGACTCGAGCCCTGCGCGCCAAGGAAGTTTTCTGGACGGACGAGGCTTCCCGGACCCCCGGAGTCAACCTTGAGGTCGTCAAGCAATACAAGGTGCACCAATTCCTCGCCGTGCCGCTGCTGGGCACGACAGGACGGGTTCTTGGGATGTTCGGCGTGCTCGACCGTCTGGATGGGACTGGAATTTCGCAGGAGGACATTCGTCGCGCCCGTGCGCTTTCAAACCAGGCTGCCGTGGTGCTGGAGGTGGCCCGCAATCTGCATCTCTCGGAACAACACCGGCGCCGCGCCGAGGCCCTGATCGAACTGGCGCGCGAAATGGATGGCGCTCTGCGCCTGCCCGAGTTTGCCCGCAGGTTCGTCGTCCGCACCGCAGAATTGACCGGGGCTCTCGAGGGTTTGCTGGCAGTGTTGCAGGACGGGCGTTGGCAAATCCTGGCATTGCATACCAAAGCGCCAGCGGAGACAGCGGAAGGACCGTCGTCTGCGGTCGATCGAACGGTCAAAGTCTTGCCGTCAGAGGGAGGCCGATCGATCACGCCGCCGGAGAGTCCGCTACCCAATCGTCAGCGCGATCCGGCGCCGGGGCATCGATTGGATCGCCCCATTGGCGCGGCGCTGGACGAGTTCGTGGCGCGGCATGCGGAGACGGTGGTGTCCGGTGCAGCGGAACAAATGCTGGGCGCCGAAGCCGCGGCCAGCCTGCGCTGGACCGACTGCACGCTGGTTCGACTGCCGGGCGCTAATGGGCAGGTGGCCGGGCTGCTCTGCCTTTCTGGACGATCCTCCGCACTCGATCCAGAAGATCGAGTCTTCCTCGAAACCATGGCGGGCCATGCCGCGATGGCGCTCGAGAACGCCCGGTTGTTCACCAGGGTCGAGCAGGCGAACCGGCATTGGATGGAGATCTTCGACGCCATCACCGATTTCATCGTGGTGCATGATTCGGCCGATAAGGTGCTGCGCGTGAACCGATCGCTGGCCGCCATGATCGGCGTGCCGCCGGCGGAATTAATCGGCGTGAATATGCGGGCCCTCATGGCCCTGACCAACGAAACCGCGTCTTACTCTTGCCCGTTTTGCCGCGCCATGGCGGACGATTCCGACGAATTCGCGCACCCGGTGTTCGACCGTACGTATCTGGTTTCCACTTCGCGCGTACATGGCGCGTCCGACGAAGGGCTGCAAACCATCCATGTGCTGAAAGACATTTCCGACCGGCGGGAAGCCGAGCGCCGTTATCGCGAACTCTTCGACAATATTCAGGAAGGCCTGTTCTTCAGCACGCCGGGCGGCCGCTTTATTGAAGTCAATGATGCCATGGTGCGAATGCTCGGCTACGGCAGCCGCGAGGAATTGTTGCAAATCGACATTCCGGTGGACCTTTATTTTTCGCCCGAAGAGCGCGAGCGGCACTCGGAAGTGATGAAAGAGAATGGCCACTTGCGCAACTTCGAAGCGAAGCTGCGGCGCAAGGATGGATCGCCGATTCATGTCCTGATCAATGCCTTCGGCCTGCACGACAACTTGGGCCGACTGTTACAGATCCGTGGCTTGATGCTGGATGTGACTGGCCTGCGCACCTACCAGTCGGAACTTCATCGCGAGCGGGATTTCTCCGGCAAAATTCTCAGCAACACGCAGAGTCTGATTCTGGTTGCGGATACCGCGGGGCTGATCAGCTATGCCAACCGCCGCTGGTACGACGCGGGATTTGACCAGCGGGAAGTGCTGGGTCGTCCCTTGCTCGAACTGGCTGCGCCTGGGTTTGTTCGCCCTCTGGCCGAGGCGCTGCAGAGAACCCTGAACAGCCAGCAGGTCGACAACCTGGAACTGGAGATCGTGCGGGGTAATGGGGCTGTTGGAAAGTTCTCAGCCAATCTCAGTCCCATGCGCGACGAGCAGGGCACGGTGACCAGTATCGTCGTGGTGCTGACCGACATTACCGACTCAGCTGTGCTGCGCGACAAATTAGTCCACGCCGAGAAAATGGCGGCGGTCGGCCAGCTCGTTTCCGGAGTCGCCCACGAAGTGAACAATCCGCTGACAGCGATTCTGGGATTTGCCGACCTGCTGATGGAGAATCCCGACCTGCCCGAAACGGCTCGCAAGGATATGCGCGTCATTCTGCAGGAGGCGCAGCGCACCAAGCAGATCGTGCAGAACCTGCTCAGCTTTGCCCGCCAGATGCCGCCGCAGCGCAACGGCGTGCAATTGAACGCGATTCTGCGCCGGACCATCCAATTGCGCTCCTATGACTTCAACAGCCATGGTGTGGATGTGGTGGAACATCTCGACGAGGGACTGCCCGAGGTGATGGGCGATGCGCACCAGTTGCAGCAGGTGTTTCTCAACATCCTGAACAATGCGTACGATGCCGTTCACGAAGTTGGACGTCCGGCGCGGATTGAAATCATGTCCACGAAAGCGGGGGATGCTGTCGAAGTATCGTTCCGCGACAACGGCGACGGAATTTCCCATCCGGACAAGATTTTCGACCCGTTCTTCACTACCAAAGAGGTCGGAAAGGGAACCGGCCTGGGCCTCAGCATTTGCTACGGCATTCTTAAGGAGCACGGCGGCGAGATTCTCTGTCACAACAACACGGACCGGCCAGGCGCCACCTTCATTGTTCGCCTGCCCGCAGCATCCCACACAGCGTCTTTAAGTGTGGCTGCAGGAGTGAAACAACCATGAGTCTTCCAGCCTTGAAACCCCAGCCTTTGCCCGTGCTGCTCATCGAGGATGAGCCCGCCGTCATGGCCTATGTGCAAGCCGCTCTGGAGCGCAGCGGGTATCCGGTTGTCTGTTGCGAGTCGGGCGTGGACGCTCTGCGTTTGCTCGAAAACGGGGCGTTTCTCGGAGTTGTGTCCGACATGCG
>Ga0209890_10000784_pt1 | contig 14721 bp, 18 predicted proteins | sample OrgsoiDNA2013049_FD_185799 | JGI IMG/M metagenome (GOLD analysis project Ga0209890, IMG submission 185799) | Permafrost soil microbial communities from the Arctic, to analyse light accelerated degradation of dissolved organic matter (DOM) -... | ecosystem: Environmental > Terrestrial > Soil >...
GTCGGAGTGGCAGGATTTGAACCTGCGACCCCCTCGTCCCGAACGAGGTGCGCTACCAGACTGCGCTACACTCCGACTGATGGCGGCCTTATAACCCCGCCTCCTTAAAAGGCGCAAGCAGAGCATGATCCCGAAAAGTGGGACCCGGGTTTCGGAAAAGATCATGCTCAACTTAAAGAGAGCAAAATGACCATCGAGCCGGGAACGCGTGTGATGAAAACGGACGCGCAAGCGATCGAGGCGGCGGCTGCCTGCCTCGCCGCCGGCGGGCTGGTCGCGTTCCCGACCGAGACCGTCTATGGACTGGGCGCCGACGCGCGCCACGGCGAGGCCGTGGCCCGGCTCTACGCCGCCAAGGGCCGGCCGAGCTTCAATCCGCTGATCGCCCATGTCGCGGACGCCGAAGCGGCGCATGGCCTCGCCCGCTTCGATGCCGCCGCCGAGAAGCTCGCCGCCGCGTTCTGGCCCGGACCGCTGACGCTGGTGCTGCCGAAGCGGCCGGACTGCGGCGTGGCCGATCTGGCGCTCGCAGGGCTCGACAGCGTGGCGGTGCGTGTGCCCGCACACAGAATCGCGCATGCTTTGCTGGCGGCCTTCAACGGGCCGGTGGTGGCGCCCTCCGCCAACCACTCGGGCCACGTGTCGCCGACCAGCGCGGCGCATGTGCTGGCCGATTTGCGTGGCCGCATCGACATGGTGATCGACGCCGGTCCCTGCGCCGTCGGCGTGGAATCCACCATCGTCGCCTGCCTGGGGGAGCCGACCTTGCTGCGACCCGGCGGCCTGCCGCGCGAGCAGATCGAGCGCGTGCTGGGGCAGCCGCTCGCGATGACCCCCCTTGCCGACGACGCGCCGCTCGCGTCCGGCATGCTGTCCTCGCATTATGCGCCCAAGGCGCGGCTGCGCCTCGACGCCGAGGCGGCCGGTCCGGACGAAGCGCTACTCGCCTTTGGGCCGGCGCCCACCGCCGGCGTGACGCTCAACCTGTCGCCGCGCGGCGATCTGATCGAGGCGGCGGCCAATTTGTTTTCGCATTTGCGCGCGCTCGATGCGTCGGGCGCCCAGCGCATCGCGGTCATGAAAGTGCCGCACGAGGGCCTGGGCGAGGCGATCAACGACCGGCTGGCGCGCGCAGCCGCGCCGAAAGCAGGGATATCGAAATGAGTCTCCAGACCAAGCAGCAGCCGATGCGCACGCTCGCGCCCGATCTGTTGGCGCGCTTCATCGGCATCGTCGGACAAAGATACGCAGTGACCGACCGCCAGGCGCAGGAACCCTATCTGGTCGAGATGCGCGACCTCTACCACGGCCAGACACCGGTGGTGCTGCGGCCGGGTTCGGTCAATGAGGTGGCGGCGATCCTCAAGCTCGCCAACGAAACCAAGACCGCGATCGTGCCGCAAGGCGGTAATACCGGGCTGGTCGGCGGACAAATTCCGTTTAGCGGCGAGATCGTCCTGTCGCTCACGCGGCTGGACAAAATCCGCGAGGTCGATCCGGTTTCCAACACCATGACGGTGGAAGCCGGCGTCACGCTGCAGCGCGTGCGCGAAGCGGCGGCCGCGGCCGACCGGCTCTATCCGCAGCTGCTGCCGTCGGAAGGCACCTGCACCATCGGCGGCAACCTCGCGACCAATGCCGGCGGGGTCGCGGCGATCGCCCACGGCATCGCCCGCTCGCACGCGCTCGGCCTTGAAGTCGTGCTGGCCGACGGCCGCGTATTGCACAATCTCAACAAGCTCAAGAAAGACAACACCGGCTACGATCTGAAGAATTTGTTTATCGGCTCGGAAGGGACGCTCGGCATCATCACCGCGGCGAGCTTACGCTTGGTGCCGCGCCCGCGTTCGATCGAGACCGCCTTCGTCGGCGTGCCCTCGCCGCAGGCTTCGGTCGATCTGCTCGGCATCGCCAGCGAGCGCACCGCGGGCGGCGTCACCTCGTTCGAGCTGATGGCGCGCTCCGGCGTCGATGCGGTGGTCAAGCACGACGCAGCGAGCCGCAACCCGCTGACCGGTCCGCACCCCTGGTACGTGCTGATCGAATTGTCGTCGCAGGCGCGTAGCGGCTTGCGCGAGGTGCTGGAGGAGATCCTCGCCGAGGGCCAGCAGAAGGGCCTGGTGCTCGACGCTACCATCGCCGACAGTCTCGGCCAGGGCAAAGCGTTCTGGCGCATCCGCGAAATGTTCGGCGAGGTGCAGCGCCACATCGGCGCTTCCATCAAGCACGACGTGTCGGTGCCGGTGGCTGCGATCCCGGCTTTCATCGAGGAAGTCAACGCGGCGGTGACCAAATTCATTCCGGGATGCCGGCCGCTGCCGTTCGGGCATGTCGGCGACGGCAATATCCATTACAACGTGACGCAGCCCGAGGGCGCCGACAAAGAAAGGTTCCTGGCGCGCTGGGACGAGGTCAACGCCGTGGTGTTCGCGGTGGTGAAGAAATTCGGCGGCTCAATTTCGGCGGAACACGGCGTCGGCGTCATGAAGCGCGATATCCTGCACCTTTACAAGGACCCGGTGGCGCTCGAATTGATGCGCGGCCTGAAGCGCATGCTCGACCCCAACGGCATCCTCAATCCCGGCAAGGTGCTGTGAGCTTTTTTAGAGCAGCGAAGTCTGGCCATCATCCTTTTTAGCGCGGCGTTTCAAAGCAGGCTTCGGCGCGGCAGGCTGCGGGGCGGGCGCAGGCTGTCCCGGAGCCACCGGCTCGAGCAATTTCGGATTGTCGTTGGCGGTGCGGTTGACCGCAGTGGAAATCTCGTAGGCCTCCAGCAGATTGTCGGGCGCGGGCTGAATCAGCGCCGACGCCGTGGTGGCGTCGACGGTGGCGCCGTCGAGCCAGAGATCGAACCCTTCGGGCGGCACGATCACCGGCATGCGCGCGTGGATCGGCGAAAGCGTCCGGTTGGCCCGCGTGGTGACGATGGCCGCGGTCTCCAGCTCTTCGCCGTTCGGCCCGGTCCAGGTCTCCCACAGGCCGGCGAAGGCGAGCGGCGCGCCTGACTTCGCGCGCACGTAAAACGGCCGCTTGCGGTCGCCCGCTGCCTGCCATTCATAAAAACCGTCGGCCGGGATCAGGCAGCGCCGCCGTTTCATGGCGGCGCGGAAGGCCGGCTTCTCGGCCGCCGTTTCGCCGCGCGCGTTGATCAGCAGCGTGAAGGTCTTCGGGTCCTTGACCCAGGACGGCAGCAGCCCCCAGCGCACCAGCGCGAAATGGCGCTTGCCGTCCACCAGGCGCACGATGGCGATCGGCTGCGTGGGGGCGACATTGTAGCGCGGCGGGAAATTGGGCTGCTCTTCATAGCGAAACAGCGCCCGCAGGGCTTCCGGCGATGCGATGATGGTGTAGCGGCCGCACATAGCCCAAACCCCTATTTCGCGCCCGCTTAATCGCGTTTTAACCCGATAATATAACACTGTCGGCCGGTGGGTTTCGGCGGCGGGGCTCGATGAAATATCAGGATTGCGCCGAGGCGTTGCAAGCCGACGATGGCCCCGATGGCGGGGCCGGCGGCGCTGTTCGGCTTGCCGACGCCAACATCAATCCCGCGACCGGCCTTGCCACCGACTACCTCAATCACTTCAATGAAGCGATCATGCTGCTCGAAATGCTGTCGAGTTGCCCTGACTGCCGCGACGACTTCCTCGGTTGGAAGCCGATGAGCTACCGCGAGCATTTCGAAGCCTCGCGCTTCAAGGGCCGCGCGCTCGCCATCGCCGCCTATGACGCCGCCGATCCGAGCCTGCGCGGCTGTCTCGACACCTTGGCCGGCACCATGACCGCCGTGCTCGAAGCGACACGCGCGGCGATGAGTTCGGATCTTGCGCCACAGGCCGCGGTCGCGCTCGCCGAACGTGCCGCCGCCCTGCTCCGGCCACTGGTCGCGCGCGCGGGCGCAGTGATCAACGGCGAGGACACCGCCGATGCCGGCGAGCCGGTGACGCCGCAGGCGGTGGTCGACCGGCTGATGAAACTTTAGCGCATGATCCCGAAAAGCATGTCCTCGACCCCGATCGGGGATGGGAACCGGTTTTCGGATAAGATCATGCGCAGAGAGCAATAATGCCCGACGAGCGAACCTATCCGCAGCGCCCTTATCTCGCGGTCAGCGCGGCCATTATCCGCGACGGCAAGGTGCTGGTGGTGCGGCGCGCGCGCAATCCGGCGCTCGGGATTTACACGCTGCCGGGCGGCGGCGTCGAAACCGGCGAGACGCTCATGCAGGCGGTGACCCGCGAAGTGCGCGAGGAGACCGCGCTGGAAATCGAGCCGGTGGCTCTCGCCGGCCACCGCGAAGCGATCGCACGCGACGCGCAAGGCCGCGTCGAACGGCATTTCGTCATCCTGTGCTTTGCCGCGCGCTGGCTTTCCGGCGAACCGGTGCTCAACGAAGAGCTCGACGATGCGCGCTGGCTTGCTCCCGCCGCGCTCTCGGGCCTGCGCACCACCGAGGGCCTGGCCGAGATCGTCGCCGCGGCGATCGAGCGGCTCGCCCGGCCGGCCTGACTGCCTGCCTTGCGGTTGCCTCAGAGCGAGGGCATATCAGCCCTCACAATGGCCGGACATCAACGCGTGAAGAAGCTGCTCACCATCGCTTCGCTCCTGCTCTGCCTTGCGCTGCCGGCGCGCGCGCAGGAGACGGCGCCGGCGCCGTTCGACGGCGACTTGGCGCGGCTCGCCGAAATCATGGGCGCGCTGCATTACCTGCGCGCGGTCTGCGGGCCCAATGAAGGGCAGAAATGGCGTAACGAGATGCAGGCACTCGTCGACGCCGAGGCGCCCAATGGCGAGCGGCGGCGCAAGATCGTGGCCGGTTTCAATCGTGGTTACCGCGGTTTTCAACAGACTTATCGCACCTGCACACCGGCCGCCGACCTCGCAATTCGCCGATATCTCGACGAAGGCGCCAAGATCGCCCGCGAAATCACCGCGCGATATGCCAATTAGACGCATGATCTCATCCGAAAACCAGTTCCCACTTTTCGGGATCATGCGTTAGGCCCGCCGTTATTAACTATTCCGTTATCTGCCGGGTTTGCCGGCTCCGCCCCCATGCTAGCGTCCTGGCCGGGATTTGGGACTGGCGTCCGATTCGGGCGCCCGGGGACGAAGGTCAAAATGACGACAACGGAGCGATCCACGCACGCGCGCGAGGCGGTGCCTGACCACGAACAGAAACGCGTGGCCTTGGGCTACCTGCAGGAAGCCTGGGCCGAAGCGAGCCTCGACGGCATCGATGGCGATTGCCTGGCGCAGACCTGCCTGTTCGCCGCCTTCGCCGAATTCGTCACCACCTATGGCGAGGAAGCCGCCGCCACTCTCGCCGAAGGGCTCGGCACGCGCATCCGCAACGGCGAATTCTCGCTCGATCGGCAGCGGCAATAGCGATTGATCCCGAAAAGTGGGAACCGGTTTTCGGACAAGATCAAGCGCAAGCTATAATCGCTCGTCGCTATCGAACTACCCATTCGAAAAATCGTACCGCGTCATTTCGAGTCGTGCAGGCCGAAATAGCGCTCGAGCACGGCGTCGACATCAGCCGGATAGAACGGCTTTTTGAGAAACCCAAGCGCACCCGATAAATGGGGGCGGCCCGAGGCGCCTCTGTTGAGCGCCGAACTCATCATGACGATAGCCACGTTCGGGCTCTCGTGCTTGATCCCCAACAAGATGTCAGCACCATTGAGGCGCGGCACGTTGTAGTCGAGAAACACCATGCCGAAGCTGCCGTTGCGCAATTGGTCGAGCGCGGCCGTGCTGTCCGCAGCCTCGTGGATGTCCAACTCGAAGCGGCTGGCCGCCAGGATCTTGCGCACGATGCCGCGCATGGTGTCGGAATCGTCCACGATGAGAACCTGGGTCGGCAATTTCGCGCGGATACAGATCTCAACCGCCTTGCGCGCATCGCCGGCGTTGGCAGGGATCGGCAGCACGCCGTCGGTGTTGTCGGGGCGTGCGCTGCCACGCGGAGCGGACACAAAAATCAGCGGCGCCGGTTTCTTCGCACGCGCGGCCTTAATCACGGATGCCTTGTCGGCATCGTCCAATTCGGCATTCAGCACGCATATATCCACGCCGCCGCCGCGCAGCGCGGCTTTGGCCGCAGCCGCATCGTGCGCCTCGAAATCGATCGGAACCGAGGCCTGCGCCGCGCCCTCACGCCACAGGTCCTGGTGCGGCGGTGCGGCCGCGACCAACAACAGGCGGAGCGAAACGAGGTCGTCGCTCATGGATCCCTGCCCTCCTCGTCCAGGAGAGCTCTGCCTGAACGAGGGGTGCTACATTACCGTTGATAAAGACTCGTGGTGGGTTTGCAATTCCACAGAAATAGTCTGAGTAGAAAGCCTGGGGAAAACTTTCGCCTTATGAAAGCGCCACAGACTGGGACTCCGGGGCAGACGCTTCGATAACGCCTTAGCTCGTCAAGGTTTCCAAGAAGCGGACGCGCTCGCCCTGCGCCGGCGCGGTCAGGCTGCCCTCCCACATCGCCTTGTGGCCACGGATCACGGTGCCAACCGGCCAGCCAGTAACCGTCACCCCATTGTAGGGCGTCCAGCCGGCGCGCGAGGCAATCCAGCGCTCGGTGATGGTCTCCCGCCGCTTGAGATCGACCACCGTGAGGTCGGCGTCGTAGCCCACCGCAATGCGGCCCTTGGCGGCGATGCCGAACAGCCGGGCCGGACCGGCACTGGTGAGATCGACAAAGCGAAGGAGAGACAGCCGGCCGGCATTGACGTGGTCGAGCATGATCGGAACCAGCGTCTGCACGCCGGTCATGCCGGAATGGGTCTTCGGATAGGGATGCGCCTTTTCCTCGCGCGTGTGCGGGGAGTGGTCCGAGCCGATGCTGTCGATGACGCCTTGCGCGATTCCGTGCCAGAGGCCTTCGCGATGGGCGGCGTCGCGGATCGGCGGATTGAGCTGGGCGAGCGTGCCGAGCCGCTCGTAGCATTCGGGCGCGGCGAGCGTGAGATGAGCGGGTGTGGCCTCCGCCGTGGCGACGTCCTTGTGCCCGGCGAGGAAGACCGCCTCGTCCTTGGTGGTGACGTGCAGCACGTGCACGCGCTTGCCGGTCTCGCGCGCCAGCGCCACCAGGCGCTGCGTGCACATGAGCGCGGCAGTCGCATCGCGCCAGACCGGATGCGAGCGCGGGTCGCCTTCGACGCGCAGGTTCCTGCGCTCGCGCAAGCGATATTCGTCCTCGGAATGGAAGGCGGCGCGGCGGCGGATGCTTTTAAGCACCGCCCGCACGCCGGCGTCATCCTCAATCAGCAGCGAGCCGGTGGAGGAGCCCATGAACACTTTCACGCCGGCGACGCCCGGCAGCATTTCCAATTCGCCCAGGTCTTTGGTGTTCTCGCGGGTGGCGCCGACATAAAAGGCGAAATCGCAATGCATGCGGTGATGGGCGCGCTTGACCTTGTCGGCAATCGCCGCGGCCGTGGTGGTGGGAGGATCGGTGTTCGGCATCTCGAATACCGCGGTGACGCCGCCGAGCACCGCGCTGCGCGAGCCGGATTCGAGATCCTCCTTGTGGGTGAGACCGGGCTCACGGAAATGCACATGGCTGTCGATCACGCCCGGCAGCATATGCAGGCCGCGGCAATCGATCACCTCAGCCGCAGCAGCGCGCGACAGATCGCCGATGGCGGCAAACCGGCCGGCACGAATACCGAGATCCCGCGCACCCTCGCCGTCCTGGTTGACGACGGTGCCGCCCTTGAGGATCAGGTCGTAGGTTTCAGCCATAGTGGACCGGCTCTAAGCGGGGCTTGAGACTTGCCGGACAGCGCTTACGTTTCGCCGTGAGTTCTGGCAAGAGACTTGTCCAGAGAGGTTATTAATTCCCATGCAGGCAGCGCTCCTCCCCGACCGCGGCGTCGTCAAGGTCGCCGGTGACGACGCCCGGCGCTTCCTCAACGGGCTTGCCAGCAACGATATGACCAAGGTCGCCCCCGGCCAGGCGCGTTTCGCGGCGCTGCTCACGCCGCAGGGCAAAATCATCGTGGATTTCATCGCCGCCGAGGCCGAGCCCGGCGATGGCGGCGGCTTCTTCCTCGATTGCCCGCGCGCGCTGGCGCCCGCACTCGTAGAAAAGCTCAACTTTTACAAATTGCGCGCCAAGATCACCGTCGAGGACTTATCGGGAGCGCTCGGCGTGATGGCGGTTTGGGACGGAGCTGCTTTGAGCGACTTCGGCCTCTCCTATGCCGATCCGCGCCTGCCCGCGCTCGGGGCGCGCACAATTTTGCCGCCGCATCTTGCCGCCGAGGTCGCCGCCGATCTCGGCGCGACGCTGACCGATGCCGAGGCTTATGACACGCACCGTATTGCGCTCGGCGTGCCGCGCGGCGGCATGGATTTCATCTATGGCGACACATTCCCGCATGAAGCCGACATGGACCAACTGGCCGGCGTCGATTTCGACAAGGGCTGCTATGTCGGCCAGGAAGTCGTCTCGCGCGTCGAGCATCGCTCGAACGCGCGCAGCCGCGTGCTGCCGATTACCTATGACGAGCATTCGCCGATGCAGGGCATTGCGGTGATGGCGGGCGACAAGCAGGTAGGCATGCTGGGCTCAACCGCCAAGGGCCGCGGCCTGGCGCTACTGCGGCTCGATCGCGTTGCCGATACGCTCGCCGCCGGCACGCCGCTCAGCGCCGGCGGCATTGCCATCCGCGTGGTGAAGCCGGATTGGGCGAAGTTCGCCTGGCCGGGCGAGGCGAAAGCATTGTCATGAGCGCGGCCGTCCTTCACGCCGACGGCTTGCCGCGCTGCCCGTGGCCGAAGCAGGACCCGCTTTACGTCGCCTATCACGACGAGGAGTGGGGCGTGCCGGAATATGACGACCGCGCGCTCTACGAGAAGCTGGTGCTCGACGGATTTCAGGCCGGGTTGTCGTGGATCACAATTTTGCGCAAGCGCGAGAACTTTCGCCGCGCCTTCGACGGTTTCGCTCCGGAAAAAATCGCGTGCTACACGCCGAAGAAGATTGAGCGGCTCATGCAGGACGCCGGCATCGTGCGCAACCGCGCCAAGATCGCGGGCGCGGTCGGCTCGGCGCGCGCATGGCTGAAGATCATGGAGAGCGGGCCAGGATTTTCCGAGATGCTTTGGAAGCATGTCGGCGGCAAGCCGATCGACCATAAAATCGGCAGCCGTTCGCGGACACCAACCGAATCGGATGAATCGCGGGCGATGTCTAAGGAGCTTCTGAGTCACGGCTTCAAATTCGTCGGCCCGACCATCGTCTATGCCTTCATACAGGCGGTCGGCATGGTCAACGATCATCTGGTCACGTGCCATCGCCACGCGGCCTGCGCCAAGCTCGCCAAATGAACAAGCCGCGTACCACCAACAAAAAAACGCGCGCCTGGCAACGCATGCTGTCGGGGCGGCGGCTCGATTTGCTCGACCCTTCCCCGCTCGACGTCGAGATCGAGGACATCGCGCACGGGCTCGCGCGCGTCGCGCGCTGGAACGGGCAGACCAAGGGCGCGCATATTTTCTCGGTCGCCCAGCACGTGCTGCTGGTGGAGGCGTTGGCGCGCACCAAGGCGCCGCGGCTCGATGCCAGTGCCCGCCTGGCGGTGCTGCTGCACGATGCACCGGAATACGTGATCGGCGACATGATCTCGCCGTTCAAGGCGGTGATCGGCGACAGCTACAAGGCGGTCGAACACCGGCTGCTCGCCGCCATCCATCTGCGCTTCGGCCTGCCGCCTACGCTGCCCGAAACCCTGAAAAATTTAATCAAGTCGGCCGACCGCGCCGCCGCCTATCTGGAAGCCACGCGGCTCGCCGGCTTCGAGGCCGCCGAAGCGCGCAAATTCTTCGGCCCGCCGCCGAAATTCTCCGCCACGCTCGAGCGCGACTATCTGACGCCCTGGCCGGCCGGCACCGCCGAGGCGCGCTTGCGCGAGCGCGTCGAAAAACTTTCCAAGCATCGGCAATCGTCATAGATCTGCGTCATAGATAAGACAAAAGAACCGCCTAGCCATTACTCTCATGATTCACGTCTGTTCCCTCGCGCGCCTTTACGCCACGGTCGATGAGACGGGGGCGCGCCATATCGTCACTTTGTTGCGGCTGACCGACCGGGTCGAGCGGCCGCGCCACATCGCGCCCGAGAACCATCTCGTGCTGGCGGTCGACGACATCGCCATGCCGATGGAAGGCTACACCGTGCCCGCGCAGGAGCACGTCGAACGGCTGATCGACTTCGTCGGTCAATGGGACCGCGCGGCCCCGATGGTGGTGCACTGCTGGGCCGGCATCAGCCGCTCGACCGCCGGCGCCTATGTGGCGGCCTGCGCGCTCAATCCGACGCGCGACGAGCAGCAGATCGCCTGGGACATTAGGCGCGCCTCGCGCACCGCGCAGCCGAACGTAGCGATCGTCTCGATCGCCGACCGCCTGCTCAAGCGGCAGGGCCGCATGGTGCGCGCGATCGAGACCATCGGCCCCGGCCACGCCGCCATGGAGGGTGACCCGTTCCGGCTCGATATCGCGTGAGCAGCTGAGCCAGGGCGTGAATGGACTTAGACTTGGCCTCTAGCTTTGATTGACAGCTCGGCCGCTCTTTTCCGGCCGCCGGGGCTGCACCCGGCTCATCGAATAATTTGAAGATTCTTCATAGGGTTATGCCTCCCGGCCGGATGACCGTTGACTCGTATGTTCTTGTTATGTTCTTTTCGCTCCCCCTTAGGGAGCATCCCGTGCGCCGTCCTGCCGAGATCGAACGCCTGTATCTCGACTTCGACGGCTTCTTCGCCTCGGTCGAGCAGCAGGTGCATCCGCACCTGCGCGGCAAGCCTGTGGGCGTGGTGCCGTTCAAGGACGCTGTGCATACCTGTGTGATCGCCTGCTCGCGCGAGGCCAAGCTGCACGGCGTCAAGAACGTGATGAACATCGAGGAAGCGCGCGAGCGCTGTCCCGATATCATCCTGGTGCCGCAGTCGCCCGATCTCTACCGCCGCGCCCACAACACGCTGCTGTCGGAAATCTCGGCCGTCATCCCGATCGATGCGGTCAAGTCCATCGATGAACTGACCTGCCGGGTCTCGCCATCCGAACGCGGCGATCCTCGTGCCTTGGGCCTGCGCCTCAAAAAGCGGATTGCCGACAATATCGGCCCGTTCATCTTCTGCTCGATTGGTTTCGCCGCCAACCGGCAACTTGCCAAGATGGCCTGCAAAGCAGGCAAGCCGAACGGCAACCTGGTCTGGCATCCAAACGACATGCCGGGGCCGCTGCTCAAGCTGACCCTGCGGGATATTCCCGGCATCGGCGAGCGGATGGAGCAGCGCCTTGCGCGTTTCGGCATCACGTCAATGGCCGCGTTGCTCGCCACGCAGCCCAAGCACATGCGCAAGCTCTGGGGCAACGTCACCGGCGAGCGGCTTTGGTACGCGCTGCACGGCTACGACGTGCAGGCGCCGCCATCGGGGCGCGGCATGTACGGTCATGGCCGCGTGCTGCCGCCGGATCACCGCACGCCCGACCATGCCAAGGCCGCGTCACGGTTATTGCTGGTCAAGGCGGCGCGCCGTATGCGACGCGACGGCTGGAACGCGGGCCGCGTCTGGCTCTGGCTTGAATTGATGGGCGACGCCTCGGTGTATCGCGACGCCTGGCTGCCGGCGGTACACGACGATCAAGCCGTGCTGTCGGCGCTGGAGCGGATGTGGGACGGGGTGCGATTGGCGCTGCCACGCCGCCCTAAGATTATGCGTATCGGGGTGACGCTGCTCGATCTCACCCGCGCCAGCGAACGTCAGCTCGACATTCTGCTTAATGACGACAAGCAACGCCGCCGATGGGAAGACACCACGGCGGCCATCGACACCCTCAACCGCAAACACGGCCGCACGCTGGTCAGCATCGGGCCGTGGACGCCGCCGCCCGGCGGCTATGCCGGCGGCAAGATCAGTTACACCCGGATTCCGCGCGCGGAGGATTTCTGGTGAATTGGAAAACCGACCTGAAACTGGCCGACTTGGACGCCGCAACGGCCATCGAGGTCGTGTGCAAACGATGCGGACTGGCGCGCTATGAGACGCAAGCAAAACTCATTGCGGTGCCGGGGTTCAGGAATTTCTATCTCGATGAGGTCGAATACAGTCTGTGTTGCTCGGACCGGTTCTGCCGCGGCGGCGTGCGTATCTCGCTTACCCATGACGATAGGAACGAGGGATTTGTCGGGGGAATGGCGTAATATTCTCAAGGCGTATGAATGTCAGCAATTGGCACTAGTGGACATGGCAGAACGGCCAAAATAGGTTCGCTTACAGCCTCAAGGCGGGGCGCGCCTAAACGGGGGACGACGTGACTGGCAAAAAATACGGCGTGGTTTCGCCCGAGGTCATGAAATCCTATGATGGGCTCGGCTTCCTGCAGGCCATTGTCGAAGGCAAGCTGCCTAATCCGCCGATGAGCGAGGTGCTCGGTTTCCACCTGATCGAGGTCGCGAACGGCCGCGCCGTGTTCGAGGGCCTGCCGGAATACCGCCACTACAATCCGATCGGCACCGTGCATGGCGGCTTCGCGGCGACGCTGCTCGATTCCGCGCTCGGCTGCGCGGTGTTCTCGACGCTCGTCAAAGGCGACGCCTGGACCACGCTGGAATTGAAATTCAATCTGGTGCGCCCGATGACCAAGGATACCGGGCCGGTGCGCGCCGAAGGCCGCATCGTGCATCGCGGCCGCACCGTGGCGACGTCGGAGGGCGATGTGAAGGATCGTGCCGGCAAGCTTTATGCCCACGCTACCACCACGACGATGATTTTCCCGGTGAAGAGCTGAAAGCTAGGGCGTGGAATCATAAATTCGCGGCCAATGTCCGCTTTTGTGCAACAGCGGACAACAGTAGATTTTCGCCCGTAATGGTCTGCCCGCTAATGACCCATAAGCGACATTGGCTTTGCACTGCGGCAATGGTTTTGATGCCCGTTTCAACCCCTATCAAAGTACTCGTTTGAGCCGATACAATGCTATCTCCTGAGCTTGGGGGCCGACATGCGGCGACGCGAGTTAATTACGCTTCTCGGCGGCGCGGCGCTTGCCGCGGGTGCGTTCGCCTCGCCACAAATCTCACTCGCCCAGCAGGAATTGAGAAAGGCCCCTCGAATAGGCTTTTTAACACGTGCTACCGACGCCTCTGTCTCCACTCAAATAGATGCATTCCGACAAGGTCTCCGGGACCTCGGGTGGGTCGAAGGAAAGAGCATCAGCATCGAGTACCGAGACGCGGAGGGTCAAGCTGATCGTCTCCCAGCGCTCGCCGCTGAACTCGTCGCTCTCAATGTGGATGTCATCGTCACGGTGGACACGCCGCCCACTCAAGCCGCTAAACAAGCAACTAGTACGATCCCTATTATTATTGCGGTCTCTGCTGATCCTGTGGGGGCTGGATTGGTCAGCAGTCTTGGACGCCCTGGTGGCAATACCACTGGCATGTCTCTCCTTGCCCCTGAGACAGATCAGAAAAACCTAGAACTTCTGAAGGAGATGCTACCCAAAACTAGGCGAGTGGCGATGATTTTCGACCCGAAGAATCGGGGCATGATGCTTAGACTGAACACAATAAAGACCGCGGCGCTGAAGCTCGCAATAGAGATTCAATCAATACCGGCACTAAGTCCAAACGAACTTGCCGGCGCGCTGACAGCCGCCGCCCAGGACCCTCCTGACGCTCTCATTGTGCTTTCTCCTATATATGCAGCTTATCGGAATGAGGTCTTGGAATTTGCGTCAAAGACGAAGGTGCCGCTGTCTTTTGATACCAGGGGCCTTGCCGGAGAACCTGGTGCCCTCTTGTCCTACGGGGTGGATATCTCGGTGTTATTTCGGAGAGCCGCCACGTTCGTGGATAAGATATTGAAGGGCGCCAAGCCGGCCGATTTGCCGGTGGAGCAGCCGACCAAATTCGAGCTGGTCATCAACCTCAAGACAGCCAAAGCACTCGGGATCAGCATTCCACCAACGCTGCTTGCGCGCGCCGACGAGGTGATTGAATAGAGCCGCTGTTTGCTGCGGTGCATGAGTCCGTTTTTGGCACAAAGCGGACATGCAAAACGCACTGATCAATGTCCGTTTTCAGCTGTAAAGCGGACGTGGGGCGCAGAAAAAAAGCGCCTCGTAGGGCGCGGGTTTGTGCAGTAGGTGGATGATTACATCGCACCGATGGGAGTTGGGCGATGCGCACTAACAGCGATATCCAATAACCTCGCGAACTGTGGAACAAATAAATTTTTGTTTATGCGGATTTTCGACCGCTAGGCACAATTTTATTAACGACCGCACGGTATTAAGACCGAAAATCAGAGGCGTCCATAACGCGCCCAATTCCGTTTGTCGTCTCGCGGAACAGGGGCCTTCCGATGAAACTGCTAGTGCTGTTCATTATCGTCGGTGCGGTTCTGCTTATGGACTATTTTGCCGAACCCGTCCTTGAACCGGCTGACGAAGCCGCAACGCCAAGCTAAATATTTTTCCCGTTCCATCGTTAGCCCAATGCCCTCGCGGCGGCCTCCTCTCCGAGCGCGGTTACGCCGCCATCCGAGAGGAAGCGATAGCGGATTTCAAGGCGCGGTGGTTACGTAATGAGCCAGCGAGCAATGTCCGCTTCTCTAATCGGCCGTTTTGGGTCAAGCGCTTTCAGACTATGCACCACTGCAGTGTCGATGTCGCCCGCGGGCTCGTGCTTCTCTTCGGAAT
>Ga0209890_10000785_pt1 | contig 14719 bp, 12 predicted proteins | sample OrgsoiDNA2013049_FD_185799 | JGI IMG/M metagenome (GOLD analysis project Ga0209890, IMG submission 185799) | Permafrost soil microbial communities from the Arctic, to analyse light accelerated degradation of dissolved organic matter (DOM) -... | ecosystem: Environmental > Terrestrial > Soil >...
GGCCCACGCTGCTAACGGCCATGCCGCCGCGCCGCTTAAGAGCGTTATGAACTCACGCCGCTTCATGTTCGTCCCCAAGCTCAGGAGACAGCATCGTATCGGTTAAAACGAGTACATTGATAGGGGCTGAAATCGGCATCAAAACCATTGCCGCAGTGCACAGCCAATGTCGCTTATGGGTCATAAGCGGACAAACCATCGCGGGCAAAAATCAACCTTTGTCCGCTGTTGTCCGAAAGCGGACAAAATGTTGCGGCGCCGAGAATGTCCGCTAAGTGCTAATAGCCTACCTTGCGCGCTCAATTTGAAATGAAAAAGACCGCCAACTGAGGCCGAAGTAGAAAGAACCCCGGCCGGTTTGTCTTGATCTGCGGTCTCCCTCCCGCAGAGCGCGCCTTTAACGGTCTTAGCCTGCCGCGCTCTCGCGCAATACCTCGCTCGCGATGCGGTGCGCTTCGTTCGACGCAGGAATTCCGCAATAGAGCGTCAGCAGCAGGAGAATCTCCTGAATCTGCTCGGCGCTACAGCCGTTCTTCACGGCGCCCTTGAGATGCACGCGCAATTCGTTCGGATGCCCGGCCGCCGCCATCATGGCCACCATGGCGAGCGATTTCGTCGCTGGCGGCAGCGCCGAACGGCTCCAGACATCACCGTAGGCGTAGGCGTTGATGATGTGCTGCAATGGCTTGCCGAACTCGCCGAACGCGTTCATGCGCTTTTCTACGGCCTCGCGGCCGAACATGTCGATGCGCAGCTTTAGGCCGCGCTCGTGAAGCTCTTTCTCGTCCATCGTTCGCTTCCTTTCGATAATGCATTAGCCCGGTCGCGACCGGCGCAACTCGCTATTGCAGCTGAATGCCGGCGGCTTCACGAACCTCGTTCCATCGTTTGTATTCGCTCGCCATGAAATCCCCGAACTGCTGCGGCGTTGAATTTTTGACCACCACACCGACGGTGATCAGACGCTTCTTGACCTCGTCTTCGTTCAGACTGTCGTTGAGCACCTTGTTCAGCTTGGCTATGACCGTCGGCGGCGTGCCGCGCGGCGCAAACACACCGTACCAGGTGGTAACGTCGTAGCCGGGCAGCAAGCCGGACTCGACGGCGGCCGGAACATTCGGCACCGCCGGGAAGCGATCCTTGCCGGTAACCGCAAGTGCCTTGAGCTGGCCGGACTGCACATGTCCAATCAATGCCGACACCGTATCGAACATGATGTCGGCATGCTGGCCAAGGACCGCGTTGATGGTTTCAGGCGTGGTGCGGAAAGGAACATGCAGCAGGTCGATTTTCGCAATCTGCTTAAACAGCTCGCCGGCAAAATGCTGGGTGGCGGCGAAGCCGGGGCTTGCGAACACGACCTTGCCGGGATTGGCCTTGGCATAGGCGACGAGCTCCTTCACGTCATTGGCCGGAAAATTCGGGCGCGTCACGATCATCAGGCTCGCGGTCGCAATCTGTCCTACCGGCGCAAACGCAGTGAGGCTGTCGTAAGGCATTTTCTTCGTCGTGACGGCGGCGATGAGCTGGCCCGCGGTCATGATTCCAAGCGTGTAGCCGTCGGGAGTAGCTCTCGCGACCATGTCATTTCCCAGGATACCGCCGGCGCCGGGTTTGTTTTCGATCACCACTGCCTGGCCTAGCTTGGTCTGCAGCGATTCCGCCAGGATGCGACCGATGATGTCGGAACCACCGCCAGGCCCGAACGCGATAATGAGATGGATGGGTCGCTGAGGAAAATCCTGCGCGAGGGCTGGATTCGCGCGCCCCGCAGTCAGAATCCAAACGGCAACGAACGCGAACATGAACTTCTTCATGATAATTCCCCCATCGAAAACCTCATCCGTGGATGATTTTCATTTGACCTGCAGAATTCGCTGATCTTGCGCCAAAATTCCCTGTTTCGCCAAAATAATACCCTGTTCCTTTGCGTAGGGAATTTGGCTAAAAGTCTTTGAATTTGTTCGCGTGTTAGCTTTCAAAATCTCACAATGCGTGCGAATTTGACAAAATTCCCTGTTAATTTCCCTGTTAGCAGGGAATTAGGGAGTGGAGACGGGTTCGACTAGGAGTGCGTCCGCCACCACGCAGTCCCCGATATATCATTACACACGAAGAACGAGGCACTCGACGTATTGATCCGGCCCGCTCAACACGGCCCTGGATGAGGGCTGTCGACAAATAGTAGCGATACTTAATACCCCGCTTGCGAGCGTGGCTCGGGCTCATGCGGTTGCCGCGGTCATCAAAGATGCGGCCGGCCAACAATGCCTCGGACTTCATCCTTGCGAGCGCGGATTCGCATAATGGCAGATTGCGGAACGTGGGCTCGTCAGGTCACGGCGGGTTACGGGCGTGATCCTTAGGTGGCTATCGCACAGACATAGTCGCCACAGTTGTTACTTTTCCTGAATGCGATTTAGGTAATCGATAATAGTGAGAATGCGGGTTCGCACCATGGCTTCGGGGTCGTAAAAAGGATCGAGAAGTTCATCACGATTGTACGCTCCCCAAATTGGCATCTCGCGAGTCCCGTGTGCGGCGATCATTTTCCGCCCATCAATGGTCTCGTAAACAGAACTAACAGGAAATACCCCGTTATTTTTCTTGGCGAGAACAGTCAAATCAGCAGGTGGCACCTTAAGCTGCTCACTTAGTGGTCCATTACCCTTTCCATCAATGCCGTGGCAAACCCCACAAGCTAACCGATATAGCGATATGCCTAAATCAAAGTCTTGAGCCCAAGCTGCGGTAGTTATCCCAATAGTGAAGCTGGCAATTATCAGCCACTTCACAGCTCTTTTTTCCATGTTGGGCGCCTTCTACTGTTTTATTTGCCACAGCACTTCCAAGTATGATCGCCCAAGTATGATCGCCGCCGAGAAAAAAATGATTTGCATCAAGAACTATGAACTGACCTGACCGATCTTTTTTAGACCAAGCGTTTTGAGAGAATGAGCGCCGTGATTCCTACGCCTGCTCGCGCGCATCGATCGCGGCGAGCACTTTCGGTGGCGACATCGGCAGCTCGGTTAGCCGCCGGCCGACCGCGCGCTCGATCGCGTTGGCGATCGCCGCCATTGGCGGACAAATGTTGACCTCGGCGACGCCCTTGGCGCCGTAGGGGTGGCCGGGATTCGGCACCTCGACCAGGACCGGCTCGATCATCGGCAGGTCGGACGCCACCGGAATCCGATAGTCAAGGAAGCCCGGATTTTCCATGTGTCCCCGGGAGTCATAGATGTACTCCTCGTTGAGCGCCCACCCGATGCCTTGCGTGACCCCGCCTTGGATCTGCCCCTCGACGTAACTCGGGTGGATTGCGCGTCCGACGTCCTGAGCGGCGACGAAACGCAGTACCGTCACCTTGCCGGTCTCGGGATCGACCTCGACGTCGCAGAACTGAGTGGCGAAGCCGGGCGCCACCGCGCTGGGGTTCACCGCCGCCGCGGCGACGATCGGCCCACCGGTCTGCGCCCGCTTGGCCGCAATCTCCCTGATCGACAGCGGCTTGAAGTCGCCGACATTGCTACTCGCCGGCTTGGCGAAACCGTTCTCCCAGACCACGCCCTCTGGGTCGACTTTCCACATCTTGGCCGCCCGTACACACAGCTCCTCGATCACCTTCTTGGTAACGTCGACCACGGCCATGCCAGTTGCGAAGGTGACGCGCGAGCCGCCGGTTAGATGCGCATAGCCCACCGACGCGGTGTCGGCGACGATCGGGCGCACCTGGTCGTAGTCGATTCCCAGCGTCTCGGCCGCCATGATCGCCATCGAGGCACGCGAGCCCCCGATGTCGGGGCTGCCGGTCGCGACGACGACTGTACCGTCCTCGTTGACATGCATGGTGGCGCTCGATTCGCCGCCGCCATTGAACCAATAGCCGGAGGCGACGCCGCGCCCCTGATTCTTCCTAAGCGGCGCCTTGTAGCCTGGATGGTTGAGCACGGCCTCGATGGTCTCGGCATATCCATTGTGCGCAAGCTTGGCGCCGGAGAGCATCTGGGTTCCCGCCTTGGCAGCGTTCTTTAGCCGCAGTTTCAGCGGGTCCATGCCGATCTTCTGCGCCAGAACATCGAGCACGCTCTCCACCGCGAAGGCGCCGATCGGCGAGCCCGGCGCGCGATAGGCCGCAACCTTCGGCCGGTTGCACACCACGTCGTAACCGACCGCGCGCGCGTTCGCGATATCGTAGGGCGCAAACGCGCACATGCACGTGCTCATGAACGGCGAGCCCGGAAATGCGCCGGCCTGCAACTTGAAGAGTCCGTCGGCGGCGACAATCGTGCCGTCGCGCTTGACGCCGATCTTCACGGTCATGGACGAGCCGGACGTCGGGCCGGTGGCCCTGAACACGTCTTCTCGACTCATCACGATCTTCACGGGATGGCCAGATTTTCGCGCGAGCATGACGGCCACCGGCTCGACGTAGATCACGGTCTTGCCGCCGAAAGCGCCGCCGATCTCCGCCGGATAGACGCGCAGGTCGCCGAGCTTCATACCGAGTAGTTGTGCGGTGTACGCGCGGACGACGAAATGCCCCTGGCTCGAGCTCCAGAGCTCGCTTTGGCCGTCGGCGTCGAAGCGGGCCACGCAGCCTTGCGGCTCGATATAGGCCTGATGCACGGGCGCGGTCTTGAACGACATTTCGACGATCTCGTCGGCCGCCGCGAAACCAGCCGCCAAATCGCCGATCTTGAATTCGACCCGCTTCGAAATATTGGAGGGCTTTGGCGCCGGCTCGACCCCGCGGGTGATTAAGTCGGGAAACAATAGCGGCGCATCCGGCTTCATCGCGTCATCGACGTCGATGACGTGCGGCAGCACCTCGTAGTCGACTGCGATCAGTGACAACGCTTCGTCGGCGATAGCCTTACTGACGGCCGCCACGGCGGCCACCGCATGGCCCTCATAGAGCACCCTCTCGCGTGCCATGATGTTGCGCGTCATATGCCAGAAATTCTGCGCGACGCGTTCCGGTCCGACATATTCGAACTTCTGCTCAGGGAAGTCCGCCGACGTCACCACAGCCTTGACGCCGGGCAGCGCCGCCGCCTTCGAGGTATCGATCGATCGAATGCGGGCATGAGCGTGGGGTGAGCGCAGGATACGGCCGACCAGCTCGCCCGGCATTGCCAAGTCTGCGCCGTACTGGGCAAGCCCCGTGACCTTCGGCACGCCGTCAGGGCGAACCGGCCGGGTCCCAACCCACTTGAATTGCTTTGCTGTTTCGCGCGAAGTGATATCGTCCACAGCTACCTCACCTGATTGCCGCGTTGCGCTTGGCTTTGCATGAGAGTTGCGCGGGCAGGGCGCAAATGCAAGCCGTTCTGCAATCAGGTTAGCCATGCGCTCGCAATCGTCGCGAAGTATCGCTTCGGCCTAGACCGCCAACCAACGCTGGACTAGCGTCCCGCTCGGCAAGTTTGGAGACGCCAATACCATGCTCGATTATACCGCCCCGTCGACGGTCGAAGAGGCCATTCGCATCTTGGCCGAAGCCCCCGGCACTGCGAAGGTCCTATCCGGCGGGACCGACTTGCTGGTGCAGCTCCGTTCCGGCCGAACCAATCCGGACCTGATTGTCGATATCAAGAAGATCCCCGGAATGTCCGGCATTCGCGAGCAAGATGGCGCGTTTGTGATCGGCGCCGCGACGCCCGGTGCCGTGATCGGCGAATGCGAAGCTCTCAAGCAGGCGTGGCCCGGAGTAGTCGAGGCCGCGAATTTGATCGGCTCGACCCAGGTGCAGGGTCGCGCGTCGCTTGCCGGCAATCTCTGCAATGCCTCGCCGGCGGCCGACAGCGTCCCGGCGCTGATCGCCGCGCGTGCGACCTGCGTGGTGGTAGGCGCCAACGGGCGGCGCGAGGTTCCGGTGGAGAGTATCCCCACCGGTCCAGGGCGTACCTCCCTTAAGCCTGGCGAGTTCATCGTCGAGTTTCATTTGCCCAAGCGCCCGCCACGCTCGGCGGACGCCTACCTTCGTTTCATTCCTCGGACCGAGATGGATATTGCCGTGGTCGGTGCCGGGGTCAGCGTTACGCTCGACGCTAGCGGCGTATGTACCGATGCGAGGGTCGTGCTGGGGGCCGTGGCGCCGACCGCGATCCTGGTTCCCGATGCTGCTGCCGCTCTGATCGGGCGCAGGCTCGACGAGACGGCGCTTGCCGCGCTCGACCAGGCGGCGCGGCGCGCCTGCAAGCCGATCGACGACAAGCGCGGGACGATCGAGTACCGGACCAAAGTCGCCGGCGTGATCGCACGTCGGGCGGCGGCTATCGCCTACCAGCGCGCGGGGGAGCGTCGATGAGCAAGCATCACGTATCGACCACCATCAACGGCGAGCCCACCGAGTTTCTGTGCGAGCCGCAGCTCACTCTCCTGGACGTACTGCGTGACGAGCTCCATCTGACCGGCAGCAAAGAGGGATGCAGCTCGGGCGACTGCGGCGCCTGCAGCGTGATGGTCGACGGTCGCCTGGTCTGCTCGTGTCTGATGCTTGCGGTCGAGGCCGAAGGTCACGCGATCGAGACGATCGAGGGCTTGGCGCGGGGCAAAGATCTCCATCCACTGCAGCGGAAATTTCTCGAGCATGCAGCGCTCCAGTGCGGCTTCTGTACGCCGGGTGTGCTGATCGCGGCCAAGGCCTTGCTGGACCGCAATCCGAATCCGACGGAAACCGAGGCGCGCTACTGGTTCGCCGGCAACCTTTGCCGGTGCACCGGTTACGACAAGATCATCCGCGCCGTTCTCGACGCTGCCGCTGAGCTGCGGGGGGTGATAAGGTTTCCGAGTAGATGACTCGGTCGTCCCGTAAACGAATTCAAAATAGAATCATTATTTTTGTGTACGGCTTTTGGCATAGAGAAAGACTTTAATGGCCCGACATCAATAATACTGATTAAGCGAGGCTGATTACAATCTTGCCGAAGTGCGCGCCCGAGGCCATGTGTTTGTAGGCCGCCTGAACTTCGACGAAGCCGAACACCCTATCGATTACCGGTTTGATCTCATTTGCCGCTATCGCTCGGTTCATTGCATCAAACATCTGCGTCGACCCGACCGAAATGCCCTGGACGTTTGCCCGCTTGGCCAGGATCATCCCTGGATTGAGCTCAGTCGCTGGTCCGCTCAGGCCGCCGATCAAACTGATCTTGCCGCCAACGCGGATAGAGCCAAACGAGCGCGCAATCGTGCCGGCGCCCCCGACCTCGACCACGCAATCTACGCCGCGACCTCCGGTGAGTGCTATTGCCGCTTTGTCCCAGTCGGGCGTTGTCTTGTAGTTGATACCGTGGTCAGCGCCGAGCCGCTTCGCGCGCGCGAGTTTGTCGTCACTAGATGAGGTGATGATGACTTGTATGCCCATAGCCTTCGCCAGTTGCAAGCCGAAGATCGAAACGCCTCCGGTACCTTGTAGAAGCACGGTGCTGCCGGCAATGAGCTTCGCGTGCTCGACCATAGCGTGCCACGCGGTCACGCCGGCGCAGGGTAGGGTTGCGCCCTCTTCGAGCGAAAGATGCGCTGGGATTTTCACGACACCTTCTTCTTCGAGCACCACGTATTCGGCTAGCATGCCGTCGATGCCGCCACCGAGCGCGCTCAGGTGTGTATCCGGTCCCGGCTCGCCGGCGTGCCAACGCTGGAAGAAGTTGCCCGCCACCTGATCACCGACCTTAACGCGCCGGACACCCTCGCCAATCTCAATCACCTCGCCGGCGCCATCTGACAGCGGGATGACGTTCTCGCGCACCGGCAGACGGTAGGTGCCGCGCATGATGCCGAGATCGCGGAAGTTAAGCGAACAAGCGGCAACCTTCACCAGAACCTGACGATAGGTTGGCTTGGGATTGGGCCGCTCGACTTTGACCAGTGCGTCAATACCGGCACCACCTTTTGGCAATTGATAGGCACGCATGTTGTTTCTCTGACCGTCGCTACTGGACTAAATTAATATTCTCTAGATCAACATTCAGTTGAGCGCACTCCACAAGGGCCGGCCGATGGCCCGCTCGAGCCGATCGGAGGAGTTTCGTGTGTCGGGTGGTGGTTCTCCTCAAGAACGCGCCGCGTTCATCGGTCAATCAGAATACCAGGGTTTAAGACATGGTGCGGGTCCAGCCGCTGCTTGATCGCCTTCAATGCGTCGGCAAACAGTTCGGGCCGCTCGCGGTCGTACCAGGCCCGGTGGTCGCGGCCGAGCGCATGATGGTGCGTGATCGTCCCGCCTGCGTTGACCATTGCTTCCGAGGTGGCAGCTTTGATTGCCCAGAACTGCTCAACCAGCTTTGTCTTGTCGCCAAGCGCATGCCATGTGAAATATGGTGCAGGTCCATCTGGATATAAATGGGTGAAGCGCACAGTGCACGCGCCTGCGCGGCCGGTGACCTCGCGGATGGCTCTTAGCGTCGCATCCTTGACCCGAGTCTGGAACTCCATGTAGCGGTCCCACGTGATGCAGCTTTCCGTGGTGTCGCGCATCACACCGCGCGCAATCGCGTGCTCGCGAAGATACGGGCCGCGCAAGAACTTGTCGCGCCAGTTTCCGGCGGCGCCGCGGCGCTGCGAATCTTCCTCGACCAATGCATTACGATCCCATTCGCCGCCGTAGTCGCCGCAGATCTGCAGAGCCCGGTCCATCCACGACTCGAGGGGGTGGTCTGCCGACTCGAAGGAAAGCACCAGCAAATCGTAGGTACCATCTCCAGCCTCGGTAAATTTGGCTTCGTCACGCTCGATCAGCCGAGCGTTGGCCGGATATAGCCCGGCTTGACTAATCGTCCGCACAGCGGCAACCGCCTTTTCATAGTCACGGAAACGCACCGTCGTCGACAATCGGAACGTTGGCCGGCGATGCAGTCGCACCCACGCCTCGGTGATGATGCCGAGCGTGCCCTCAGAGCCTAAAAATAGTCGGTCGGGATTAGGTCCTGCCCCCGAGGTTGGCAGCCGACGGGTCGCGATCAAACCGGCTGGCGTGACGACACGCAGGCTCTCAATATGGTCGTCGATCTGACTGTAGACGGTCGCGTAGTGGCCGGCGGCGCGAGTGGCGATCCATCCGCCCAGCGATGAGAACTCCCAGGCCTGCAAGAAGAATCGCATCGTCAGGCCGGTGGGCTTGAGCTGGCGCTCGAGGTCGGGGCCGAGGACGCCGCCTTGGATTCGTGCCGATTGAGATGTTTTATCGACCTCGAGCACGCGGCTAAGGTGCTTAAGGTCGATCGTCACTGTGCCGCGATAGCGCTCGTCGGTAGGTGGATTCACACCGCCAACGACGCTGGAGCCACCGCCGAATGGGATCGCGGCGAGGTCGTTGGCGCCGCACCAGTCGAGTACCGCTCGGATTTCGTCCTCGTCGCGCGGGTACGCAACCACATCGGGCGGATTAGAAAAATCCTGTCGGTGAATCATCCGCGCGAGGTCGTGGACCGAGCGGCCATAACAATGCAACAGGCGATCGTATTTGTCATTGGTGCAGAACGGCTTCAAGGCCTCCGGTAACGACAACCGAGGCACTCGCAACGTGATCTCCGACTCGTGCGGCATGGGTGCTGGGTCAAAGCTGTCGACGTGGAAAAGCTCGGACCATGCGCGCTCGAACCAGCCAAGTTCCTCTGCTGAAACGGCGTCCCCCTCGAATCCCCAACCATAGAAGCTGCGCTTCTTTTCGCCCATTAGTCCCTGTCCCTTCCGAAAAGGTTATCCGGAAATCGATCTGGACTATACCCGGTTCAAACTCCCTGTTCTTGCGTTCAACTTCCCTGTTCCGTTGAGTAGGGAATTTTGATCTAAAGCCGCTGAATCATTGGACGAATGGCGACCTCTGAGCCGCAAGCTAGCCCAAAATTGAAAAATTCCCTGTAAATTTTCCTGTTAGCAGGGAATTAGGGAGTGGGGACGGGTTCGACTGCGACTGCGTCCGCCACCACGCAGTCCTATTAGTGGCGTGACCATTTGGCCGGCGCATCGCGTAGGCGAGCCATGCCGATACCCCGCGGCAATCGACCATCGCGGGCGCGCAGAGATGGCGGCTTTCACAAATGTTGGTGAGAGGAGCGCGAGTGAGATCGTCATATTGATTTGCCACGTGCTGCTTTTTCGCGGGTGGCAATCTGCTCTACACCGACGACAGTTTCATCGGCGTCGCTTGTCTGGCCAAGCCGGACCGCTATTATCGAATCCCATGCAACAAAGTGATAAAGCGACTGGCTTGAGATATGCATTTCGTTCCGGTTTTCTGGCGCGCGAATGCAATTATCAGATTGGTTTGGCTGCCGTCCATTGGACAAGCGGAAATAGACGGGGCTGCATCGACTTTTCAGATGTTCAGGAAGTACATCTTTATAGACAATTCATGCCCGGGGAGCATGCGCTTAACAGGAATATTATGTGGCGTGTTCATTTGCGTTGCCATTCTGGAAATTGAATAATTCTATCACCAATGCACTATCTGAGTTTTCGTAAATGGGAGGATCGTTCATTACGTTATCGGAATTTTATCGACGCCCTCGTCAATCATCTTCGCCAAAACAATCCAAAACTGGTGGTAATCTACGAGCATCATTGGACGTTGCGGTCGAACCGGCAGATCAATCGCATAGCCGGATCGGTTGTCGGTTTCGTCCTGCTGTGGGTATTTAAGTGCGTTCGCGGGGTGAACTCGGCATGGATCCCAATAATCGCTGGCCGCATGATGCGCGTGATTGGCCCCTGGTTGCGCGGCCAGCGCGTTGGCGCGCGCAAACCTCATCGCGGCATTTCCCAATAAACCCACTCGGGAAATCGACAGTATCCTAAGTGGGATGTGGGATAATATCGGGCGAATGACAGCCGAGTACGCACGCCTCGAGAATATCTGGAACTTTCAAGCCGCCGATCCGGCAACAAGTCGCATCGTTATCGAATCCGACACCATGGCGCGGGTGACTAAATTGCAAAGCCATGGCGGGCCGGTTCTTTGCTTCGGGGCACACCTTGCCAATTGGGAAATTCCCGCGCTTGCGGCCAAGGCATTCGGGCTCAAGTCAGCGATGATTTATCGTCAACCCGACTCCACACCTATTGCGAAAGAAATATTGCGTCTCCGCGAAACCGTTATGGGTTCATTGATTCCAACTCGACCCGGCGCTGCATGGAAAATAAGAAATGCGCTGCGGCGGGGCTGCATGATCGGAATGCTAGTTGATCAGCATAGCGTCGGAGGCGTCGACGCCATATTTTTTGGTCGTCCGTGCAAAGTCAATGCAACCCTGGGCCGCCTTGCGCGTCAGTTTGATTGTCCCATCCAGGGCGCGCGGGCCATCCGTCTTCCCGACGGTCGCTTCAGGTTGGAATTAACTGACCCACTTGCACTACCGCGCGACGACGACGGCAGAATAAATGTTGCCGCGACCATGCAAAAGATTACGTTCGTAATTGAGGAGTGGGTGCGTGAACATCCGGAACAATGGCTGTGGTTTCATCGACGCTGGCGCTGATGACGATTATCGCGCCATTGATGCGTCTGAAAAGTTGCCGTCGTATTGCCAATTTCCGAGTTTTATGCGCGCGCGTTCTATGATGTCGTCCCAGTCGTGAAGCGCCACTCCGATCCTCAGTTACCCGCAGCGATGCCGACAAAAGGTGTTATTTTCCCGATAGTTTGGCCGCATCGTCACGCACGCTGGTGTCGATCAGCGACGCCGTCGGGACGGTTTTCGGAATTACGCCCGCTTTGACAAACAGCTCCTGCATCCAGTCGATCCGGTCAGCGGGAATCGCCAGCGCCGGATCGATCTGCTTTTCCCGCAGCGCCTGATCGGTAATGAATGCGGCGCGTGTGTCGTCCGGCTTAGCGTGGGTCAGCTCATGCGCCAACTTGACGGTCTCGTCGCGGTGGGCGGCGGCGTATTTGTAGGCATCCATTTCCGCCGCGACAAAGCGCACGAGGTCGTCGCGCCGCTCGGTCAGAACCTTGCTGCTGGTGGCCAGGCACAGGCGGATGAATTTCGGCACTGCGGTGCTGCCCTTCGCCAGCACTTTGATATTCGGTGGCATGATGGCTTCGAATTCGTTCGACACTACGGCGGCATCAGTGATGCCGGCGATCAGCGACTTATAACGGTCGAGATCGGCGCCCTGGGTCGCCAGTTTCACGTCCGAAAATGGAACGTTTGCGGCATCCAGCATGCCACGAAACAGCAAATCGGGCAGCGAGCCGGGCGAGGAAATAGCGACATTCTTTCCCTTTAGGTCCGCCAGCGTCTTGATCTCGGCCTTGGCCAGAACGACCTGCGGCACGCCGGGCCAGGTGCAACCGACAATCTTGACGCCGGTGCCGCGCACGCCCGCCACGATCGATTCCGCGGCACCCATGTCGACGCTGTCGATCTCGCCGGCGATCAGAGCCTTCATCAAAGTGGCTCCGGCCTTGATCTGAAGGATTTCAATCTTCAAGCCGTGCTTGGCGCCAAAGCCGCCCTTGTCGACCATGGCGATGAAGCCGGCATCGCTCTTGGCTTCGAGAATGCCGTGCTTCCAGACTTTCTCTTGCGCGCTGGCGGCCGAAAGTCCGCAAGCGAGCAATGCAGCGGCGATCAGTGATATTTTTGATTGTGCGAACATGAACGTTACCCTCCACATGACACTGATTGTAGCGCGAGATTCCGCCATTCCTAGATACGGTAGTCGCCGCCGCGCTTGCGACCCTGGTCGACGTTGAGAAAAAGCTGTTCGAGCGTGGACCGCTTCTTGATCAGTCCCTGCTCGTGCGAATAGCCCACCAGGGTTTCGAGAACTTTTCGGTTCTTGTCGGTCAACCCGTATTCCCAAGGATCGGGGCCGAGCACGCGTTCCTGCTCCTCCCAAGCTGCCCGATACCAGGCGAGCGGGAAGATGCGCGGGTTCGCCATACGTTTCATGGCGATCGCTTTCGCTTCGTTGAAGGCCCTGAACAGGTTGACGGCGAGCCAGGGATACTCTTGCGCCAGCGACTGGCGGAGGCCGACGACGTGCATGATTGGGAAAATGCCGGTGCGCTGATAATAGGCCATCTCTTCCGCCTTGCTGTCGGGGAAGAGGCGGGCCACACGCGGGTCGTTGGCGAGAAACGGCTTGATGAAATCGGAGTGGAAGACTGCGTCGAGCTCGCCCTCGGCCAGCATGGTCTCGACCGACTTGTCATTCGGCAGGCACGAATACTTGATGTCCGACGGCAAGGTCACATTAACGTCGTCCTCGATCTCGGCAACCCACTCGATACTGTTTAACGGCACACCATATACGTGCTGGAGAATACCGCGCATCCAGAGCACGGCGCTGGTCATCAAGGTCTTGACGCCGACTCTACGTCCGATCAAATCGCTTGGCTTGCTGATGCCTTTAGTCGTGTTGATGAACATGAAAGCGTGGCGAAAACGGCGGTGCAGAAAGACCGGTATGGCGCGGAATGGCCAGTCGTTGTCGCGAGCGGCGAGATAGGAGGAACTCGATACTTCGGCCACGTCGAATTCGCCGTTGCGCAGGAACCGCCAATGGCGCGTCGCCGAATCCATGTCGGTCAGTATGGTCAGATCGACGCCGTCGACTTCGACCTTGCCGTCGATCAGAGGGCGGACGATTTCGTAGTCGCCGCAGGCAAAGGTAAGCGAAAGTTTCTTCGGCATGACGGCTTCCTGAATAGGCTGAGAAAACTCTAATGCCCTGTCGCTATGGCCGCCAGCTTGGCGGCATCGTCTGGCAGGCGGTTGCCGCGCCAGACCACATGCAGGTCCGGCCGCAGCAGCAATAGATCGTATCCGTAGAGATCACGCGGCCGTTCTTCGTCGACGTCGAAAACCGTCAACGGTGCGCCAAACGAGCTGAATGCCCGTTCGAGCGGCGCTACATCGGCCGGCGTCCGGGCGAGCCGGAGCAATGTATAACCGTCGCCGATGCGGTCATGCAGTGCCGTGCCGTCGCTAAGCCAAAGGTGCGGCAAACGGGCGCCCGGCCAAGTCGTCGGCACATAATTCATGAAATTGTCCTCTGGCCCGTCGCCGGGCTCCGGCCAGATGATCGGGGAGTTTCTATACCGGTATCCGAGCTCTGCCCCGATCATCTCATTGCTCTTGCGCTGCTCCACGTCGGCGATCCGTGTCAGGTTCGCCCGTGTTTCGGTGCCTTCAGGCGTATCATCGCGAATATTCGGTCGATAGGCCGCTCGCCAGGCCCGCCGTCCGCGTGAGGCATGACGCGAAGCGTCCACATTACGCGCGCCAATCTGCCGGCGTTCGATTTCGTAAGAGGCCAGCAGGCCGGGCCCGCCCCAGGCTTGCAGCGTTGCCGCCAGTTTCCATGACAAGTCAATGGCGTCTCCGACGCCGCTATTCATTCCGAGCCCGCCGGTCGGAATGACCAGGTGCACCGCATCGCCGGCTAGAAAAATGCGGTCCTGAAAATAACTGTCCGCCAGCAGCAGATTCTGTCGCCACTGCCCGACATATAGCATCTCATACCTGACCGGCATGGCGACGGTCTGCTCGAACATGGTTTGCATATCGGCATCATTGTCGACGACCGAATGCAGCGTGAAGTGGCGTGTCGAATCCTGAACGATTAAAAACGTCGAATGCGCGTCGGCGACGTGGTAGTGCCGCCCCTTGCCGATCGGAATGCGCTCAAACAGATCGTCGCAGCGGTACAAGGCTTGGCGCAGCTGCAGCAGATTGGCTTCGCCTTGCAACCTGATACCGAG
>Ga0209890_10000786_pt1 | contig 14715 bp, 14 predicted proteins | sample OrgsoiDNA2013049_FD_185799 | JGI IMG/M metagenome (GOLD analysis project Ga0209890, IMG submission 185799) | Permafrost soil microbial communities from the Arctic, to analyse light accelerated degradation of dissolved organic matter (DOM) -... | ecosystem: Environmental > Terrestrial > Soil >...
GTGTGCGGCGGCGATCTTATTGGGCGGATTGATCACCATCCAAAACGCGGCGGCGGCGAAAGTCGTGTAGAGCAGGACGGTCCAGCGATCGTAGCGGGCCAGGACGGAGTGTCCGCCGATGTTGTAATAGGCGAACGAGAACGCTGCGATCAGTGCGGCGACCACACCGATCAAGTCGAGGTGCGGACGTCCTCGCCCAAAGAGTCCGATGACCAGAGCGATTCCTGCGATTGCCATAACCACTGCGGTGATTTTCGCGAGCGTCGGCTTTTCGAAACCGCGGGCGGCCGTATAGACCAGCACCCACACCGGCGCAGTGTATTGCACGATGATCGCAGTGGCTACGTCGGTGCGTTGGATTGCGACATAGTAGAAATAGTTGGACACTGCGACGCCGCCGAGGCCGAGCATGAGAAGGCGTCCGAGATCCGGCAGGGGCACTCGCAATCGCTTCCAGCCGCGACTTGGAAGCAGGACCAGAACCACAACCAGAAATGAAAATGTGGTCCGCGCCTGCGACAAGATGAGCGGGTTGACGCTGCGAACTCCAGAATTCGGCAGCAGCCGTCCGGTGAAAGCGGCGCGACCCAGGGTCGCGGAGATGCCCCAGAAAACGGCGGAGGCCGCGATGTAGAGGTATCCGCGGTAAGGATGCGGCGCGGGCGAGCTGGAATCGGGAGCCGCGGCGCTCACTTTGGGTCCAGCTCGATTTCGTAAGTAATCTTCGCGGTCTTGTTGAGCATGGCGGCGACCGAGCAGTATTTTTCTTCCGACAACTTAACCGCGTCTTCAACTGCTTTGCGAGTGACTTTTCCTTTTACGCGATAGACCAGCTTGATCGCGGTATAAACGCGCGGAGGGTCGGCGGCCTTCTCGGCCTCGGCGTGCACTTCAACGGCGGTAAACGGCTCGCGCTTTTTCTGCAGGATGGTGACCACGTCAGCTGCGGTGCATCCGCAGAGGCCGATCAGCACTAACTCCATGGGACTATTACCAGCTTTGCTGCCGCCATCCACGGTGATGGAATGGCTAGCATGACCTTCGAATTTCGTTTCGGCAATCCACTTCGCGCTGGCCTTGCCCACAAATTACCTCCGGTTGTCGGTGCTCGGTTCGGGATGGATGAGCACCCGGAACAACTCCGGGGCGGCTTGCTTGAAGCGAATCTCGAGCGCTGTAGATAGATCGTGAACCCGAGACAGAGGCAGCTCGTCGGGGAACGTGCAGTGGCAGGAAACGTACACGTAATCGCGGACGCGCTTCATCTCGATGTCGTGCATGTCGAGGATTTCCGGGAACTCGGTGGCCACGGCCTTCAATCGTTCTTCGAGTTCGGCGTCCTGCACGATCTGTTCCCCGGGTTCGATGGTTGCCGGCTCGCTTTCAATGTGGGTGAGAATCGAAGCGATCTCGGGAACTTCCTCGCGGATTTCTTCTTCCATCAAAGTGACGCGGTCGTGCGCCTCTTTCAATGGCAATCGCTCGTCCATTTCCAGATGCTGCTCGACGTGTAACTTGCCATCCAGGTCCTGCACGCTGACGTCGTGCACATTCAGATTATGGCGCGTGGCCACGGCGCGGACGCGGTCGAAGATGTTCTCCGCCAGAGCCGGGCGGGGGATGGAATGGACGATGACGTCGGTATTGGGCAGGACGTTGTGGACGGCACGGGTGACCTCGTCCGCAACCTGCCCGGAGCGCTGGAAGGTGACGTTGCGGGCGAGTCCGATGGAAACGTCGGCGAAGTAGCGATTGCCGGCGCGGCGGATGCGAACGCGGTCCACCTCCAGAAGTCCATCCACGTTACGCACGGCATTGATGATGCGGCCGCGGGCACCGGCGGGTGCGGTATCAAGAAGCGCGTCGACGGTCTTGCGCGCCAGCCGGGTGCTGACAAACACGATGACGCCGGCCACGAACAGCGCGGCGATGGGATCGGCGTTGAAAAGCCAGGTGATGCCAAACTTTCTGCCAAGGAGCACCAGGGCCAGCCCGAAGGCAACCACGCCGCTCGACCAGATGTCGGTGGAGAAATGCAGGGCGTCGGCCTGCAAGGCCTGGCTGTCGTACTTGTTTGCAATTTTCCCAAGGGCGCGGGAACGCCAGAAATCCACGGCCATGGAGACCAGCATCGCCAGGAACGCGGCGAGCGTAGGCTCGATTTCGACGTGATGAAAAAATAATCGCTTGACCGCTTCGTAGATGATGACCACGCAGGTCAGCAGCAAGAGGCCGGTTTCAATGAAAGCCGAAAAACTTTCCACTTTGCCGTGACCATATTGATGATCGGCGTCGGCGGGTTTGTCGGAGACGCGCACGGAGAGAAGCGTGATGATTGCAGCAATCAGATCGAGGAAGGAGTGAGCGGCCTCCGACAAAATACCCAGGCTGCCGGTGGTAACGCCGACGGCGATCTTGAGCGCGGTGATGGCCATCGCCGCCAGCACGGAGCTTGCAGCCACGGCGCGCTTCTCCGCACGCATTGCTTCCGAACCGAACTCCGAGTCTGAAGTCGCGGGCGTGCCCCACATGTCTGCAATTATCGCTTTGTAGCCGAGTTCCGCCAAGCCGGAAGCCGCGGCCTGAATCTACTCGGCTCTGTGCTAGGATTCTGTGTTGGTCCTTATAACTTTCCGGAGGGAATCCTTGAAGACGTTTCAAACTGTCATGGCCTGCCTGGTGCTGGCGGGGGTGGTTCTTGCCCAGTCCAATTCGTCAGGACCATCGCTGACGGCGCGACCAGCTTCGCCGGCGCCCAGCGCCGCAGCGGCGGGTGAGACATCCAGCGTTGCGTCGGACGCGGCGGTGATTACCGTGCTGGGCATGTGCGACAAACCTGCAGGAAGCAGCGCCCCCACCGCGGATTGCAAGACGGTGATCACACGCGTCGAGTTTGAGAAGGCAGTGAATGCGGTGCAACCCAACATGCCCGATGCCGCGAAGAAGCAATTTGCCAATCGTTATGTGGTCGCCCTTTACCTCGCAGGAAAAGCGCACGAGCTGGGGCTCGACAAAGGGCCTGATTTTGAAGAGAAGATGTATTTGGCGCGGTTGCAGATTCTCGCGTCGCTAGGCAGCGCGCAGATACACCAGGATGCCGCGAAAGTCACAGATGCTGACGTCGAGGCTTACTATCACGACCACATTTCGGCCTACAAGACAATCAGTTATGAACGGCTCTACGTTCCCAAGCAGAAGAGAGTAGAACCTTCGACTCAGAACGCAAACGATCCTGATTCGCAGAAGAAGCGGGAAGCATCCCAGGCAGAGATGAAAGCGGAGGCGGAGAAGTTGCGAACTCGTGCGGCCGCGGGCGAGGATTTTTCCAAGTTGCAACAGGAGGCTTACGATTTTGGCGGCTATGCGCAGATCAAAGCCTCGAACCCCCGTGTGGACAAAGTCAGAAAGGCCGGAATTCCGCCCGCCGACGCTTCCATTTTTGAATTGAAGGTCGGCGAGGTGTCACAGGTGTTCGGCGATCCCGGAGGTTTCGTGATCTACAAAGTCGAGGCGATTGAGGAGGTGCCGGTGGCGAGCGTGCATGACGAAATATCGCGTGCTCTGGCCAGCGGACGAGAAAAGGGTGCGATTGAATCCTTGCAGAATTCAACCAAGCTGGACGAAGCTTATTTTGCGCCGGCCGTCGCAATGCCAACGCCGCCGACCATGAGAGACCCCGGCGAGGTTGCTCCTTCGACCGCGCCGTCCTCTCCCACCTCAGCTCCCGGTAAGAAGTAATGGCAGACGCGCTTCCGTCCATTCTGGTGACGGGGATTTCCGGAAACCTCGGGCAGCGGCTGCTGCCCATGCTGGCGGGATTCCGCGTGGTGGGAGTTGACTTCCGGCCTCCACAACCTGATCTTCCAATTCAATTCGTGCCGATGGACTTGGGACAGGAAGCCTCCTGCCTGCAGTTGCTCCAACTGATGCGCGATGTGCGACCAGTGGCAGTGGTGCATCTGGCCTTCGTTATGGACGCGGTGCGCACCGGAGTTTTGGACCGCGACCGCATCTGGCAGAGCAATGTTGCGGGCACGGCGCGGGTGATGGAGGCGATTACCGAGGCCAATCGCGAATGGCCGATGGTGGAGAAGTTCATCTTCGTCAGCAGTGTGTCGGCGTATGGGCCAAACCTCTCGATACCTGCGACGGAAGAAACTCCGCTGGCCGCCCACACCTACACGTATGGAGTCCACAAAATGGAGGCAGACCGCGTGGTGCAGCAGCGCGGGCCCGCTTTGCGTGGGTGCAGCCTGTATATTCTTCGGCCGCACATTTTTGCCGGAGCCAGTGTGGACAACTATTTTATGGAAGCGTTTCGCGGGATTCCGGGAGGTGCCAGCCCGCGGGCGGCTCGGATGCGCGAGCGCGGCAAGCGGCTTCCGAGCATGTTGCCCTCGGGGAAACAGTATTTGCAGAACCGGCTCCAGTTCGTTCACGTGGATGATGTCGCAAGGCTGATCACGCATATTGTCCAGAAGGGCGAACCGGAGGTGCAGCGGCTGACGATTTTGAACGTCGCCGGGCGCGGCGGGCCTCTGACTTATGAGCAATGCGTCCACGTGGCGGGCAGCAAACTGCTGCGGGTGCCGAGTGAGGAGCTGTTCAAACTGGTGCTGCAGTTTTTATGGAAGGCAAAAATTTCTACCATCCCGCCAGATGTTGCTCCCTACATGACGTGCGAAATGATGATGGATACCACCCGGCTGGCAGACTTTCTGGGGATCGAGTACCGGAACGTGATTCAGTATTCGATTGCGGACGCTTTTGGGGAATGCTTCGCGACTAAAACCTTCGCCGCCAAGAGTTGAGGCCGGAAGGATTCACCCATCATCGCTTACCGCGGAACAATCCAGCAATGCCGAAGGTGTAGGGCGTCCAGGAGACCTCGTGGAAGCTGGAGCTTTGCATCCGAGCGAGCATTTCGGGCGGAGCGGGAAAGCGCGCGACTGAGGCGGGAAGATAGGAGTACGCGCTCTTAACGCCGGAGATCAAGCCGCCGATTTTAGGAAGCACGGATTTGAAGTACACGTCGTAGAACTTCCCCAGCAATCCCTCGGGCTCGTTACATTCCAAAATTCCAATTTCTCCCCCTGGACGGAGCACGCGGCGGATTTCGCGGAGGCCGGCGTCGTAGTCGGCGAGATTGCGGAAGCCGAAGGCTGAGGTCACGAGGTGGAAGCTTTGATCGGGGAATGGAAGGGCGAGGGCATCGGCCTCGATCCATCTCACGGGACGATCGCCTGACGTTTTGGCGGAGGCAAGGACCAGCATGGCATGGGAAAAATCTGCGCCCGTGATTTGGGCATCTGCAGCTTGGCGGCGGAGAGCGAAGGCCATGTCTCCGGTCCCGCAACAGAGGTCAAGAACTTGGGCGCTGGGCTGCGAGAGAAGAGTGGCGAAGGTGCGGGCGGTGCGGCGCCACCAGAGCTTGTCCACATTCGCGGAAAGCAGATGATTGAGCAGGTCGTAACGCGGAGCAATGGCGGTGAACATCTCGCGGACGGCGCGGGAGGCGGACTCGCGATCGGTAGCGCCCTCGGGGGCTGCGCCGACAACTGGCTTTGGTAGTTCGCTCACCGGAGTTTCACCCACGCGATGCCTGCCTGATTTCCGCCAGGGCTATTGCTATCGCTCGCTGGGGTACGTTCTTTACGATTTCTACTTCGCCGATTTCTCGGGGAAGCACAAAGTGGACAGTTCCAGCTTCGGTTTTTTTGTCGGACTGCATCAGCTTCAAGGCCTTTGCGGTTTGCACGTTGACTTTGGGAAGTGGTCCCCAGGCGCGGATGGCGCCGGCGATGCGGTCATAGAGGACGCTGTCGCACAAACCAATCTCCGCCGAAATCTTTGTGGCGGCGATCATTCCCCAGGCCACGGCTTCTCCGTGGAGAAAATGACGATAGGAGGTGGCGGCTTCGAGAGCGTGGCCGATGGTGTGTCCGAAATTCAGGACGCGGCGAAGATCGCCTTCTTTTTCATCCGCGGAAACCACTTGCGCTTTCAGACGAACGGATTCGGCCAATACCCATGTGAGGAAGTCGCGGTCTTTGCATAGAGTTTTCAGCGAAGAATTCTCCAGCCGGGCGAAAAGCTGCACGTTGCCGATCACGCCGGCCTTCAGCGCTTCATACATTCCGGCGCAGAACTCGCGCGGGGGAAGGGTGGCAAGCGTTGCGGGATCGATCAGCACGATTCGGGGCTGATAGAAAGTTCCGACCAGGTTCTTCCCGGCCCGCAGGTTGACTCCGGTTTTGCCGCCGATTGCGGCGTCGAGCTGCGCTTGAACCGTCGTCGGTATCTGCACCAGCTTCACGCCGCGCATATAAACCGAGGCCAGCATTCCCGCGACGTCGCCGACTACACCGCCTCCGAAGGCGAGGACGACGGCCTTGCGATCGGCACCGAGTTTCAGCAGCTTTTCTGACAGAGTCTCGATCGTGGAGAGCCGCTTGAAGCGTTCGCCGTCGCGCATCTCGATGATTTGGGGAACGAATCCGGCCGACTTGAGCGATCGCAATAGCGGCTTTCCCCAGCGGCGGCGCACCGGGGGGACGGTTACTACAAATACAGGTTGAACTCCGCCGAGCAGCTGGCGGAGAATCTCGCCGGAACGCGCCAACAGGCCGTGCTCGATGACGGCCTCGTAGCTGGCGGACGCGGTCTGGATGGGGACGCGGACCATGGTCGAATCATCATAACAAGCTGTCGGGAGTCAGCTATCAGCTTTCAGCTCTCAGCATCAGCGAAACCTTGCGGTGTTCTGTTGATTGCTGGAACAACCGCAATTTGCGGTGATACCATTCCCTCAATGCCAGCCGCTGCGTCGGAAACCGACTTTCTTGTCATTGGCGCGGGAGTCGCAGGATTGCGCGCCGCCATTGAACTCGCTCCTGCCGGGCGGGTGCTGGTACTGGCCAAGCGCGAGGTCACGGATTCGAGCACACAATTGGCGCAAGGCGGGATCGCCGCCGCTCTCAGCGACGAAGACGAAATCAGCCTGCACCTGCAAGACACGCTCAACGCCGGCGATGGACTTTGCAATCCCGATGCCGCGAAGGTCCTGGTCGAGGATGCTCCGGAGCGCATTGAAGAACTGATTGCGTGGGGCACGGAATTCGACCGCGACGGCACCAAGCTTACCTTTGGACGCGAAGGGGCGCACAGCCGAAATCGGATTCTTCACGCGGATGGCGACTCTACTGGACGCGAAATTCTGCGTGCGCTGTACGCGAAGGCCAAGACGCTGCCTGAGATTTCGGTGCGCGAGTTTGAGTTTTCAACCGACCTTGAAATTCATGACGGGCGGGTGTGCGGCGTCAGAGTGATCAACGAACGCGGCGAGCTTGCCAGCATCAGCGCCTCGGCGGTACTGCTCGCAACCGGAGGCATGGGGCAGCTTTATCTCAACACCACGAATCCTCCGGTCGCCACCGGGGATGGCGTCGCCATGGCTCACCGCGCGGGAGCGGAAGTCACCGATCTGGAGTTCATCCAGTTTCATCCCACGGCGCTGTACCTGAAAAAGACGCCGCGGTTTTTACTTTCCGAGGCGCTGCGCGGCGAAGGCGCGCATCTGCGCAACATGGAGCTGCAGCGTTTCATGCCCAAATATCATCCGATGGGCGAGCTGGCTCCGCGCGATGTGGTGGCGCGCGCGATCATGCACGAACTGGAACGAACCCGGGCGAAAGATCCGGTCGTCTATCTTGATCTCACCGATCTTGATGCCAAGCATGTTCAACAGCGCTTTCCGCGGATTTATTCCACCTGCATGAAATACAACATTGACATCACCAGCGAGTTCGTACCGATTCGCCCAGCGGCGCACTACGCCATGGGAGGCGTGCGCACCGACCTGTTTGGCCGCGGGAGTTTGCCCGGACTTTACGCCGCCGGTGAAGCCGCAGGCGTGGGAGTGCATGGAGCCAACCGCCTGGCCAGCAATTCCCTGCTGGAAGGGTTGGTGTTTGGGGCGCGCGCGGGAAAGAAAATGCGCGACGAACTGAAAGCGCGGCCGCACAAAACTAAAACACTTCCTCCGGCTGCATATTCGAACGGGCCGGTTCCGGTTCCGGTGGAGGCGGCAGTTGGCCAACTCCAGGAACTCATGTGGAAAGATGTCGGCATCGTGAGGACGGGAAGCGGGTTGAAGCAGGCGATCTCGCGTCTGGAAGGGATTGGCGAGCAGATTTCAAAGCCGCGCAGCCGCCGCGAATACGAGGCGCGAAATCTGCAGATTGCCGGGTTATTGGTCGCGCGATCGGCGCTGGCGCGGGAAGAGAGCCGGGGCGCGCATTACAGGTTAGATTATCCCGACCATAATGATGTGAAGTTCAAGAAGCATTCGGTGGCGCTGGGGGAGAAGATTCGGTTCGAGTAGGTGGCTCGATGAGTGTAATCGCTGATTTCGCCAATTATGCTGCCGACAAGTGCCAAGTATTAGATAATGCGCTTTATGTCGCCGCTGGTTAACGCCACCGAAACCGATGACCCGACGTTCATTTCGAGTGTTAACTGCTTAACCTACGGTCTGGTTAGCCGTCAGGGTGCACCCAATGAACTCTGGATCATTCCCATTGACAACTGGTTTGACCACAAATGGCTGAGATTCTCTGGTATCGGAAGGGTCGATTTCCAATTCCCGCGTTCATGAACCGTATTGACGCGGCCAAGGCGGAGTTCTACGGAGGCACAGCAAACTGGCCTTCCCGCCCTTCACACCAAACCGGGTGTTGGAGCAACGATCATTTGTTCGAACTGGCGACCACTTCACCGAAGCGCCGCTAGATGCACTGTCGCACCCTACCGAGAAACATCCGAGTGAAATGAATCTGCACAGAACCCTTCAAGACTGGCAGCTCAGCGTCGTTCGTCTGGTACAGCGGAAACACTCGTGCGAACGGTAAAGGGGGTGATGGTGTACAGCGTCGCGGAGAACCTATTCGAGACTTGGTTTGCAGCTTTCACTCGGCAGCAGACGTGGCAACTGCATGCAACAAAAGGAGTCAGTCGAGACGGTGTTGAGGCTTTGCTGCAAGTGAAGCTTCCCAACGAGCGTTAAATCGCCACACTCGTTGGGCGTCAGACCGGCATTCTTGCCCCCTTCGGGGCTGGCGTCCTCGTAAAGTCGCCCGATTTCACTGATTGACCAATTTCCCTCGCCCTCGTTTATCATGCTCCTGATCGAATCTTGACTGCCGCGTTGGGGCTTTTGACGGCCGATTGCGAGTCGCGCGAGATGGAACGGCGAATTAGAGGCGGGTGAAGTGTGGGGATCAGTGACCCGGAGAACCGAAAAAAGTTGTCGGATGCCAGATGGCTTCCGTTTAAGCATCAGTCTGAGAGACAGAGCTGGCCGTGGTGGAAGCGATTGATCCACCATTTCGAGCCATGTCCGATTTGCAAGCCTGACAAGGTGAAGGTGCAATGAAGATCGCCGTAGCGCCCATTTGACGGGGACGGGACATCGTGATCGAGCAAAAGATTAATGAATTCTTCGGTGATGCCGAGTCCACTGGCTTTGGAACCGGTTGGTGGAGCGGCGGAATACATACAAGCTAGCAGGTAGGCAACAATTATCAGATAGCCTGTGAGGTTATACATTTTCACGATGGACTCCGCGCGGGCGATGATTCAAGCAGAAACGCACTGACTCAAGCAGAAATCAGGGCTCCTTTCAAGTGACCAGTCCGAAGGTCGGTTCCCAGACTCTCAAGCGCTAGTAGTTGGCTCATCAGGGTGCAGCGCCGACACCACAATCGTCACCAGCAGGATGCTGGCGATGATCGCCAGGGAAACGTCCGTGCGGATCACGCAGTAGTGCGACACCAGCATCTTGAATCCTACGAAGACCAGCAGGCATGAGATTCCGTAGTGCAGATATTCGAAGACGTCCATCAGCGAGGAGAGCGCGAAGAATAGCGACCGCAGGCCGAGGATCGCGAAAATGTTTGAGGTATAGACGATGAAGGTATTCAGGGTGATGGAGAGGACGGCGGGGACGGAATCTACAGCAAATATCACGTCGGTGGTTTCGATCAGCAGCAGGACCAGAAGCAACGGCGTGGCGTAGAGTCTTTCACGGCGGACGAAAAAGTTGCCGTCATTGTCGTCGGTTACGGGAATGAAGTGGCGAAACGTGCGCAGCACGGGGTTCTTTTCGGGATCGACCTTGGCTCCATGCTGAAACAGCAGGCGCACGCCGGTGAACACCAGAAAGAGTCCAAAAACGTAAATCACCCAATGAAACCTGCGGATCAGGCCGACCCCGGCGAAGATGAAGGCGGCGCGCATGATGATGGCGCCGATCACTCCCCAGAACAACACGCGATACTGCTGCGGCTCGGGCAGATGGAAATAGCGGAAGATCAGGAGAAAAATAAAAAGATTGTCGGCGCTGAGAGAAAGCTCGAGGACGTAGCCGGTGGAGAATTCGAGGGCGGCGGTGTGTCCCTGCCAGACGTAGATCAGAGCGGCGAATCCGGCGGCGAGCGCGATCCAGAGCCCGCTCCAGATGAGCGCCTGCCGCAGCTTTAGCGGCTTGGAGGGCCGGTGAAAGACGCTCAGGTCCAGCGCCAGCATCGCGGCAACGAATACGTTGAACAGAATCCAGATTAGGGCTTGGTTCAAGAGCGGTCTCGGGTGCTGGCCGAATTAGAAATGAAAATCATGGAAAGAGAAAGAGCGCCGATTCTACCGCAGCGGTGGGCGGGGAGGCCCGCCGCTCCACAAACTATTTTTGATCCAGCAATCGCACCGTTTCTAGCGTGACCGTTCCAACAATCGCCAGACTTTTCGGACTGAGCTTGTCTACCGTGTCGTCTGCGGTGTGCCAGAAGACGTTGTTATATCCGTAATCGAAATCAATCAAATCGGTTGAGGGCACGCCGCGCTGCATAAACGGCTGGTGATCGTCCTCTACGTACATCTCCCGACCAAAAAAGTGTGACTGGTAACCCACGCGCGTGGCAGCCTCATAGACCATGTCGGCCAGCCAGGGCGTGGAATCAGTGACCCGCTCGACGTTGAGGTCGGCGTCGCCGATCATGTCTTCGAGGATAAAAGCCTTCACCTTTTTTAGGGTGCCGTCGTCCTGCCACTTCTTTGCGATGTGCCGGACACCGTAGAGGCTCTCGGGATCATCCCAAGGCAGCTTCATGGATTCCTCGGCATCGTCCCACAGGAGCCAGACGCTGTAGCCTTGCCGTTTGGCGCCTCTCAGCTGATTTGCGATTTCTAAAAGAAGTGCGCTCGAAGACGCGCCATCATTGGCTCCGACGTAATTGATATTCCGCAGCGGCCAGTTGGTGTCGTAGTGGCTGGCGATTACGATGATGCCGTCTTTGGTGCCGGGAAATTTGGCAATGATGTTGTGGACCGGAACCTTCCCTTCTGACGTGGTGACTTCGAAATTGTCCTGCTCGACGTCGTCGCCTTTGAGATGAGCGAGGATGTAATTCTCAACCTTCTTGTGGTTCTCACTTCCAATGGGGCGCGGGCCAAAGGCGACAATTTCTTTTACGTATTGCATGGCGCGGCTGGCATTGAAAGCGGGAGGAGTTTCGGGAACGGCGACCGCCTGTGCGGCGGCGGGGGTCGCGTTGGTGGCCGGAGTTGGATTTGGGGCAGGGCTGGCAGGGGCGCCATGGGCGCAGGCGGTGAGTGTGAGGCAGGCGACGAGTGTCGCGAAGGTTCTCATTTTTGTTGACCTGCCGGCATTCGCGAAGTACCTCAGGGGCTAAAGCCCCATCCTCTCCTGGACAGTTTTATGCAGGACTGGAAGGCCTGCTCCACCCATGAGGGACTTACCTAAACCATGTGTCTACGACTGTGCCCTCCGGGCTTCGCGAGCGTGTCTCTGCGTAGGATGCACGAACCATGCGATACCAATGCTCACTGCATACAGCAGAAGCATGGGAGCGGCGAACACGCACATGCTGGTGATGTCCGGAGTGGGAGCGAGCGCTCCGGCAATAATAAAAATCCCCAGAATCGCGTAGCGGATGTTGCGCCACATCCAGCCAGCGCTGACCACGCCCATCAGGGCCAGAAAAAAAACCAGAATCGGCATCTCGAACACCAGGCCCAAGCCGAGGATCACGGTCAGGAACAGATCGGCGTATTCGTGAATCGTGATCATGGGCAGGAACTGCCTGCCCATGTGGACGAGGAAATTGAGCGCTTGAGGATATACGATGCGGTATCCGAAATAGCCGCCGGCGGTGAACAGGAAAACGGTCGAGAACAGGAAGGGCCCGACATAGCGCTTTTCCCGGCGGTAAAGTCCCGGTGAAATGAACAGCCACACCTGGTAGAGCACATAAGGAGATGTCAGAAACAAGCCGGCGAGAATGGAAACCTTCAAGTAAAGGTTGAATGGTTCAGTGGGGTTCAGATAAACCAACTGCTCGGGCAGGTGATAGCTTCTCAACACCTGCACGATGGGCCGTTGCATGTATCCGACCAAGGCCTCGTGATAAAACCAGCAAACCACGGCGCCCACTGCCACCGCAGCTACGGAATGGAAAATCCGCTTGCGCAGTTCGTCCAAATGCTCGAGGAAGCTCATGGCGGGCATGGCGTCGCGGTCGGACTCTACGGATGGCACGTCGGCGGCAGTGTCATGCATTGGTGATGTCGTGGGCGGGCGAATTCACAGCGTCCGATGGGACGGGCGGTTCTGACGAAACTTCCGGCGAAGATGAGGCTTCCGGCCGAGGGGAATATAGCGAGGAATGCACTGCGCCGGGTGGCGGTTCGGCTGGCGGCAGAATCTTTTGCTCTTCTTCCGTCTTCTTCTTTTTTTCCTGCACTTCGAGCTGGTCGATCTCGGACTGGATCTGCGCCTTGAACTCGTTGCTGGCACGCTTGAACTCGTTGAGCGCTTTCCCGACCTGACGAGCGATCTCCGGCAGCTTCTTGGGGCCGAAGATCAACAGGGCCAGCACGAAGATGAAAATCGAGTCGCCGAAACTCATGTCCCCAATCATAGCGGAGCGGTTGGCGGGCGGCAACGCGGCCGGGCTTGCGAACGACAGGAGGAACGACAAGAAGAAAGTTTGGCTTTCACTTGCAGGCTCTAGGGTGCTAGAGTCTTGTCGGTTTGAGGAGGAATTTTCGTGAAGCGTTGGGTGAAGATCCTGCTGGTCTTGGTTGTGGTTCTTCTGGCTGTGGTTGCGGCTGCAGCGTACAAGATACTTGGGCCGCGGGCGTTCCGGGGGCCGCGGGCGCGTCCGTTGACGGCGCGCACATTTGAGCGGACGCCTGCCCGGCTGGCACGCGGAAAATATCTAATGGAGGGGGTTCTGACCTGCAAGCACTGTCATTCTTCGCATGACTGGAGCACGCACGACGCTGCCGTTCCGGCGGGAAAGGAATTTTCTGGGGTCGTCATCGAAGAGGTGGGCATGCCCGGACGCGTTGTCTCTCCCAACCTGACACCTGATAATGAGACAGGCATCGGAACCTGGTCAGACGACGCGCTGGCGCGCGCGATTCGTGAAGGGATTGGGCATGATGGGCGGGCTTTGTTTCCCATGATGCCCTACCAGGGCTTTCACGATCTGTTGTCCGACGAAGACATGGCTTCGGTCATCGTCTATTTGCGATCGCTGCCGCCTATGCACAATCCGTTGCCGCAGACAGAGATTATTTTTCCGCTGAAGTACATCATGCGGAATTTTCCGGAGCCGCTGACGGCGCCGGTTCCGGAGCGGACGTTTTCCACTCCTGAGGCGCGCGGGGAGTATTTGACTCACCTGATTGGGTGCCCGGCGTGCCATACCCCCGTGGATTCCCACCAGAACTTCCTTCCCGGGATGGAATTCGGCGGAGGGCAGGTGTTCGAGGGACCTTGGGGCAAAGTGGCGAGCGCGAATCTGACGCCGGATCCATCGGGAATTCCGTATTACGATCAGGCGCTGTTTATTCGAGTGATTCGCACCGGCTATGTTGGCTCGCGGCCGCTCAATCAGCTGATGCCGTGGTCGATTTTTCGCAACATGACGGACGACGATCTGAGCGCCATCTTCGCCTATCTCAAAACGGTGAAGCCGGTCAGCCACCGGGTGGATAATTCCATGACGCCGACGTTGTGTCCCATTGACGGCGAAATGCATGGAGGGGGAAATCAGAACAAGAAGCCGTAGGGGCGAAGAACTCTTTCGGCTTGCACGCGACAAGCTCGGTACTTTCAAGGGTTTAAAAGCATCTAACCCTTTAGTACGTTGACTTCCCTTCTGGCTGACCCTAGATTGGAAGCAGTTCTTTGAATGGTCCATCCCAAGTGGGGGCGTCACGGTTTCGACGGAGATGCTTGCGGCCAAGAGGCATGCCGGGGTGCACACACCCGTAATCGCGTGCACAATGATAATTGCCAATCAAGAAATGGCATACGCAGCTTAATTAATTAAGTTGCCGTCTTCCGCAGCTTTGCCCGTGGGCTGCGAGCGGACGTCACACAGCGGGCTGCTCTTTCTGGCTACGTCTGGGCCGGGAGGTTAAGATTTCAGGCTAGCGGCAACCGTTTCTTGTCCGTTCTAAGCGGCGGTCGCGAACGTCTTTGGGTAATGCCAAGGGCATGAACTGGAATAAGCATGTAGTCTCTTGACCAGTAACATTTTCGGACGCGGGTTCGACTCCCGCCGCCTCCACCACCTTTATTTTCAATAACTTAGTAACGATTATAGCCACAAAAACCGTTTAGTCTGCTCG
>Ga0209890_10000787_pt1 | contig 14710 bp, 19 predicted proteins | sample OrgsoiDNA2013049_FD_185799 | JGI IMG/M metagenome (GOLD analysis project Ga0209890, IMG submission 185799) | Permafrost soil microbial communities from the Arctic, to analyse light accelerated degradation of dissolved organic matter (DOM) -... | ecosystem: Environmental > Terrestrial > Soil >...
GTGAAGGAGCCGGCGGGCGGCAGCGGCGGCTTCGGCATGTCGGGCTACGGCGCCTCGCGCTTTGACGAGATGAATTCGTTCGGCTCGAACTACTCGACGCCCGGCTGGCAGCGCGCGCAAAGAACGCGAGAAGAGCGCATGGGACGCGGCGGGTTTAGCGAGGACGGCAAGCCGCGTTACGTGCCCGATGGGGTTTTTGACGACACCGCCGCCGAAGATGATACGGATCACCTCTCCCGGCGCGCGGGGAGAGGTCGCGCCGGAGGCGCGGGTGAGGGGGCGCCTCCGAAGTCCCCTGCCCGCCGCCAAAACCCATTGACCATCGAAGGCGAACTGGTGGCCAAATCCACTGGCGCCGCCTCATCGTTCGAGGTCGGCACCCGCGTGTTTCACCAGAAATTCGGCAACGGCAACGTCACCGCCGTGGACGGCAATAAGCTGACCATTAAGTTCGACCACGCCGGCGAAAAGCGGGTGGTGGATAGTTTTGTGGAGAGGGTGTGAGCATCACAATTTTAGCAGGTAAGGCATCAGCGAAAGTTGTGAGCGCTTTTTTGGAAGGAGTATCGAAATCTCGCCGCTCGACGCCTCTTGTAGATGGATGTGCCAATAAACCTGCCCGTCCGCTTTTGTGCTGGTATTGAGGTTATCGAGGCAAGACCTAATTACATCGCGCGGTATTGCAAACGAAGCATCTCGGTCCATACAGCCAAGAATTAAGAACGAACGTTCTCCCTCTCCCAAAAATTTGTCCCATTCGGGATGATATGCATACCAATACGGAACCGATGGATTTTTCGGGTAGCGCTTTGAAATTGTGCACGCAGCACGTACGTTTTTCAGCGGATTCCAATATAAAGCTCGTGTCTTTTTTATTAGGTTCGCGTCTTCCCTGCGTCCAAGCGCCGATAGAATTGCATCGCGTTTAGCTTGAAGTAGCGGATACTTTGTAAATTGCCAGACTCCTTTAATTTTTGCGTCTTGCTGCTCGGATGGCTCATCCTCTTCAAGCGCAACATCATCGCCAACCTCGACATCCTTCGCGGTCGCAAACATCACATCAATCATTCCATCTATCTGATGCGCGCCAAGCGTGTAATTATCGGGCATGAAGGTCCTTGACCACTAAGCCCCTTTGGGGTACTCTCCCATCATGCGCCGCAGTCCTGTTTCGGTGCTCGAACTTCCCCGCTACCGACGGCGGGCTGCGGAATTGCTCACCACCGACGAGCAGGACGCGGTGGTCGACCTGGTCGCCTTTGATCCGACCTGCGGCGATCTGATCCCCGGCACCGGGGGCTTGCGCAAGGTGCGCGTCGGGCGCGGTGGGAGCGGCAAGCGAGGCGGCGCGCGGGTGATCTACTATTTCTACAATGAGGACTTCCCGCTCGCGCTCATGGTGCTGTATGCGAAGAACGAGAAAGCCGACCTGACCGCGCGGGACAAGAAAGAACTGGCAAGCGATCTGAAGGAGATCATGGCGTCATGGCGAAGAAAGTAAAACGAAGCCGGCTGGCCAACGACCTCTTCGCCAGCCTGGACGAGTTGCGCGATTTCGTCGCCGGCAAGAAAACCGGCGTGATCGTGCATCGCGTCACCCCGAGCGATACCGATGCGCGCGAGGCGCGGCACAAGCTCGGCCTGTCGCAGCGCGAGTTCGCCGCCGTCATCGGCACCGGCGTCGGCACTGTGCGCAAATGGGAGCTCGGCACGCGCCGGCCGTCCGGCGCCGCGCGCACTCTCATCGAGGTGATCAAGAGCGAGCCGAAGGCGGTGCGCCGTGCGCTCAGGAACCAGATGGCGTCCTGACATGATCGACCGCGCGACCTATTGGATATTTGAGGCGCTGGGCTACGCGCTTTGCGAGTTGGCCTTCAAGACCCATTGCTGGGGACCCTTTGCATGGTGTTATCGCGCGGGCTGCTGGTTCTGCGGCAAGGCAGAAGAATTCGTTTCGCCATGATGAAGCGCGCGGGCTTTGCAGTTGCCAGTTTTGTCTGGGTGCTCACCACCCCCGCCGCCGCCCTCGACCTCAATTCCTTCCGCGCCCAGCACGGCCGGCCGGCGCTGAGCGTGAGTTCGACGCTCTCCGCCTTGGCCTATGAGCAGGCCCACAGCATGGCCACGCGCACGCGCCTCGACCACGCCGGTTTCCGCGCCCGCATCGCCGGCATGGGCGGCGGCATGCATGCCGAGAACGTCGCGTTCGGCTGCGACACGGAAGACTGCGCCATCAAGATGTGGGCGCGCTCGGGCGGCCACCGCGCCAATATGCTGCGCGGCGACGTGGCGGCCTACGGCATCGCCTCGGCTACCGGGGCGAACGGAAGGCGCTATTGGGCGCTGGAATTGGGGAATTGAGGGACCCGTCACCCTGAGGTGCGAGCGAAGCGAGCCTCGAAGGGTGACGGCCATGACAGTACCCCCCGCCCCCCTTTATTCCCCGCCCTCAAATAAATGTCATCGCGCGCGCGGGCGCAGCGAAATGCGCTAGCTTGCCTGATGCCGTCCGCGAGAAGCGGGCCGGCGCCAAAAACATCAGGGAGAAACGTCCATGCATACGTCCGCGCTTCGCCTCGTCCCCCTCGCGCTCGCCGCGAGCTGTCTGCTGGCCGCGCCGGCCTCCGCGCAGCTGCTCGCCCACAAGGATATCACGGCCGAGATGGCCGTCACCATCGCGCAGACCGCGATCGCCACCTGCAAGGCCAACGGCTACGCCGTGTCGTCGACCGTGGTCGGCCGCAACGGCGAGATCATCGCGCAAATTCGCGGCGACAACACCGGGCCGCACACCATCGAGAACAGCTTCCGCAAGGCCTACACCGCGCGCACCTTCCGCTCGCCCTCGGGCGCGCTGGTCGAGCGGCTGAAAGCCGACCCGTCGCTCGGGCTGATCCATCTTACCAACGTGATCGCCAACCAGGGCGCGCTGCCGATCAAGGTGGGCGAGGAGACGATCGGGGCGGCCGGCGCTTCCGGCGCGCCGGGCGGCGAAAAGGACGAGGCCTGCGTCAAGGCCGGCATCGAGAAGATCGCCGAGCAGTTGAAGTAACGCGGCCGGTTCTCCCTCTCCCCGCGTGCGGGGAGAGGGCAGCGCGTTCGGCGCACCGCGTCTGCCGCCGTCAGAAAAAGCGCATCGGCGCCCCGGCCAGCATCGGGATCACGACCATCAGCACGATGCCGGTCACGAAGCCGATCAGCCGCGCATGCATCGCCAGCACCGTGCCCGGGGCGTTGTGCCCGCGCAGGTAAACCCCGAACTCGAATAGGCCGACCGCGATCAGGATCCAGAAATACGGCTTGACGGCGAAATCCTGCAGTTGCGGGGCGGCGAGCAGGAGCGCGCCGGCGGCGGCGCCGACCAGCACCATATAGCCGAAAAAAATTCGATCCGTCGTCATGCACACCCCTTATCGCCGGCCGCTGGCCCGCGCGATGCTAGCAGACTTCCGCGCGTCTCCCTCGCCCCACGCGCGCTATTTCTTCTCCAGCATCAGCTGGCCCTTCGCGCCGATCACGCGCTGCGCCGCTTGGGCGAATTTTGCCAGCAGCCAGGGCAGCGTGACCTCGAGCCGCACGGCCCCGTCATAGACGTCGATAAAGCCTGCGGCGTGCTGGCCGAGCGCGGCGGCGCGGAACGTCAGACGGTCGCCGGTCCAGGTCTCCTGCTCCAGCGCGATCAGCCAGGCGAACTCGGCCTTGGCGCGGCCGAGCCCGTCCTTGAGGCGGCGCAGCGCCTCGTCCTTGCCGAGGCGGTGCGGAATGACGACGACGAGCGGCTCCGACATGACGGCAGTGTCCCTCTCTGCTGCCGCGCATGTGGGGATGCCGCGCGCGCGGGAAAAGAGCCCCGCCGGCGATAGCGGACGCCGCTACCAGCGGCCGCCGCGCCGCACCAGCCGCAAAACGATCAGCAGCAGGATGGCGCCGACGGTGGCGTAGAGGATTTCGCGCACCAGGCTGCTGGCGGCGATCTGGATGCCAAGCTTGGGAAACAGCCAGCTCGCGATGAAGGCGCCGATGATGCCGATGGCGATGTCGCCGATCAGCCCGTAGCCGGTGCCCTGCACGAAGTGGCCGGCCAGCCAGCCGGCGATCAGACCAACGAACAAAATGACGAGAATGCTTTCGCCCGACAGATACATAGCCCACGTCCTTTGGTTGCCCCGAAGGCGCCGATGATTGCGCGCCGATGCGACCGGCGCAAGGCGCAAAGCCGTGCTATTGTCGCCCCGCCATGATGAAACGCGAGAATTTCCCGGTCGCCAAGATCTACGTGCCGATCGAGCGGCGCAAAACGCTCGTGCAGGCGCGCGTGGACGAGATCGCCGAGAGCATGCTCAAGGACGGCCAGCAGGTGCCGATCAAGGTGCGGGAGGACGGCGCGCGTTTCGTGCTGATCGAGGGCCTGCACCGGCTGGAGGCCGCCAAGGCGCTCGGCGAAGCCACCATCGTCGGCTACCGGGTGGATGCCAGGAAGCATTGATTTCGGCGCATTTGACGGCATTGAAAATCCCGTGATCCGCCATAATCCGGCCCACGCCCGTGGTATGCTGGCGGCGTTCGGAGCTGGGGTTTCGCCATGCATTTGCGCGCCTCAAGTCTGCTGCTCGCCGCCGGGCTCACCGCGCTGGCGATGACCGCCGCCCGCGCCGAGGTGCTGGTCCGCGTCGACAAAGCCGCCCAGATCATGACCGTCACGGTCGACGGCGAACAGCGCTACGCCTGGCCGGTATCGACCGGCATGGCCGACTACGACACGCCGGACGGCGAATTCCAGGCCTTCCGCATGGAGCGCGACCACTTCTCGCGCGAGTGGGACGACGCGCCGATGCCCTACTCGATCTTCTTCACCCAGGAAGGCCACGCCATCCACGGCAGCTACGACGTCAAGCATCTCGGCCGCCCGGCCTCGCACGGCTGCGTGCGGCTCTTGAAGGCGAACGCCGCCGTGCTGTTCGCGCTGGTGAAGGAGCAGGGCCTCAAGGCCACCAAAGTGGTGCTGGTCGGCGAGATCCCCGACGCCGTAGTGGCGCGGCGCGATCCGGGAGCGATCTATCATGAGGAAGATACCAGCGTGCCGCAACGCGCGTCGCGCGCCCCGCCGCGCTATTATGACCAGCGGGGGTTTTTCCCGCCGCGCCGCTACTATGGCGGCTTCCCGTTCGGCTGGTGAGCGCAAGGCTTTGTGCTAGATCAAGGTCAAGTTGCGGAACTTGTGCTCCGTTTGCGCCTTATCCATCAGCGCAATCGGGAGTTTGCCATGCCGAAATCCCGCAAACGCCTCAGCAGCGGGCGGCGCGCCAAACCGGGCGCGCGCGGCCGCGGCGGCTTTTTCCACATCCAGGTGCGGCCGAAGCGCGACTTCGTCAGCTTCCGCAATCAGGACGTCGGCGCCCGCGGCGGCATCGAGCGCGTCGCCGGCCGGCGCGCCAATGGTTCCTGGGATACGCAGAAATGGCTGATCGGCAAGTCGGAGGCGCACCGCGCCGGCAAGCGGCTTGAGCCCGACACGACGGCCCCGCGCAAGGTGCTGTCGCAGCTCGGCTCGACGCCGCGCCATCTCGGCGGCGACCGTTTCATCGCCAGGCCGCGCCGCAAGATCCCGGCGCGCGAAAAGCCGACGCCGGCGATGCGCCGCGCGCAACTCGCCTACATCAAGAAGGCGCAAGCCGCGTTGCGCAAACGGCGGCGGGCGCGCGCATGATCCGCAAGCTCGGCAGCGGCAAGTACCGGCTTTATACGCGCAAAATAAATCCGCGCACCGGCCGGCGCCGTAATCTCGGCACCTTCAGCTCACGCAAGGCGGCCGAGCAGCACGAGCGCGCTGTGCAGTATTTCAAGCGGCATTAAATAGCCCAAAGCCCGGCGCGAAGCCGGGCTTTGGGTCGGTGTCGTGGTCGCGCCCGGATCAGGAAGCGTCGGCCTTGGGATCGCGCCGCAACATCAGGCGCACGTTCGGATCGGGGTCGCGTCCGACGATCTGACCGTTGACAATCACGGTATAGCTATCGACCGTGGAAATGTCAGAGTCACTTGGCGCGTAAGCTTGCGCCGCTGCCGCTTCTGGCGAGATCGCGTGGCGTTTCTTGGCAAACGCCGGCGACGCCACGAGCGTTGCCAGCGCGAAAGCAATCACGAGTTTTTTCATTGCAAGACTCCAGACAGCCCCGTCCTTGCGGCACAGCATCGGTCAAAATGTGATTCAAAAGGTGGTAGCGGGCTACACATCCTGGTGATCCGGCGCCCAAACAAATTGCTTGGTTAAGTTGGATTTACCAGCAGCTGCGCGACTTGAAATAATACGGACGCGACCAGGATATCCCGATTGCGCGACTGAGCCCTTGTCATCTCTATCCGTGATGCGCAACGCCGAGCGCCGCCTCGCCGCGCTCAAGGATCAGCGGCACGATCAGGTCTTCCTCGTCGTCGAGATGGCGGATCAGCCCCTTGAGCAGGGCGCCGCTCGCCGCCGCGTATGCATCGTTGCAGCGACGCAGCGCGTCGGCATCGCCCGTTAACGCGCGCAGCAGCGCGTTGGCGGTGTCGGCGGTCGCCGCCATATCGGCGTGGATGGCGTGGTGATCGCCTTCCAGCACGTCGAAGCCGCGCGCCAGCCGCGCATCGGCGGCGCGGAAGATCGGGAAATAATGCAGATCCTCGATCTGGTGATGCACGCCAAGCTGCGACAGCAAGAATTGCAGCCGCGGCACTAACTGACGCGGGAATTCCGTCGGCGAGAGCGTCCCCGCACGGAATTGCTCCTCGATCGTTTGGATCATGGTGGCGAGTTCGCGAAACATAGCGTGGCGCGACAGCCAGAAGCGCGCCATTTCGCCGAGATTGGCGTGACCCTGCCAATGCTCGCGCGGAAAGCGCGTGATCAGCACGCGCAAATCCTCCGGCCAGCCGCTGCGGCGGGCCAGTGCGAGCGCTTCGATATCGGCGGTGCTGGGGGTTTCAATGGCCATCGCGGCTTACATAGCCATTGCCAACCGTTTCACCAACCGCTGTAAATTGCCGCCATGAACACCACCGTCGCCCGCCTGGCCTGCGACGAGCCGACCGCGCGGCGGCTGGCGGCCTATCTCGGCGAAATCTTCGGCGCCGACGACACCGCTTGCGCCGCCTTCGAGGGTGACGGCGGCCAGTGGCACATGGCGATCCATTTCCGCGACCAGCCGGACGAGGCGAATTTGCGCGCGCAGGTCGCGATCGCCGCCGGCGTGGCGGCGGCCGCCGCGCTCACCATCGAGCAGGTCGCGCCGGCCGATTGGGTCAAGCAAAGCCTCGCCGGCCTCAAACCGGTGCGCGCCAGCCGCTGCATCGTGCACGGAGCGCATGACCGCGCCCGCGTCAGACCCAACGACATCGGCATCGAAATCGAGGCGGCGCTTGCCTTCGGCACCGGCCACCACGGCACCACGCACGGCTGCCTGCTGGCGCTGGATGGTCTGGCAAAACGGGGGCGGGCCAGGCGCGTGCTCGACATCGGCACCGGGTCGGGCGTGCTGGCGATCGCGGCTGCGAAAATCCTGCGCACGCGCGTCATCGCCAGCGACATCGACCCCGTCGCGGTCGAGGCCGCGCGCGCCAATGCGCGGCTTAATCGCGCACACGCGGCGATCACGTTCGTGCGCGCGGCGGGGGCCAATGCCCGCGCCATCGCGACGGCTAAGCCTTACGATCTGATCTTCGCCAATATCCTGCTCGGTCCGTTGCTGCGGCTGGCGGTGCCGCTGCGCCGGCTCGCCGGCTCACGCGCGCACATAGTGCTGTCCGGCCTACTGCCGGGCCACGCTAATGCCGTGCTGGCGATCTACCACGCGCAGGGTTTTGTGCTCGAGCGCCGTATTCCGCTCGATGGCTGGGTCACGCTGGTGTTGAAGCACAACCGCCACGGCCGGGGATAACCGGGGCGGCCTGTCGATAGGAAGCGCCGATTACCAGCCGCCAAACGGCTCGATCTCGTCGTCGCTCTGCTGGGTGAATTCACGCGGCACTGCATGCTCATGTTGCAAGGCCTCAAGCTCGGCCCGTTGCATCTGCGAAACCGCGATCGCCTCGAGGGCGAGAGTGGAAACGCCCTTGTCAGCCGTTTCGCTGCCGGCGACGCCATAATTGACCGTATCCATCTGACTCTCCTTCTCAGAAAAGAAACGTCAGCGAAAGTGCCCGCTCACGCTCCCGTTTATTGCAGTGCAATATAAACTATTTCGCGGCTGCGAGAAGCGACGACAATGCATGGAATACCTGTAAACATGGCATGAACCGGCAATTAACGACCGATTTTGGCGCGATTTATGCCGCGACCATAGTGCGGCGCACAAACTCACGCTAGCTGGTCGATTCATTGCCGAATGGAGCGCCCACGCGGCACGAAAATTTCGCCGCCGCTGCGATACGCCGGTCTCCTGCGCGAAGTGCGCATGCCTGCGTTGCCCGCCCTGCGCAGCACGTTAGAGTGCCGGCCATGTTCGAGGCTCGCTATCAGTCCTTCGACGATCCGCGCGAGCGCGCGGCGGCTCCGGCGCGCATTGCTGCCTTGCGCGTCGAGCTTAAGCGGCGCGGGCTGGACGGCTTCATGGTGCCGCGCGCCGACCGCCAGCAGAACGAATACCTGCCGGCCAGCGAGGAACGGCTGGCCTGGCTCACCGGCTTCACCGGCTCGGCGGGCGCCGCCATCGTACTGGCCGAGCGCGCCGCGTTGTTCGTGGACGGCCGCTACACCGTGCAGGCGGCGGCGCAGATCGATGCGAAACTCTTCGCCACCGAGCATCTGGTGGACTCACCGCCGGAGCAATGGCTCGAACAGAATCTCAAAAGCGGGGCCAAGCTCGGCTACGATCCGTGGCTGCACACATCCGAGAGCGCCGACAGGTTGCGCAAGGCCTGCGCCACCGCCGGCGCCGAATTGGTTGCGGTCGAGGGCAATCCGATCGACGCGCTGTGGCGTGACCGCCCGGCGCCGCCCGCGGGCCCGTTGAGCTTGCGCGACATCAAGCTCGCCGGCGAAAGCGCGGCCGACAAGCTCAAGCGCATCCAGGCCGAACTCAAGAAACTACGCGCCGATGTGCTGGTGGTGTCGGACCCGCAGAACGTCACCTGGGCCTTCAACATCCGCGGCTCGGATGTCGCGCATACGCCGCTGGCGCTCGCCTTCGCGGTTATCCCACGCGAGGGCAAGCCCGCGCTCTATGTGGCTGCGGCCAAGCTCGACAACAAAACGCGCCCCGCGCTGGAGGAGATCGCCGCGCTGCGCGCGCCCGACGATCTTGTCCGCGACCTTGCGCAACTCAAGGACAAGACCGTGTGGCTCGACCAGGCGAGCGCGGCCGACGCGCTCACGCGCCTGCTGGCCGGCAGCGGCGGCAAGCCGGTACGCGGCGCCGACCCGATCGGGCTGATGAAAGCCGTGAAGAACCACGCCGAGATCGAAGGCTCGCGCGCCGCGCACACGCGCGACGGCGTGGCGATGGCGCGCTTCCTGGCCTGGCTCGCGCGCGAGGCGCCGGCCGGCAAGCTGACCGAGATCGACGCGGTGGAGGCGCTGGAAAGCTTCCGCCGCGATAGCGGTCTGTTGAAGGACATTTCGTTCTCGACCATCGCCGGCAGCGGGCCGAACGGGGCGATCGTGCATTACCGCGTCACCCGCGTCTCCAACCGGACGCTTGGCAAGAATGAGCTGTTCCTGGTCGATTCCGGCGCGCAATACGAAGACGGCACCACCGACATCACCCGCACCGTCGCGGTCGGCACGCCAACCGACGAGATCCGCGACCGTTTCACCCGCGTGCTCAAGGGCCATATCGCCATCGCCACCGCGGTGTTCCCGGAGAACACCACCGGCGCGCAGCTCGATCCGCTGGCGCGCACCGCGTTGTGGCAGGCCGGGCTCGATTTCGACCACGGCACCGGCCACGGCGTCGGCAGCTACCTGTCGGTGCACGAAGGCCCGGCGCGCATCTCCAAACTGGGGACGGTCGCGCTCCGCCGCGGCATGATCCTGTCGAACGAGCCGGGCTATTACAAAACCGCCGCCTACGGCATCCGCATCGAGAACCTGGTGCTAGTGATCGCAGGCCCCGCGCCGGCCGGCGCCGAGAAGCCGCTGAACGCCTTCGAGACGCTGACGCTGGCGCCAATCGACCGCCGGTTGATCGATAGCCGCCTGCTCACCGCCAAGGAGCGCAACTGGATCGACGGCTACCACGCGCGCGTGCAGGAAGTGCTGAGTCCCCTGCTCGACGCCGCCACGCGCGCCTGGCTCGACGCGGCGACCAGACCGCTTGGGAATACTTGATGGACGCCCGGACGTCCGCGTCGCAGCCGCAGAACAAGCAGGCCACCCCCTGGCGGCTGCTGGCGCTGCTGATGGCGATGACCGCCATCGGGCCGGCCACGCTCAATATCGTGGTGCCGGCGCTGCCCGGGCTGGTGACGCGGCTCGCCTCCGATACCGGCACGGTGCAGCTCATCCTGTCGCTTTATCTCTTGAGCCTGGCCACCGCGCAGCTGCTGCTCGGGCCGCTGTCCGACCGCTTCGGCCGCCGGCCGGTGGTGCTGGCCGGGCTGGCGCTGAGCGTGGTCGCCTCGCTCGCCGCCATCGCCGCCTCCTCGATCGGCGCGCTGATCGGCGCGCGCGTGGTGCAGGCGATCGGCGCCTCCACCGGCATCGTGATCGGGCGCGCCATCATCCGCGATCTGTTCGAGCGCGACCGCGCCGCCGCCATGATCGGCCTGGTCACCACCGCCATGGTGATCGCGCCAATGGTCGCGCCGATGATCGGCGGCATTCTCGACACCGCCTTCGGCTGGGAGGCGATTTTCCTGTTTCTCGCCGTGTTCAGCGGCGTGGTGCTGTTATGGGCGGTGTTCGTGCTGCCGGAGACGCGGCCGGCGCGCGTGGCGCAGTCGCCCGGCATGCTGATCCAGGAATGGCGCGCGTTGCTCGGCAGCGCCAAGTTCCACGGTTACGTGCTGTGCGGCGCGCTTGGCTCGGCGTCGTTTTTCACCTTTCTCGGCGGCGGACCGTATGTGGTGGTGACGCTGATGGGGCGCAGCTCGGCTGAATTCGGCGTCTGGTTCGCGGTCACCTCGCTCGGCTATATGAGCGGCAATTTCACCGCCTCGCGGCTGTCTCAGCGCTTCGGCGTCGATGCCATGATCGTGATTGGCATCGTGTTTCAGTTGATCGGCGCGGGCCTCACCGCGCTGCTGGTCGCGGCCATGCCGGAGGCCGGTCCGGCGATCATTTTCCTGCCGCAGCTGGTGATCTCCTTCGGCAACGGCTTGCTGCTGCCGAACGCGATTGCCGGCGCCATCAGCGTGCGACCGCAGGCCGCCGGCGCCGCCGCCGGCATGACCGGCTTCACCCAGATGGCGATCGGCGCGGCCTCCACGCAGATCGTCTCGATCACGCTCGCCGGCGGCAAAAGCGCCATGCCGATGGCCTGGATGATGGTGATCGTGGCGGTGGCGACCGGCGTGGCCTATGGCGCGCTGGTGCGGCGCTAGCCGCCGACCAACTTCAGCCACTCGTCCTCGGTGAGCACCTGGACGCCGTGTTTCTTCGCCTCGGCCAATTTCGAGCCGGCGCCGGGGCCGGCGACCACGAAATCGGTCTTCTTCGACACCGAGCCGGCGGCCTTGGCGCCCAAGCGCTCGGCCTGCGCCTTGGCCTCCTCGCGCGTCATCTTTTCCAGCGCGCCAGTGAACACCACGGTCTTGCCGGCGATGGTGCTGTCGGTTTTCGGCTTCTCGGCGTCGAGGATTTTCACCTCTTTGGTCAGCCGCTCGACGATGCCCTTGTTATGGCTTTCGCCGAAATAGGCCTTGATGCTTTCGATCACGGTCTCGCCGATCTGATCGAGCGCGTCCATCTCGGCAATCACCTCCTCGTCGCCCTTGGCCACCTTCAGGCAGGCATCGTGGAACGCTTTCCAGGAGCCGTAACCGCGCGCCAGCGCCAGCGCCGTGGTCTCGCCGACGTGGCGGATGCCGAGCGCAAAGATGAAACGTTCGAGAGAAATTCTGCGCCGCTCATCAATGGCCGCAAACAGATTGTGCACTGAGGTCTCGCCGTAGCCCTCTTCCTCCAGAATTTCGTTTTTGTGCTTCTTCTCCAGCGTGAAGATGTCGGCTGGCTCCCTCACCCAGTCCTTTTCGAAGAACAATTCGATCTGCTTTTCGCCCAGGCCCTCGATGTCTAAGGCGCGGCGCGAGCAGAACAGTTTCAGGTGTTCGATCTTCTGGAATGGACAGGCGAATTCGCCGGTGCAGCGCCCGCGCGCGCCCTCCTCGCCGGTCGCGGTTTCCTGGCGCACGATGTCGGTGTGCAGATAGCACGGACATTTTTTTGGGAAGTGATAGGGCCTGGCGTCCTTCGGCCGCTTGTCGAGCACCACGTCGACCACCTGCGGGATCACGTCGCCGGCGCGCTGGATGATGACGGTATCCCCAATCCGAATGTCGCGGCCGTCGCGCAATGGCTCGCCGTCGCCGCCGATGCCCTTGATGTAATCCTCGTTGTGCAGCGTGACGTTCTGCACGATGACGCCGCCGACGCCGACCGGGTCGAGCTTGCCGACCGGCGTGAGCGCGCCGGTGCGGCCGACCTGGATTTCGATGTCCTTGAGCACGGTGACGGCGCGCTCGGCCGGGAACTTGTGCGCGATCGCCCAGCGCGGGCTACGCGAGACGAAGCCGAGCCGCTCCTGCCAGTCGAGACGGTCCACTTTGTAGACGACGCCGTCGATGTCGTAGTCGAGTTTGGCGCGATGTGCCTCGATCTCGCGGTGGAAGGCGAGCAGCTCCTCGACCGAATGGCGGATCTTGGTAAGCGGATTGGTCTTGAAGCCGCAAGACGCGAACCAATTGATCATGCCGCTTTGGCTGTCGGCCGGCATCTCGCTCATCTCGCCCCAGGCATAGGCGAAGAAGCCGAGCGGACGTGACGCCGTGACGCCCGGGTCCTTCTGGCGCAGCGAGCCGGCCGCCGAATTGCGCGGATTGGCAAAGATAGTGTCGCCCGCCGTCTTCTGCCGTTCGTTGAGCTTGAGGAAAGCGGCCTTGGTCATGTAGACTTCGCCGCGCACCTCGCAAATTTTAGGCACGTGGCGGCCTTTGAGTTGCTGCGGCACGTCCTTCAGCGTGCGGATATTGGCGGTGACGTCCTCGCCCTCAGCTCCGTCGCCGCGGGTGGCGGCGGTGATAAGTTCGCCGTTCTCATAGCGCAGCGACATGGAGAGCCCATCGATCTTGGGCTCGGCGCTGAAGGCAATTTTCTCGTCGTCGCTCAGTTTGAGGAAGCGGCGGATACGAGCGACGAAGTCGATGACGTCCTGCTCCTCGAACGCGTTGTCGAGCGACAGCATCGGTACGGCGTGGCGGACTTTCTTGAACTTGCCGGTCGGCGCCGCGCCGACCCGGCGCGAGGGCGAATCCGGCCGCACGAGATCGGGGAAGCGCTTCTCGATCGCCGCATTGCGCTCGCGCAGCGCGTCATAGGCGGCGTCAGTGACGGTCGGCTTGTCCTGCTGGTAATAGCGCTTATCATGCGCTGCGATCTCGGCCGCCAGCCGGGCCAGCTCGGCCTTGGCCTGCGCTACGGTCAGGTCGGCGGGTTTGATTTTGGACGCGTCGTGACTAGCCATGCCGGCACTGTATCAGCTTGCCGCCTTGATCAGGCGCTCGGCGGCGGCGCGGGCCTCGGCGGTGATCTCGGCGCCGGCCAGCATGCGGGCGATCTCTTCTCGCCTTTTCTCGGCGGCCACCTCGGTGACGCGGGTGGCGACCCGGTGGCCCTTTTCCAGCGCGTCCTTGCTGATGAGATAATGCCGGTCGGCGCGCGCCGCCACCTGCGGGGCGTGCGTGACCGCCAGCACCTGCACGCCGGAGGCGAGCTTGGCCAGCCGCACCCCGATGGCGTCGGCCACAGCACCGCCTACGCCGGTATCGATCTCGTCGAACACCAAAGTCGGCGCCGAGCCGCGGTCGGCCAGCACCACCTTGAGCGCCAGCAGGAAGCGCGCCAGTTCGCCGCCGGAGGCAACCTTCATCAGCGGCCCCGGCCGCGTGCCCGGATTGGTCTGTACCCAGAATTCGACACGGTCGATGCCGTTCGGCCCGGCTGCAGCGGCATCGCTGACGATCTCGGTCGAGAATTTCGCCCGCTCCAGCTTGAGCGGCTTGAGTTCGCCGTTCACCGCCTTGTCGAGCGCAGTGCCCGCTTTCAGGCGCGCTTTCGACAGCCTGTCGGCCGCCGCGCGGTAGGCGGCTTCGGCCTCGCGCGCCGCCGCATCCAGCGCCTTGAGCCGGTCCTCGCCGGCGTCGATCAGCGCGATATCGGATTTGTAGCGCGCCGCCAGCGCCGCCAGCTCGTCCACCGGGACATTGTATTTGCGGCCCGCGGCGCGCAGCGCGAACAGCCGCTCCTCGTTGCGCTCCAGTTCGGCGGGATCGAAATCGGCGGTGCGCAGTGCCTGCTCGAGGTGGCTGCGGGTTTCCTCCAACGCGGTCAACGCCACATCGAGCGCCTTCACCGCCGGTTCGACCAGGCTCGGCGCCTGCGACGCGCGACGCTCCAGCCGGCGGACGACGGCGGCGAGGCCCGGCACGCTGGAATTGGCGCCGGCGATCACCTCGTGGGCGTCGCGCAGATCCTCGGCCACCTTCTCGGCCTGCATCATGCCGGTGCGGCGCTCGGCCA
>Ga0209890_10000788_pt1 | contig 14709 bp, 10 predicted proteins | sample OrgsoiDNA2013049_FD_185799 | JGI IMG/M metagenome (GOLD analysis project Ga0209890, IMG submission 185799) | Permafrost soil microbial communities from the Arctic, to analyse light accelerated degradation of dissolved organic matter (DOM) -... | ecosystem: Environmental > Terrestrial > Soil >...
CGTGGGGCAAAGCCACCAAAGTGCTGCGGTGGATGCGCACGAATCCCGCCTCGGCCCAACGCTCTTCGAGAGTGGTCAGGGACGTGCGCACCAGGTGTGACCCGGTAGCCGTGTGAAGTCGGGCGTAGTCGCCCTGCGCCTGGGCGTACAGAACCTGTGAACGCTTGATGAACGTCGTGACACCGCCCAGTCCCACCGGGATCGTCTCGTCGGTCACGGCCGGACCCGCTGACCCGTTACCCGTGAGCGCGGCCATCGCGCTGACCACGCGGCGCACGGCCTCCGACAGTCGGGCGGCGCGAACCGGTTTCATGACGTAGTCGGTCGCGCTCACCTCGAATGCGTCGACCGCGTGCTCGTCGTAGGCGGTCACGAAGACCACTTGCGGGCGGTCGGCGAAGCGCGCCAGCACTCGTGCCAATGCCATGCCGTCCAGACCGGGCATCTTGATGTCGCAGAAGACCACGTCGACGGGAGCGACATCCAGGGCACGCAGCGCGTCGGCGCCGTTGGACGCGGTCCTGATGTCGCCGATCCGGGCGTCCTGGCGTAGCAAGTAGGTCAGCTCGGACAGGGCCGGGGCCTCGTCGTCGACCACGAGCGCCCGCAGACCCGTCGTGGGCGGCGTCATGTGCTCTGACATGATGCCCACACTACGACGACGGTCGTATCCCGGGTGCGAACTTGGGCACCCGGAAGGTCACCTTGGTTCCGGCTCCTGGAGCCGTCTCGACCACGAGGCCGTGGTCGTCGCCGTACACCTGGCGCAGGCGGGCGTCGACATTGCCCAGGCCCACCGAGTCCTCCTGCGAGCGCCCGGCCAGTACCGCGCGTACCACATCGGGGTCGGACCCGATGCCATCATCCTCGACCACGATCTCGGCCTCTGAGCCCTGGTCGCTGGCGGTGATACTGACGTGTCCCACACCCTCCTTGGACTCCAGGCCGTGATGGACTGCGTTCTCCACCAGCGGTTGAATCGCCAGGTACGGCACCGCGACCGAGAGGACCTCGGGCGCCACCAGCAGTGAGATCCGCAGCCGGTCCCCGAAACGAGCCTGCTCCAGCGCCAGGTAGTGCTCGATGTTGCCCAGCTCCTCGGCCAGTGTCGTGAACGCCCCGCCGCGACGGAACGCGTAGCGGGTAAAGTCCGCGAACTCCAGCAGCAGCTCACGGGCCCGGTCAGGGTCCGTGCGCACGAACGAGGCGATCGCGGCCAGGGAGTTGTAGATGAAATGAGGGCTGATCTGGGCCCGCAGCGCCCGCAGCTCGGCCTCCATGGCGCGGGACCGTTGACGTCCCAGCTCGGCCAGCTCGACCTGGGTTGACACCCACCCGGCCACTTCCTCGGTGGCCCTGACCAGGCCGGCGGAGGCGTTCGGTCCGTAGGCGGCCAGCGCCGCAACGACGCGCTCATCGGAGATGACCGGTGCCAGGATCGCGGTCCGGATGGGGCAGGTCGGGTCTCCGCAGGCCACGTCCTTGGCATCCAGGACCACAGTGCGACCGGAGGCGAGCACCTCGCTGGCGTGCCGCGTCACATGGTCTCGGTGGTGGGTCCCAGTCCCGTCCCATGCGAGCGTGGAATCGTTGTCGCACAGGGCGACCGCCTGGGTGCCCAACATGGCGCGGAGGTGTCTTGCCGCCTTGGATGCACCCTGCACGGTGAGGCCGTCGCGGAGGTGTTTGGAGGCCAGCGACGCCGTGTGGAGGGTGTCGTAGGTCTTGCGGTCGACCGGGGAGCCGAAGTCACGGCGACGACGGCCTGCTCTCGTGAAGGCCCAGGTCAGCGTCATCAGGGCGATCGGCGCCGTGATGACGATGACAAGGGTGGGTAGCTCGATGCTTGAGGGCACGTGGCGAACTCTAGGCTGCCAGGTGTGTCCACCATCACAGATTCCCTCCTCTCGCTGTCGGCGTTGCCGGGCGTGGCCCAGGCCACCGACGCTGCGCGGCAGGCCTGCACGCAGCTGCGCTGGCACCAGGGGCTGCGGCGTCGAATCCCGGCAGCCGCAGCCGAGTCGCGGGTCCGGGGTGCCCGCGCAAGTGCTGCCCTCGACGGTGCCGAGATGGGGCTGGACGTCGTTCGCGATCTCATGTGCGGCGCCATGGCATGGCCGCGGAGCCCCGACCCGCTCGAGGCGGTGCTTCAGGGGGCCGTGCAGGCCACGGCCGAGACAGAGCACATCCGCTTAACGGTCGTCACAGCGCCGTCCCAGGCTCTCGCTCGGGTCCACGCGGCCGCCGCGGGTCACTTGTTGCCGCAGTCTCAGGTTGGACGTCCTCGGCAGGCGGGCGAGATCTCGGCAGAGTTCTCAGATCTGGGTCCTTCGCCTGACGAAACCATTGTCAGACAACGACTTTCAGGCATCGTGGAGCTTCTGCTCTGCGTCAGCGACGCCCCCGCGGTCGTGGTGGCGGCTCTGGTGCATGCCGAGCTCGCGACGGTCCGGCCCTTCATCCGCGGTAACGGGCTGGTCGCCCGGGCGATGGAACGGGCGATCATCCAGGCCAGCGGCTTGGACCCGACGGGGGTCGTAGTCGCCGAACTGGGCCACGGCGCCGGTGGTGGCGCGGCATACCTGGGGGCGCTGGCGGCGTACGGCTCGGGCACGCCTGAGGGCGTCGCGCTGTGGATCACACATTGCGCAGGAGCCATCGTGGCCGGGGCCCAGGAAGGTGGCCGTATCGCGGACGCGGTCCTGCTCGGCCGCCTCACCTGAGTCGCTGATCGGCTGCAACGATCGCTGCATTGAGCCCTAGATCTGTGTCAAAGTCAAGACTGTTCTTTGCCGCTGGATGGGAGTAGACAGGACATGTCGACGGACGTGAGTCCGACGGCTCCGCGAGATAAACGGGCACCCACGCGCGGGCAGTCCACTGATGGACCGATCGTGGCGGGCTTGTCCCACTGCGACTAGTAAATTCACGCTTGGTAACTCGCAAGTCTCGCGGTCTGATGGCACCCCGTTCGCGGGGTGCCATCAACTTTTGCCACGCCTCGCGTGCCGTTTGCACTGATCACCCAAATGGCTCATGATTGGTTATACACACTCCCCCTTGGGGTTGAGTGTGCCGGCGCACCAGCTCCTCCCCCCGGAGTCTGGCGCGCCGACGGCCCCCGATGTCCCCCGTCGGGGGTCGTCCTTTGTCGGCGCGGTTTGCCTTTGCACAACCCCTTCTGGTTGCTGGTTCGTGACGCCTTCCACAGGTTGGCGGTTGCCCTGCCCGCGCGGCTTACGTCGCAGCGACCGTGCTCGCATGAGGACCTCAGGTGTCATCGAAGGTCGGCGGGTCCGGCGGGTCGGGCCCTCGCCCCGGCCTGCCCGGACGGCGACCTGCTGGGCGGGGGACTCGACGTCACTGTCGGCATCGAGCAGGAGCGCCGGGTGCGCTGGCCTGACCTGGCCGCGGTAGGTGGTCGCATCGACGGTTTTGAGCTGCTGGTGCGCCTGCCGTCCGTTGATGGAGTTTGGGTGCTCTCGTTCGATCGTGCGCCGGACGTGCCGCTGGGCGCTGAGCTCGGCCGCGAGGTGCTCATGGCGCTCAGCGCTGCAGCTGACGTGGTCGTGGTCGACCTCCTGCCCTGATCGCGACCTCTTCGCGACGCTGGCGCCTTCCCTGGATGCAGTGGTTCTGCTCGCCGGGTCGGGCATCGGTGATCTGGCGGGTGCGAGCGTGACCCCCGAGCACCTTGTCCGAAGCTTGTCCCGACGTGTGGCTCTGCCTGCAGCCGGCGGTGAGGGCAGCCACTTCGCGGACACGGCTGCGGGAGCCCTTGAACTGCCTCTGCTCGCCGTGGTCGGCTGGGAACTTTTGCTGGCGGCTGACCTGCTCCACGGCATGCCGCCGGGAAGTTCAGCCCAGGGCGCCCTGGCTGCTGCTGCCGACGCGGTGCTGGCACGGTGTGTTTGTCGGTGCGCCGGGACCCTGGGTGAGCGTGTCACCGGCCGTCGGGGCCCAGATCAGGAACGAACGGGGCTCCGAGGCTGGGCTGGGTGTGCAGGTTCTCGATCTGTGGTGGCCGCGGCTATCACGCACGGTCGCCGCTTGCCTCGCATCCGTGCACGCATGGGCCACTCATGGGCCACTCATGGCGGCCGCCGCCTCCGACGTGTGAGGGCTCGAGCGTCGCGGCCGCCAGATCGGCGAGCTGGGCCCTGCCGAGCAAGGCTGGGAGCGAGGCCATTAGGCGTAGAACCCAAGAGGAGGGAATCGGTTGGCCGGATGACTCGCGTGGCGCATCCGGGCCTGGCGCCGGTCAGGGCGAAGAGGACCGCTTCGAGTCCGAGTGCGGCTCGGGTTGGATCTCCGTGCTGCCGTCGTTGCTGCTGTTCTTGGGGGTGTCTTCCCCGGTGCTTTCTCCGGGACTATCGCGGCGGCTCGAACCTTCCCCTGCATCGGCGGACACTTCGGCGGCCGATGCAGCCTGCTCCTTGCGCAACCCACGCAGCTCCTTACGTGCCCTGGCTCTGCGGCGTGTGCCCTGACTGATCAGGCCGAGGCCGAGGCCGATCAGTAGTACCGATACTGCGCCGGTAAGGAACATGGCCAGGGGCGATGCCTTGACGGTGACGCCGACGGCGGTCATCTGGATCACCTGCGAGGTGGCCATCGGGGCCGTCACGGCCGCCGCCGCCGCAGCGACCGCCACCAGGATCAACAGAAGACCGAACACAATCATCGGGCGCCTCCTGCACTCATCAAACATGATGGCCGTTGTGACCTTCGTCACCTGGTGTGATTCTACTCAATTCCTGGCGTCTCAACCGGCTAGGCATGGCGTGGCGGTCCCTTTGCTCAAATCGGCGACCCCGTGAGAACGGCCGTCAGCAACGAGACAGCTCCCGCCTTGTCCAGGGGTTCGTTGCCGTTGCCGCACTTGGGAGACTGAACGCACGACGGGCAACCACTCGCGCATTCGCACGCCAGGATCGCGTCCCGAGTCGCGCTCAGCCAGATCGTGGCGGCACGGAAACCCCGCTCCGCGAACCCTGCGCCGCCAGGATGACCGTCATAGATCAAGATCGTCGGACGGCCCGTGTCCGGATGAAGTGCGGTCGAGACGCCTCCGATATCCCAACGATCCGATGTGGCCACCAGGGGCAACATGGCGATGGCGGCATGCTCGGCAGCATGGGCGGCCCCCGGGATGTTGCTCTCGCAGATGCCCGCGGCATCCAGCAGCTCTTTGGTCATGGTCCACCACACCGCCTTGGTGTGCAGCGACCTCACCGGCAGGTCGAGCGGATGCTCACCGAGGACCTCCCCGCCTGGGCGAACGCGCAGGAAGGATGTCACCTGAGAGCGTACGTCGACGCTGCCAAAACACAGGTCGACGGTTCCCCAGGCCTGTGACTTCTCGATCCGAGCTATGTCGAAGGCGCTCATGGACCGTGCACGTGTGGACCATCCCGGATCGCCGGCGACGACGATCGCGTGGGTGTCCTCGACGTCGTAGTGGGCGACCACGAAGGGCTGGCCCTGATGCACGTAGACCGCCCCGGTGTGGACGCTGGAGTGGGCTGCCGACCCGTCGACGGTGCCCAGCACCCGTCCCGTCGACCGCTCGACAATGCGCACGGTCTCACCAGTACCTCGCAGCGAGACGTGGTCGGTGGCTCGTTCGGATCGCGTCCAGAACCACCCACCCGGCCGTCGACGCAGCAGTCCACGAGCGACCAGCACCTCGAGCAGGCCCATCATGGTCGGCCCGAAGACCTGCGCATCGGCTGGCGTAAGTGGCAGCTCGGCGGCCGCAGCGGCCAGATGCGGCGCGAGGACATAGGGATTCTGCGGATCCAGGACTGCAGCCTCTACTGGCCGGTCGAACAACGCCTCAGGATGGTGGACAAGATAGGTGTCCAAAGGGTCGTCGCCGGCGATCAGCACCGCCAGCGAGGCAGATCCGTTGCGGCCAGCGCGGCCGGCTTGTTGCCACAGGGACGCCCGGGTCCCCGGCCAGCCCGCCATCAGAACCGCGTCGAGCCCGCTCACGTCGATGCCTAGCTCCAGGGCGTTGGTCGCCGCCAGACCGCGCAACGCACCCGAGCGCAGGTTCCTCTCCAGCTCTCGGCGCTCCTCCGGCAGATATCCCCCTCGGTATGCCGCTACGGTGGGCGCCAGTGCGGGGTCAACCTCGTTGAGCAGGCGTCGTGCGCCGGCCGCGACCGCCTCCACCCCGGCGCGGGAGCGGCCGAATGCCACTGTCTGGACACCGTCGATCATGAGGTCGGCCAGCAGGTCGGCGGCCTCGGCAACGGCGCTGCGCCGATGTGGCGCGTCGTGTTCCCCGCCGATGGGGACCAGACCCGGCTCCCACAGCCCGAAGGTCATCGACTCCCGCGGCGATCCGTCGAGGGTGACGGGCGTGACCGGCATACCGATCAGGGCACTGGCTTGGGCTGCTGGGTCGGCGACGGTGGCACTGGCGAGGATGAAGGTGGGGAAGGCGCCATAGTGTGCGGCCACCCGGCGCACGCGGCGCAGCAGCGCAGCCAGGTGCGAGCCGAATACCCCTCGGTAGACATGACATTCGTCGATCACGACGTAGCGCAGCGCCCTCAGAAAAGGAGCCCATCGCGGGTGGCCGGGCAGTAGCGAATGATGCACGAGATCGGGGTTGGTCAGGACGTAATGGCAGTGGTCGCGGATCCAGCGGCGTTCGTCCGATGGGGTGTCACCGTCGTAGGTCGCAGCCCGCAGCCCCGGGATGGCCAGGGCACTCAGGCGCGCCAGCTGGTCGGCGGCAAGAGCTTTGGTCGGGCTCAGATAGAGCACGGTGGCGTCGCGACCGGACGGGGCGCCCGCACCACTGACGACGTCGGAAAGGGCCGGCAAGAGGTAGCCCACGCTCTTGCCCGATGCGGTGCCGGTGGAGATGACGACGTGGGAGCCGTCATGTGCAAGATCGGCAGCCTGCCTCTGATGGGACCACAGCGCTGTGATCCCTGACATGCCGAAGGCGGATCGGACGGCTGGGGCAACCCAGTCGGGCCAAGGCGCGACCTGCTCCCGGCGTGGGGCCACCTCGTGGACGTGGACCAGGCGTTCCCTGCGTCGCCCGGCGGACAGATGGGAGAGCGCCTCACGGGGGTCAAAGGTCCGCGGGGTCGCAGAAGCAGGATCGCTCGACATCGCCCAAACGCTATGCCGTCCGCCGCCGTCACGGGGTCTAGGGTGTCGTCTGGACAGGCCACTGACGGCCTCCCGACGATAAGAGGAGCACCACGTGGACGTGTCCATCACCAGCGAGACTCGCGGTGACTCGACCGTCGTGCATGTGAGCGGGGAGATCGACGTCTACACCGCTCCGTTGTTGCGTGAGCAGCTCGATGAGTACATCTCGCAGGGTCGCCACCACCTCGTGGTCGATCTCGGGGGTGTCTCGTTCATGGCCTCGACCGGTCTGGGCGTCCTGGTCGGGCGACTCAAGCTCGTAAGGGTCACAAATGGCACGCTGCGCCTGGTGTGCTCCAGCGAGCGCATCCTCAGTGTGTTCTCTATCACTGGCCTGGATAAGGTCTTTCAGATCTTCCCCAGCGTCGACGACGCTCTGGCGGACACCGCCTCGACCGCCTGACCACACACCTCGACCGTTTGGCGCACCGAGCGCGGCAGAGACCTCGCACCGGCAACCCGCGCCAGCAGTTCGTGCACGCTCTCTCGGCTACAATGACCCCCACCACCCGGCGGCTGTGCTGCCGCGTCACGGGACTCCCTGGTCACAAACACCAGATGAGTCCGTCGGGCGCACGTCCAAGTGTGATCTGCGATGTCCCTCATGGAGGATTGAATGCCAGGCCTTATCCGAGCCGCCGGCGCAACACCCCTGACCTTGACAGGTACGAACCTCACGCTGGTGATTGTCGTCGCCGTGATCGCCGCGGTGGCGTTGACCATGGGTGTCATCTTCCGCCGGCAGGTTCTCGCCGCTGACCCCGGCACCGCCAAGATGCAAGAGATCGGCGACGCCGTCGAGGAGGGTGCCCACGCCTATCTGGCGCGACAGTTCAAGACGCTTTCCTTCTTCGTTGGCGTCGTCTTCTTCCTGCTGATGGCTCTGCCCGCCGACACCGCGGGGATCCGCTTCGGACGTTCGGGCTTCTTCGTGCTCGGAGCGCTCTTCTCCGGGGCGGTCGGCTACTTCGGGATGAGCCTGGCGGTCAAGGCCAACGTACGAGTCGCCGCGGCCGCAAACGACTCCGGTCGCGACGAAGGAATGCGCATCGCGTTCCGCACCGGTGGCACGGTCGGGATGATGACGGTGGGCCTGGGTCTGCTGGGCGCCAGCTCGGTAGTGCTGCTGTACAAGGGCGATGCTCCCAAGGTGCTCGAGGGCTTCGGCTTCGGTGCGGCTCTGCTGGCGATGTTCATGCGTGTCGGTGGCGGGATCTTCACCAAGGCCGCTGACGTCGGCGCCGACTTGGTCGGCAAGGTCGAGGCGGGCATCCCCGAGGACGACCCGCGCAACGCGGCGACGATCGCGGACAACGTGGGCGACAACGTCGGTGACTGCGCCGGCATGGCTGCCGACCTTTTCGAGTCGTATGCCGTGACGCTGGTCGCGGCGCTGATCCTGGGCCAGGCCGCCTTCGGCGAAAAGGGCCTGGTGTTCCCGCTGATGGTCCCCGCCATCGGCGCCCTGACGGCGATCCTGGGTGTCTACATCACCAAACCTCGCCCGGGCGAGAACGGCCTTGTCGCGATCAACCGAGGCTTCTACATCTCGGCCGCAGTCTCAGCAGTGCTGAGCACCGTCGCCGCGTTCCTCTACCTGCCCTCGTCGTTCGCCCAGATGAAGGGCCTGCCGACGGGAGCCAACGGAGCGGCGAACCCGATCTTGGCGCTCAGCGGTGACCCGCGGCTCGTAGCCTCACTGACCGTTATCCTCGGCGTTGTCCTGGCCGCGATCATCCTCTGGCTCACCGGCCACTTCACGGGTACCGACAAGCGCCCCACGATGGACGTCGCCCGGACCTCGTTGACCGGAGCGGCCACGGTCGTGTTGTCGGGCATTGGTGTCGGCCTCGAGTCCGCGGTCTACACCGCGGTCATCATCGGAGGCGCGATGTATCTCGCCTTCCTGCTTGGCGCCGGATCGGTCGTCCTGTCGTTGTTCCTGATCGCCCTGACCGGCTGTGGTCTGCTGACCACGGTCGGGGTCATCGTCGCGATGGACACCTTCGGCCCGGTCTCTGACAACGCCCAGGGCATCGCTGAGATGTCTGGGGACGTCCACGGCGACGGCGTTCAGGTCCTGACCGAGCTCGACGCGGTCGGCAACACCACCAAGGCCATCACCAAGGGCATCGCGATTGCTACCGCCGTGTTGGCTGCCACCGCGCTGTTCGGGTCTTACACCGACGCGGCAGCCACGGCTATCAATGAGGCGGCCAAGACGCTGACCAAAGAGCCATCGCTCGCGACGAGGGTGTCCTTGCTGGACTACCAGGTGATTACGCCGGCCAACCTGTTCGGCCTTATTCTTGGCGCCTCGGTGGTGTTCATGTTTGCCGGGCTGGCCATCAACGCCGTGACCCGGGCGGCTGGTGCCATCGTCTTCGAGGTGCGCCGGCAGTTCCGTGAGCACCCCGGGATCATGGACTACACCGAGAAGCCCGAGTATGGCCGCGTCGTGGACATCTGTACGAAGGACTCGCTGCGCGAGCTCGCGACGCCAGGTCTGCTTGCCGCCATGGCTCCGATCGCGGTCGGCTTCGGGCTGGGTATTGGCCCACTGGCCGGGTTCCTGGCCGGTGCGATTGGTGCCGGTGTCCTGATGGCCGTCTTCCTGGCCAACGCGGGGGGCTCGTGGGACAACGCCAAGAAGATCGTCGAGGACGGTGCGCACGGCGGCAAGGGCTCTGCCGCTCACGAGGCCACGATCATCGGCGACACGGTCGGTGACCCGTTCAAGGACACCGCGGGACCTGCAATCAACCCGCTGCTGAAGGTGATGAACCTCGTCTCCCTGCTTATCGCTCCGGCCATCGTGCAGCTGACCATCGGCAGCGGCGCCAATCCTTGGCTTCGCTACGGCATTGCCGCTGCAGCGCTGCTCATCGCGGTGACTGCGGTAGCGATCTCCAAACGGCGCGACCTCGCGATCGGCGGCGACGCGGACGGCGAGGGCGACGCCAAGCGGGCGGTGCACCAGCCTGCGTCGGTCTGACAGCGGACTGAAGCCCGGCCATGCCGATCGTTGGCCGCTCACCTCATCTGAGGTGATCGGCCAACGATGTGCGGGTCGGTGACTTCGGACCCTAACTTCTCGTCTCTTCGGCGGTCATCCCCTTGTCAACGCCAGCTTGCCTGACCACTCGTGGACAGACCTCCGGCGGAGGTTGAGGACCAGGCGAGTGCCGATCGACACCCTGGATAAGTCCAGCAGATCCCTAGCTCAGATCGCATCCGGCGGCAAACCGAAGATTTCGGAAATGGTGTCTACGGTGGTCAGCGCCAGCGTGGATGACCCGCCGGGCGAACAGATGCAGTTGAGGTGGTCGGACGTGGCAGGCGGGTCACCCCTTTCATAGTTCGCCGTGCAGCTCCCGTCGTCGCTGCCGTCGCCTAGATGACGCATCGATCCGTCTGCGGGTCCTGAACCACCACGCAGACCAGCCGGCCCACCCGATCGGCGCCGATGACCGGCCCCGGCGTGGATCGGCATCCGTCATGGTGGCAGCCGAAGGAGCCGGCGTGTGGCATCTTCGGTCTGCGACGCCGTCCTGGTGCGCTGTGTGCCGTCGCCACCGATGACAGCATGTCTTCTCACACAGGCCGGTCTGGCCCAGAGCCAGAACGGCCGCGCGCGCTGTGGATCGGGCTGGCGTGGTCCTGTTGCATCTCTCGTGGTCCGGACTGGCGTCAGCCGAACTGCCAGGACCGTTTGGACAGGCCGTACCAGAAGCCGTCGATGACGCTTCGGCTCGCCAGGTCGCCGCTGTGGTCGGCGGCGCCCAGGGCGACGAACAATGGCGCGAAATGCTCCGTGCGCGGGTGTGCCTCGTGAGCGGCGGGTGCCTTTGCCAGGAAGTCCAGCATCGAGTCGACGTCGCCGGAGGCCATGGTCTCGCGGGCCCAGGCGTCGAACTCGGTGGAGGCGGCGGGTGCGGGGGCGTCCGAGCCGGCACTGGGATTGAACCAGCGCAAGTTGTGGGTCGTGAAACCGGACCCCACGATGAGCGCGCCCTGGTCGCGCAGCGGCGCGATCTTGCGGCCTATCTCGAAGAGCTTCTGAGGGTCCAGGGTTGGCATCGACATCTGCAGGACCGGTACGTCGGCCTGCGGGAACATCTCGACGAGCGGCACGTAGGCGCCATGGTCGAGGCCGCGGCCGTGATCATGACGCACGGTCGTGTCGGAATCGTGCAAGAGCTTGGTGACGTCCGAAGCCAGCGCGGGGGCAACCGGAGCGTCATACGTCACCTCGTAGTAGCGCTGCGGAAAGCCCCAGAAATCGTAGACGAGTGGCACTTTCGTCGTCGCCGACAGGGTCAGCGGTGCCTGCTCCCAGTGGGCGGAGATCATCAGAATGCTCTCCGGCACGGGCAGGTCGGCCGACCAGGAAGCAAGCTCGCGCGTCCAGGTGTTGTCGTCAGCGAGCGGGGGAGCGCCGTGGCTGAGGTACAGGACCGGCATCCGCCTGGTGTTGATCTCCGTGGTCATGGCCCGACGATACCTCTAACAAGTTCAACTTTCAACTACAAAGCAACGTGACGTTGCTCGCACCCGCCGCCTCAAGTTCTCGTCATTGGTTCAAGAGGGGCTACGGTTTATGCGCATTGCCATGTCCGAGCAGCGACGAATCCGCTGCACGTGGTGATGGCAAGTGGAGGAGGCAACGTGGCAAGCACCGTCGGACGCACGCTCGTCATCGTCGAGTCGCCGGCCAAGGCCAAGAAGATCGGCGAGTACCTCGGCAAGGACTACGCCGTGGATGCCAGCGTTGGCCATATCAGGGACCTGCCCAGTCCCAGGGAGCTGCCCGCGGACATGAAGAAGGGTCCCTACGGCAAGTTTGCTGTCGACGTGGACAACGGGTTCGATCCGTATTATGTCGTCGACCCGGACAAACGCAAGAAGGTGGCCGAGCTCAAACGCCTGCTCAAGGATGCCGACGAGCTTCTCCTTGCCACCGATGAGGACCGCGAGGGTGAGGCCATCGCCTGGCACCTGCTCGAGGTGCTCAAGCCCAAGGTGCCGGTGCGCCGGATGGTGTTCCATGAGATCACCAGGGAGGCGATCATCCGCGCTGCAAACGAGACACGTGAGCTTGATACGCGTCTGGTGGATGCCCAGGAGACGCGTCGCATCCTTGATCGCCTCTACGGATACGAGGTCTCGCCCGTACTGTGGCGCAAGGTGCGCCAGGGTCTTTCGGCCGGCCGCGTGCAGTCCGTGGCGACCCGCATCGTAGTCGAGCGTGAGCGTGAGCGGATGGCATTCCGTCGTGCTTACTACTGGGACGTGGAAGGCGAGTTCGCGTCGGACTCTGATGCGGCACAAGGTTTTTCGGCTCGACTGAGCGTGGTCGACGGCAAGCGTGTAGCCACCGGTCGGGATTTCGGCGACGACGGGGTGCTCAGGGGTGCCAACGTGGTCCATCTCGACGAGGCCACAGCCCACCTGATCGCCAATGCCGTCATGGACAACGGCCAGGTCAAGGTCACCGACGTCGCCGAGAAGCCGTACACCCGCCGTCCGTATGCCCCGTTCACGACCTCGACGTTGCAGCAGGAGGCCAGCCGCAAGCTGCGCCTGTCGAGTAAGAACGCCATGCGCGTGGCCCAGCGACTGTACGAGAACGGCTACATCACCTATATGCGTACAGACTCGACCACGCTGTCCGAGGCGGCGCTCACCGCAGCCCGCGGTCAGGCCCGGGACATGTATGGCGCGGAGTACGTTCCGGACTCACCTCGCCGTTATGAGAAGAAGGTCAAGAACGCCCAGGAGGCCCACGAGGCGATCCGCCCGGCCGGTGACCGTTTCCGAACCCCCGCACAGGTGGCAGGCGAGCTGCGCGGCGAGGAGTTTGCCCTCTACGAGCTGATCTGGAAGCGCACCGTCGCCTCGCAGATGGCCGACGCCCAGGGTTCCACCGCCACGGTCAAGCTCGGTGCCACGCTGGCCCTGTCGGCGCATTCTCGCGTTGTTGAGTTCAGTGCCAGTGGCACGGTCATCACGTTCCGCGGCTTCCTCGCGGCCTACGAAGAGGGTCGAGACGAAGAAGACACAGCTGCCCGGTCCGCTGCAGCTCAAGCTGCCGACGAGGAACGTCGGCTGCCAAGGCTCTCCGTGGGGGTTGCACTGGACGTGCTGCGCGCTGAGGCGGGCGGGCACGAGACGTCGCCTCCGGCTCGTTACACGGAAGCAACGCTGGTGAAGTCCATGGAGGAGAAGGGGATCGGCCGCCCGTCGACATACGCCGCGACCGTCGGTACGATCCAGGATCGCGGCTACGTCAACAGTCGTGGCTCGGCCCTCGTCCCGACCTGGCTGGCGTTCGCCGTGACCCGGTTGCTCGAGGAGCACTTCAGCAAGCTTGTCGACTACGACTTCACCGCGTCCATGGAGGAGGACCTCGACCGAATCGCCAACGGCGAGGAGCAGCGCGTCGACTGGCTCACGCGCTTCTACTTCGGCGCGGAGTCCACCTCGGTCGAAGGCCTGAGGCACCTGGTGGATGATCTCGGTGAGATCGATGCCCGAGAGATCTCCACCATCCCGATCGGCGAGGGTATCGTCGTGCGGGTCGGCCGCTATGGCCCGTACGTTGAGGAGACCATCCCGGCCGGGGTCGACCCGGCCACGGGTGTGGTTGCCGAAGGCGCCACCGCTCAGGTCCGCCGCGCCACGATCAACGACGACATCGCCCCTGACGAGCTGACGGGGGCGATGGCCCGCGAGTTGCTGGAGGCGGCCGCCGACGACGGCCGTGTCCTTGGTCAGGACCCCGAGACTGGGCGTGACGTCGTGGCCAAGGCCGGTCGCTACGGCCCCTACGTCACCGAGGTGCTACCGGAGGAGGTCGCCGTCCTGAAGGGCAAGTCCAAGGTCAAGCCACGTACCGCCAGCCTCTTCAAGGACATGGACCTTGCCTCCCTGGACCTGGACACAGCACTGCAGCTGCTCACCCTGCCGCGGGTGATTGGAAAGGACCCCGCTGAGGGAGAGGGGGGCGAGCCCATCACGGCGCAGAATGGTCGCTACGGCCCGTATCTGAAGAAGGGCACAGACTCGCGCTCCCTGCAGAGCGAGCCGCAGCTGTTCACGATAACCCTGACGGAGGCTCTGGCGATCTACGCCAAACCCAAGGAGCGCGGGCGGGCCGCGGCAGCTCCCCTCAGGGAGCTGGGCAGCGACCCGGCTTCCGGCAAACCGATGGTGGTCAAGGAAGGCCGGTTCGGCGCCTACGTCACCGACGGCGAGAACAACGCCACCCTGCGCAAGGACGACGCGCCGGAGACGATCACGCCCGAACGCGGCGCGGAGCTGTTGGCCGAGAAGCGCGCTCGCGGCCCGGTGACCCGCAAGAGGGCCACTAAGAAGACCGCGACCAAGAAGGCTGTCGCCAAGAAGACCACGACGAAAAGGGCTGCCACGAAGAAAGCAGCCATCACGTAAGCTTGCGATTAGACCTTGGTCTGGGGTGTCATGCGGCCTTCTTGACTGCTGGGTAGCGGGTTCGGGGTGGTCGTCGGG
>Ga0209890_10000789_pt1 | contig 14693 bp, 10 predicted proteins | sample OrgsoiDNA2013049_FD_185799 | JGI IMG/M metagenome (GOLD analysis project Ga0209890, IMG submission 185799) | Permafrost soil microbial communities from the Arctic, to analyse light accelerated degradation of dissolved organic matter (DOM) -... | ecosystem: Environmental > Terrestrial > Soil >...
ACCTATTCCTGCGGTTGGTCTTGAATTTTGTGGCCTCGGCAGTTGCTGGCCACTTGGCCAACCTGAATATCGCACAGCGTAAGGGTGGGAGAGAGATTACGGAAGATGGTGTACGGGTGCGGAGGGCAGGATTTGCGCTAGTCCGAGCCCTGCAGGGCTTCGGCCATGTCTTCCCATTCCTTGATCAGTGCGGCGTGGGCGGCTTTGTGCTGGTCGAGTTCCTGCGACTGGCGCTGGCTTTCGTCGGCGCTGACGAAGTTCTGCATCGCAGTCTCCAGGTGCGCGATGGCGGCCTCGGTGCGGTTGATTGCCTCTTCCAGATCGTGAACTCGGTCTTCCATTTGCTTGCGCTTGATGGGGTTCAGACGCTTCTTCGCTTCCATCGAGCTGGCTGTATCACTGGCCCCGTTGCCGTTCACGGGTGTTGACGCTGCGGCAGGCTTCGACGCTGGCTCGTTGCGAGGAGCCTTTGCACCAGGAACATCATCCAGCGTGGGTGCAACGTGCTGGCCGCCCTGTTTGCGCCAGAGATAGTCTTCATAGTTGCCGGGGAAGACTTCGACTTTGCCGCCGCCGACTTCGAAGACGCGCGTGGCCAGCTTGTCGATGAAATAGCGGTCGTGGGAAACGAAGACGACCGTGCCGGTGTACTTCACAAGCGCATCGAGGAGCACGTCTTTGGCGCGCAGGTCGAGGTGGTTGGTCGGCTCGTCGAGCAGCAGGAAGTTGGCGGGATGCAGCAGCATGCGCAGCAAGGCATAGCGGCCACGCTCGCCGCCGGACAGGACGCCGATCTTCTTGAACACGTCGTCTTCGGAAAACAGGAAACAGCCGAGCAGGCTGCGCAGTTCGGTCTCGCCCGAGCGGGGCGAGGCTTCTGCGAGATCGTCGATCATGCGGGCGTCGGGATCGAGTTCCTTGTACTGGTCCTGCGCGAAATAGTCGGCTTCCACGTTGTGGCCCAGGCGATATTCCCCGCGGGTGACCTTTTCGGTGCCGGCGAGCAGCTTGATGAGCGTGGACTTGCCCGCGCCGTTGACGCCGACAAGGGCGATGCGGTCTGTGCGCTCGATCATGAAGTCGACATTGCGGAAGACTTCTTTTTCGGCGCCCCCGTTCTTGCCGGGATAGCTTTTGGCCACGGCTTCAAACTCGGCTACGATGCGTCCGCTGGGTCTGGGCTGCGGGAAAGAAAAGTGGATTGTCTTCTCTTCCGGAGGAATCTCGATGCGCTCGATTTTTTCCAGTTCCTTGATGCGGCTCTGTACCTGCTTCGCTTTGGTGGCCTGGTAGCGGAAGCGGTTGATGAAGACTTCGAGTTGCTCGATGCGGTCGCGCTGGTTGCGGTAAGCGGCCTGCAGTTGCTCGTTGCGCTGCGTCTTCTGGGAGAGGAACTTGTCGTAGTTGCCGGTATAGAACCAGAAGCGTTTATTCCAGATCTCGGCGATCTTGTTCACCGTGACATCGAGAAAATAGCGGTCGTGCGAAATCAGCACGAAAGAGTGCGGGTAGTTCACCAGATATTCTTCGAGCCAGTTGCGGGCTTCGAGATCGAGGTGGTTGGTCGGTTCGTCGAGCAATAAGAGGTTGGGTTGTTGAAGAAGAAGCTTGGCGAGAGCGAGGCGCATCTGCCATCCGCCGGAGAATTCGTCGGTCAGGCGCGGCCAGTCTTCTTTTGCGAAACCCAGGCCCATCAGAACTCGGCCCACCTCTGCTTCGATGGAATAGCCGTCGCGGGTGCGGAACTCGTGTTCGACACGGTGGTAGCGATCGGCGACGGCGGAGTATTCCGGGCTGGTGTGGTCGAGTTCGGCCATGCTGTGCGTGAGCGATTCCAGTTCTGTTTCCATGGCGCGTAGGTCGTCGAAGACTGACATGCACTCGGCAAAGACGCTGCGTCCGGAGAGCGTGAGGCCGTCTTGAGGAAGATATCCAGCGGAGGTGCCTTTGGCGACGACGAGGGTTCCGTAGTCGAAGGTGTCCATTCCGGCGAGGACCTTCATGAGCGTGGACTTGCCGGTGCCGTTGCCGCCGACGAGGCCGATGCGGTCATGGTTCGTAATGAGCCAGTCCGCGTTTTCGAAGAGGAGTTTGTGGCCGAAACGTTTTCCGGCGCCGGAAAGCTGAATCATGGGCTGGAGTTATCGTCTCATAAAACCGGTAGCCCGTTGCCCGTACTCAGAAAGAAGAGCGCTCAATACAGAGGACGCAGAGGACACGGAGATAAAGAAAGGAAAGTCGCGTACTACGGCCAGACTACGTTGGCGATGGGATCTTTTGCGGCGGGGCGGGCGTTGCGGGGGCCGGGGTAGGCTCCCCAGAGTTCGTGGTGGAACTGGATGCGTTCGAGGGCGCGGTCGATCACGGCTTCCAGTTCGTGGAGATACTTCACCTCGCGCCCTTTCGCCAGGCGGCGCTTGGCTTCGACCGGGCTAAACCATGTGGGGCGCCGATTGTCTTCGTCGGGACGGCGCATCTGGTGGATTTCCATCAGGAAGGCTTTGACCACGAATTCCTGGACGCCGCCGGGCTGCCAGAACACGCCTTTGGAATGAATGTAGAGATGGAAGTGGCGTGGCTCGATCGTGCCGAGAGCGCCGGCTTCCTCGGCGGCTTCGCGTTCGGCGGCCTGACTGTGCGAGAGGCGGGCCTCCGTGGAGCCCTTGGGGAAAGTCCACTTGTTGCCACCGTTGGTATTAACCAGAAGGAACTCAACCGCCGTGCCGCGCCTGCGATAACAGATCGCAGCCACCTGCAGCGGCAAGGACTTCGCGACGCGGGCTGAACCCATGAGCGCCTCCTGAGATAAGGCTACATGCAAGATATTTCACCAGCGTTAAAGTGCAACAAGAATTGTGCATGGGGGAGGGTTACGAAAGGGTTACGTACCCTTTCGGGAATCGGCGTATCTCCTCAGACTTGTCATCCTTCGCTTTGCTCAGGATGACAGGCCATATGTTGATTATCCATATCGATGTCGAGATTCGACGGAACGCCCCGTCACAGTCCTCCACCATAAACTGGGATGGCGGCTCCGGTTACGTCCCTTCCCGCGTCTCCGGCGAGCCACACGATCAGGCTGGCGACGGAAGCGGGCCGCACCCACTGCGAGACATCGGCGCCCGGCATAGCCGTGCGGTTGGCGGGAGTGTCCATGGTGCCGGGCAGAATTACATTGGCGGTGATGCCGGCATCTTTGTTTTCGAGCGCGACGGTGCGGATCAGCGATACCAGCGCCGCTTTGGACGCGCTGTAGGCGCCGACTGTGGGGCCTGGGTTCTCGGCGGCACGGCTGCCGATGGCGATGATGCGCCCGCTTCCCGCATTGCGCATGTGTGGGATAACCGCCCGCAAGATGTGAAACGCGCTGTTGACGTTCATGTCGAACATGCGCTGGAAGGTGGCGTCGTCAGTGTCGGCGATGGTCTGGCCTCCAGCGAAGCCGCCAACCAGGTGCGCCAGGATGTCGATCTTTCCGAAGCGGGTGATGACCGTGTCGCTCGCTTTCTTGGCGGCGGCAAGACTATCGAGCGCGACGGGGAGCGCGGTGAAGTTTGGGTGGTCGAAGTCGGATTGCTGGATTCTAGGGGCGAGACCGACCACGGCGAAACCGGCGTCCAGCAAGGCTTTTGTGACGTGCGTTCCGAGGCCGCCGTTGGCTCCGGTGATGAGGGCAGTTTTTCCAGGCATAGGGCGTTAACCCCAACGAGAACTCATCATAAATGCCAGCCAAGGCTTGTTGGTGGAAGTGGCGATTTCTCGCCAATTATCGCCTAGCGATAGGAAATGTTTTGCCGGATCACTCTTCTCATGATTCGAGGACTTCCATCGGCGGGCGTGAACCAGCGCCGTCGCTCTGTCCAATTGCCGTGATCGTCGTATGTGACCTCCCACTCGACGTTTCCCGGACGAGTACTTGGTTTGTGTGACTGGGGATCGTGAAACATTTCTCCCCCGGTTTGTTCCTTACCGGAAGCGTCAAGAACGCATAGCTTGGTGGGGATTCCGTCACGATCGAATTCGAACTTCGTATGAAGGACCAACTTCCCGTCGGTATCGTGGAACTTCTGGTCGCCCGAGTGCTTTTCGTCGTCATATTCGACAACCAATTTTCCCGGCAGGGGGGAATAGTCGTCGCCATCACTCAGTTTGAAAGGATCAGTGTGCTGCTCAACCACCCGGCCCTTATCGTCATATTTGAAAGTTACGTGATACCAAAGCTTCAGTGGATTCCCGTCGGAGACCTTCAAATCAGTCACTCGATTCTTGTCGTCGACGACCTGTACCTGCTCAAAAAACTTCCGCCCCTGATACTTTTGCATCCTGCTCAACGTGATCTTATTCCCAACGTAGGAGATTTCCGTCAGGGTTTGCGCATATAGCTCGTATCCAAGGGGCCTGCCGGCGGAGTCATACTTGAAATTGACGAAATCATTCATTTCTTGCTTATCTTTGCCAGCCTTGAACTCCGAAAGACGGCCCTCGCTCTCGTAGGTCCATCGTTGCCACTCGTTCCAGCCAGGGGATTTCCCGTCTTTTCGACGATGGTTCACGTTTTGGCTTTGCAGCCTTCCGTTTATCCACACATTGGTCGTGGTCGATACTCCCAGTTTGTCCTCGCTGATACTCTCAAGCAGATGACCAGAGTCGTCGAATTTAAAGGCAGTCTTAGTGTACGGACTTTGGTTTGGCGGCTGAGTTTGCTCTCGCTCCACGCTGGCGACAGGGCCCTTCATGTCCAACGTGTTCTGGTACTCCAGACCACCCTGCAATATCACCGTCATCTGCGAAAAGATCGGTGGGTTTTTGGGAGGACCAGGAAGATCCGCGATGGCTTGGGCTGCTGGCAGCGTGGACATTTGACCCATCGAAAGACTGCGTAGCAACGCAAAGACAATGAGGTAGAGTGACGAGCGGCGTTTCATACGGGGCTTCATGTTACGACGAACTCGGCGTCCCAGCAATTAACCGTGCCATCACGCCAGATTTCTCTGAAGCGTCTCTCTCCCCAACTCATTCTCCCAGCGCGCTACCACCAGCGTGGCTACGCCGTTGCCGATCATGTTGACCAGGGCGCGGAACATGCTCATGAAGCGGTCGATGCCGAGGATCAGCGCCATGCCGGCCACGGGGATCGTGGGGATCACGCTCAACGTTCCGACCAGAGCGATGAACGACGCTCCCTGCACGCCGCTCGCGCCTTTCGAGGTCAGCATGGCGACGGAAAAGATCGTCATCTGCTGCAGCAAGGTCAGGTGCGTATTAGTCGCTTGCGCGACGAAGAGGGCTGCGATCGTCATGTACAGGGCGCTACCGTCGGTGTTGAAGGTGTATCCCGTGGGCACGACCAGACCGACCAGCGAGCGCGAGCAGCCGAGTTCTTCCAGCTTTTCCATCAGCGTGGGAATGGCGGTCTCGGACGAACTGGTCGCCAGCACCAGAAGAATTTCTTCCTTGATGCGAAGAAGGAATTTCACCAGGCTGAATCCGGCGAGCCACGCGACTGCGCCGAACACGATAAATACGAACAGAATGGACGTTATCCAGAACGAAGCAATCAGCCGGAGCAGCGGGCCGAGTGACGAGAGTCCGTACTTGCCGATGGTGAACGCCATGGCGCCGAACGCGCCGATGGGCGCGAACCGCATGACGATGTTGACCATGCGGAATACCACCTTGGTCAGCGACTCCAGAATGGTGATCAGAGGTTTGGCATGCGCGCCCGCCGCGGACATGGCAAAACCGAACAGGATCGAAACGAAGACCACCTCCAGGATGTCGCCCTTGGCGAAGGCATCGACAACCGTCGTCGGGATGATGTGCATCAGGAAGTCGGTGACGGTCTGTGCCTTGGCTTGTCCCGCGTACTCGGCGACGGCGTGGGTGTCGAGTTTGGTTGGGTCAACGTTGAAGCCGCTGCCGGGGTGTACCACGTTGCCGACGAGAATCCCGACGGCCAGCGCCAGAGTCGAAACGATCTCGAAGTAAAGAAGCGCTTTGCCCCCGACGCGGCCAACCTTGCGCAGGTCCTGCATGCCGGCGATGCCCGTGACCACGGTGCAGAAGATCATCACCGTAATGATCATGGTGATCATGCGGATGAAGGCGTCGCCCAAGGGCTTCATGGAGACTGCCTGGGCGGGGCTGAGGTAGCCGAAGATGACCGCGATCACAATGCCGACGCTCACCTGCACCCACAGTGAGGTGTAGAAGCGCTTGGGGCGCGGGGCACGGGAGTCGGGTTGGGGAGTCGGGATAGGCATTTGCGCTTTGGCTGCGTTTGGGAAAATCAGTTCCGTTTCGTGGGTCCGCTGGGCTTCGCCCCTTCGGCTCGCTATCGCTCACTCAGGGCGGGCCCTCGCGGGACGGCCGAGACGGCCGTCGCCACATGAGTTGACTTAGTTCGCGGGCGCCTGCAGCGTTTTCACCAGCCACGGGATGATCACTTCTTTGAAAATCCTGGGGTCGGGCCACACGCCGACCTGCCTGCCCAGATGACCGCCACGCGGGTTGATCCACGCTTCTTTGGGGATGTCGCCTTTGTTCAAGAGCAAGTACTCATCTTCGATGGGAACCTGGGTGTCGAGGGTCCCGGCGATGATGAGCATGGGAGCCATGGGCTTACCCAACAGGCCCTGGTGAACCAGCGATATCTTCGGCAGAAACTCGCCCATCTCGTCGAGCGTGTGAACGCCTTCGCAAATGTTCATGAGCGCGGGCACTTGATCGAAAAGATATTCACGGTTCCCCAGCAGATGGTTCATCAGAAAATCCTTCTGGAAGAACATATCGACCGGAGGGGACTGGGCGCTGGCGCCGCGCAAGCGGGCACGCTCGACGATCGCCATCTTGGTGGCCCAATATGCGCCCCAACTAACGCCGTGCAGCGCGATACGGTTCTTGTCGATTTCCGGGCGGGACTGCGCGTAGTCGATGACTTTCGAGAGCATGCGTTCGGAAGTCTCGCTAACCTTGATCGGCGCCTGGCCCGTGCCGGGGCCGTCGACGGCCAGGTATCCGATGCCAAAGGGAAGAATCGCGCTGAAGCTTTCGGTGAGATCTTCCTTGCGGCTGTCGAGGCCGTTGACCGCAATCACGAGTGGGACCGGGCCTTTGGCATTCTTCGGCAGCCGCAGGTAGCCGATGATCTCCTTGCCTTCGAAGGGAATGCGCACGATTTCGAGCGGAGGATCGAAAAACTTGGCGTGCGCGAGGAATGCTGCGAGCGCCTTTTCGTAGGAGCGCTGCTTGCCCGGGGATGACGGAATCGGCCAGCGCCCGAAGGAATAGACGCGCCAGGCGCGAATATAGTCGGAATTGGCCTTGTCGGGCTCGGATTTCTCCAGCGACTTGGCTTCGCTGAAGTAGCGATCGCCGACGCGCATGAAGCCGGCGGCCCATTCGTCCTTGTCGGCTGTGTGGATGCTTTCGAAGGCGTCTTTCACATCCGCCGGGTCGAGGCCGATCAGCGGATACTGTCCGACTTCGGCACGGTGAACGGCTTCGGTCTTGACCTCATCGATGGTGCGCTCGCGGCGCTCCTGCGCGACAGTGAGTCCCGACAACCAAGTGCATGCCAGCAACAACATTAAGAGAGAGAATGATGTTCTATTTTTCATGATTCAGGTCCCGTATGGTCTGGCTCGCCGTGAAGGCGAGCGAAGTGGATAAGAAAAGGCCGGACGGAAATTAGTCCGGCCCTGGAATGCGAACTTGTGAAGCTCCCTAGAAAAGGAACTTTGCTCCAATCTGAATCGAACGCGGTCCTCCCGACCCCACGGCAGGATTGGCGGCTGCTACGTCAGGCGTCGCGCACCCGCAACCGAACGGCTGCACCGAGGGATCGTTCAGGCCGAATCCGTTTTGTCCACCGTAAGGATTGGCGAAGTTCGGGTGATTGAAAATGTTGAAGAATTCGGCGCGGAGCTGGAGACGGTACCGCTCGCCAAAGTGAAAGTTCTTGGCCAGCGAGAAATCAAAGTTGCGGAAACCGGAGTCCTGGAACATATTCCGGCCCATATTCCCGAATTGTCCGAGCGGCGGAGGAAGCATGATCGAACTGCCCTGGGCGTAACAGCCAAAGAATGCGAGTGATTCCGTGGATGCACCCGGACTGCCTCCGTCCAAAGCCAGAGCCTTCGTGTTGCAGGCAGCGTTGCCACTCGGCGCGCTCGGTGTGTTGGTACCGCCGAAATACGGAAGTCCAGTCCCCTTCTGAGACTTGAAGTCTGACGTCTTGCCGTAGAAGCTCCAGCGAATCGGTGCCGTAGCTGGCGGACTCACAGGCAGGGCGCCAGTACCTGCGGCGTCCGTTCCCAGATCAATCGGTCCCCAATACTGCGGACTCTCGAGGGTTGTGATCGAATTGACCTCCCAGCCTTCCAGCATCTGACCGTGGCCTTTGCGGCCAGGGATTGCATAAGTCAGCGAGACTGTCAGCCGGTGACGAATGTCGAAGTCGCTATTGGCATATTCGCGCGCTACATGGGTGGAGTCTTGCGGCAAACCCGAGCCATAGCCGAAGTCCCAGTTCGCGCCCACATCGTCGGACGCGTGCGCATAGGTATATCCGGCCACCATGCTCAGGCCGTGGTAATTACGCGCGTTCAGCGTGACTTGTAGCCCGTTGTAGTTCGAACGATACACGTTTGCCATCTGGAAAATGTTGGCCAGGTAGGGGAACTTGGCGTTGAAGGGCCCGACCTCGTTGGCGGTAACGCAATACCCGTTTTGGTTGGTATCGCCGGTATCGTACTGGCCGCCGTTGACGAGGTCCGATGGCAAATTGCATCCCGCGATATTAGCCGCGGGCCATCCCGATCCCACCGGCGGTTGATTGATATCCCGAATTCCCGTCAGATTTGCTCCATGATTCCCGACATAGGCGGCTTCGATGGAGAGGTTCGAGTTGATGGCATGTTGCAGGTTCAAAGTCCAATTCCAGACGTGCGGCGAGGTCAGATTGTGATCCACCGACATGATCGGACAGGCACTTACAGAGCAATCGATGGTGCTCCCGCCGTATAGCGACGCACTCGACGAGTCCCACGGAATGGGATTCAAGAAGTTCTTCACGGTGACGTTCCCCGTCTTAATCGTTCCGCCGGACGTGGTTCCGAGGCTATCGATGGGCGCTCCGGTGGGGACGCTGCCCGGACCGAAAGCATTGTTGAAGGCGACGAACGACTGCCAGTTCACCGTCTCGTAAATCAGCCCGCCACCGCCGCGCAGCACGGTCCGACCGTTACCGCCGATGTCCCATGCGAAGCCCCCCCGAGGGCCGAAGTTTTTATGATCCGGGTTGTAAAGGCTGCTGATCCCGTGGCCCACTTGCACCATGCCCACATTGGGATCGAAATTTCCCAGTAGATTGTTGGCTTCCTGAGGAACCGAGCTGTTTTCGTAGCGGACGCCGAAGTTCAAGGTCAGCCTCTTGGTGACCCGCCAGTCATCCTGGACAAATCCGGAATAAGCCCAGTTGTGCAGATGCAGAGTCGGGTTTCCCACTTCGACCGACGACTTGAAGGGCAAGCCGGCAAAGAAGTCCTCCAGTGGGGTGGATCCCGCTCCCGCCCCGATTGCAACCCCACCTAGAAACGTAATACTGCCCCGTTCGTTGCCGTAGGAAGCATTCGTCACTTTGTTGTAGTGGAGTTCGCCTCCGAATTTGACGGAATGCTTGCCTGCGGTGTAGGCGATCTGATCTACAAACTGAGTGATCGAGTCTGGCCCCTGGAACTTTGGCCATTTAAAGCCTCCCAGCCCCGGGAAGAAGTAACCGCCAAAACCGATGCGAGGCAGGCCTCCAGTGAAGGGTCCGCTTACGCCTGTATTCAGGCCGTAAGCGGAGGCCGGCGTGTTGAGATCGCCCGGCAACGTCGGCTGATACAACCGGTTGTAACCCACGCGGAAATCATTTACCCAGCGGGCACCGGGAGTCCAGATCCAGTTGCCGCCCAGAATTTGCGCGCGAGTGTGAATCTTAGAGAGCCATTTCTGCTGCAACTCAGGGAAGTCTTCGACTGTCCCGGAGTTGTTGCCAAAGAAGTACTCGCCGCTGATGCCATGGCGATCATTGAGCCTGTAGTCCACCTTGCCGATTACGTTGTCCACGTGGACGTTGTTGTTAAATCCGTTCGTGATCCCGATGCCCTGAGTATTGTTGAGGGGGAATCCGCTGCCGGTGCACGCTACGGTGCCCCCGGAGAGCGCACAGCCCGCAATATTCAGACTAGCCTGGCTGACGGGGACACCGGCGAACTGCAGTTCGGCGATCGCATCGGGAATGCTGTCGGCGCAATCACCCGTGGCAAGGAGTACGCAGGTGCCATTGGCTGGCATCGCCGACATCGAAGGGCTGGTGATGCCTCCGAACGAGTTACCCACGTTGTAGCGCTGGCCTTCGTAGGCGCCGAAGAAAAAAGCCCTGTCTTTGATGATCGCGCCGCCCAAACTGCCACCAAACTGTTCCAGCGTTCGGGTCAACTTCGGCGCAGGGCTATCATTAAAAAAGTTTCTCGCGTCCATGGCTCCATCTCGGCCAAAGCCAAAAGCGGATCCGTGGACAGTATTGGTGCCGGACTTCAAGCCTACGTTCACGACCGCCCCAGGCTTCCATCCGTATTCCGCGGGAGGATTCTGCTGGATGTTGAATTCCTGAATTGCATCGATAGGGAGGATAGTGGCGGAATCTCCAGCGATTCCAGCCCCGTTAACGATCGCCTGCCCGGAATATGGCTCGCTATTGAACAAGCCCTCAATGAAGTAGGAATTGTCCTCGGCGCGCAGACCATTGCTGCTGGTCGTGGAGAAACCGCCGCCAGGGTAACGCATGACGCCGGGACGCAGTTGCAGCAGGTTCTCGTAGTTGCGGCCGTTCAATGGCAGGTCGTTGATCTCTTTATTGCTGAGCGTGCCGCCCAGAGTTGAGGACGTGGTGTTGAGTAGAGGGACTTCCTCGGTGATGGTGACCGTCTCGGTCACCTGCCCGGGCTGCAGGGCGAAGTCAGAACGCACGTCGGTCGCGACCTCAATCAGCACATTCGGCCGCTCCACGCTCTTGAAGCCCTTGGCTTCGACGTGAATCTTGTAGGTACCGGGCTGAAGGTCTGGAGCGGCATAGGCGCCGGAGTCGTCAGTGGTGACGGTTCGCGACGTGCCACGCTGCTGGTCGGTGACGACCACGGTGGCCCCGGCAACGGCGGCACCGCTCTGATCGGTCAAAGTGCCCAGGATCCTTCCCGCAGTGGACTGAGCCAACGCGGAGGCGGAGAACAGGAGCAGCGTGAAAGTGGCGAACAGCAAACGGGAAACTGCAGTCATCCGTCCGTCGTGGGACGCGGCGGCGCTGACAGGGCGCGATAGCATAGAACCCCTCCGAATATCTGGTCCGACAGCCATACCACTATCGGAGAAACAGTGTCAAGCAAATTCACTTTTTGGATCGAATGTGAAGAAGCTTATACCGCCCCCGGGAGAATCAGGAAGTCCCCAAGACGGCAACCCGAAACCTTGTGCATAACCGAAAATTTAACGACTTGCAAGGCGGGATGCCTCTGTAGTACGATTCGCGTGGTCATACCACTGGACCTTTATACCAGACTAATGCCTTCCGCTCAACAAACGCGCCAACAGCCTGTGGATATGCGGTATAGTAGCCGGACCATAGCCAGTCTGCAGTCTGGCTTCGCTTCACCAGGTGCGGGGGGCAAGGCTGTGTACAAGCTGGTTCGGACGTCTCGACTCTACGAGCAAATCGTTCAACAGATTGAAGATTCCATCGTCAAGGGTGATCTGAAAGCTGGAGATCAACTCCCCGCCGAACGCGAATTGGCCCAGCGTTTTGGCGTGAGTCGTACCGCCGTGCGCGAAGCAGTCAAGGCTCTGCGCGAAAAAGGTTTAGTCGAAGCGTACTCAGGGCGGGGCACCTTCATTACAGATGGCACCACGCAGGCGGTGCGGCAGTCTCTCGATCTGATGGTGAAGATCGGCCAGCCGGAAGGCTCGACTCACCTGGCGGAGGTCCGGGCCATTCTCGAGCCGGAGATTGCTGCTCTGGCCGCCCTGCGCATTCAGGAGCCGGAACTGGCGACGATGCGCGAGGCAGTCGCCGCCATGGATCGTGCCGGACAGGACCCCGAAACATATATCGAAGCCGACCTTGATTTTCACTTGGCGCTGGCCGAGGGCGCGGCCAATCCGCTCATCCTCTCTTTGCTCGATTCGATCGTGGGACTTCTGCGCGAGCAGCGCCTGCGAATCTTTAAGGTTCCGGGCGGGCCAGAGCGCGGTCAGGTTCATCACAAGCGGATTCTCGACGCGGTGGAGCGGCATGACGCGGAGAAGGCACGCCAAGGCATGCGAGCGCATCTGTCGCAGGTGCGTGACGACAGCCAGTCACCGGCAGCGAAACGTGCTCCCGGCAAAAGCACACAGTAGAAATTGCGGCGAAGATCTGGAGGCGGTTGCGGATGGCAAAAGTAGGATTTATCGGTTTGGGAGTAATGGGCAGCCAGATGGTAGACCGGCTGCTGAGCAAGGGTCACACCGTCACGGGGTACAACCGTACCCGGACGAAGGCGGAGTGGCTGGTGAAAAAAGGAATGCATTGGGCCGACTCGCCGCGCGCGGTGGCGAGCGCTTCCGACTACACGTTCGCGATGGTTACCAACGCCGCCGCGATTGCCTCCATTACCGAGGGCCCGGATGGAATGCTGGCCGGCCTAAGCGCCGGCAAGACTTTCATCGACATGAGCACGGTCAGTCCTACCGTAAGCCGTGCGCTGGCGGCGAAAGTGCGTGCTCTCGGCGCGGACATGGTCGATTCGCCTGTATCGGGCAGTGTGATCACTTTGCAGGAAGGCAAGTTGTCAGTGATGGTCGGCGGGCGAAAAGAAACATTCGACAAGATCAAGCCGCTGCTGCTCGACATCGGGCCCAAGGTAAGTCACGTTGGTGACAATGGCCTGGCGCTTTCCATGAAGATCGCGATCAACCTGAGTCTCGCCGTGCAGATGCTGGCATTTTCCGAAGGCGTACTGCTGGCGGAAAAGAGTGGCATTGCGCGCGAAGTTGCCGTCGATGTGCTCGTCAACAGCGCAGTCGCGTCTCCGATGATCAAGTACCGCGGGCCCTTCGTCCTGCAACAGCCGGAAGAAGCTTGGTTCGACGTCAACATGATGCAGAAAGATATGGTGCTGGCGATGGACTTGGGCCGGCAGCTCGACGTGCCCTTGCCAACTACGGCCGTCAGCAACGAGATTCTCACGGCGGCGCGCGGCATGGGCTGGACGAAGTACGACTTCGCTTGCATGTTCGATGTGCTCGCCGCAATGTCTGGCGTGACGACGCCTGTGACCGCAGGAGGACCAAAGAAGTGACTATCGCAACCTCCAAGCCGGAAGCCGAACGCGCTGTCGAAACCGAAAAAGATAGATGGTTGCGCGCGTACCGCCAGATGGTGAGGATCCGCCTGTTTGAAGAGCAGGTGAACGAACTCTATACCCGTGCGCTGATGCCGGGCCTGGCCCACCTTTACAGCGGTGAAGAGGCTGTTGCGGTGGGCATCTGCGAAGCGCTGCGCATCGACGACTACATCACCAGCACGCACCGCGGCCACGGGCACTGTCTGGCCAAGGGTGCTTCGCCCGATCGCATGTTTGCCGAGTTGCTGGGCAAGGAAGCGGGATACTGCCGGGGTAAAGGTGGATCGATGCACATTGCTGATCCTGCGACCGGCAACCTGGGCGCGAACGCGATCGTCGGCGGCAGCGTGGGAATCGCGACTGGTGCGGCGTTTGCCTCGAAGCGATTAGGGAACGGACGCGTGGCCGTCTGTTTCTTTGGTGAAGGAGCCCTCGGTCAGGGATCGTTGTACGAAGTGATGAATCTGGCGCAACTCTGGAAGCTGCCGGTAATTTACGTCTGCGAAAACAACATGTACAACGAGTACACGCATTTTTCCGAGACCACGGCCGGAACGATTCTCGGACGGGCCGGGGCTTTCGGTCTCGAAGCTGCATTGGTCGACGGCCAGGACGTGCGCGCGGTGAATGAAGTTGCGACGCGGCTGGTGAAACGAGCGAGAGCGGGCGGAGGTCCTGCGTTCCTGCAGGCCGATACCTACCGCTATAGCGGTCACCACGTGGGCGACATCAATCGCGAATATTACCGCTCGAAGCAGGAAGAGCAGCACTGGAAGACCGAACGGGACCCGATCAAGCTGCATGCAAACTGGCTGCTGGCACAGGGTCATGCGGACGCGGCAGGGCTTGAACAGATTAGCGCCGAAGGGCGCACGGAGATGGAAACAGCAGTGAAATTTGCGATCGCCTCGCCGTATCCCAGCGTCGATCAGGTGGAACAGGACGTCTATGCCTGAACGGGAAATCACATTTGCGCAAGCGGTGCGGGAAGCGTTGGCCGAGGAAATGCGCCGCGACTCGCGGGTGTGCATTTTTGGGGAAGACGTGGCCGAAGCCGGGACACCGTTCAAAGTGCTCTCCGGGCTGGTAGAAGAGTTCGGTGCCGAGCGCGTGGTCGACACCCCGATTTCCGAAGCTGGCTTTACGGGAGTTGGCGTCGGCGCAGCCATGACGGGCCTGCGGCCGGTGGTTGACATCATGTTCGGCGATTTCCTGACGCTGACCATGGATCAGATGGTGAACCAGGCCGCCAAAGCGCACTACATGTCG
>Ga0209890_10000792_pt1 | contig 14674 bp, 10 predicted proteins | sample OrgsoiDNA2013049_FD_185799 | JGI IMG/M metagenome (GOLD analysis project Ga0209890, IMG submission 185799) | Permafrost soil microbial communities from the Arctic, to analyse light accelerated degradation of dissolved organic matter (DOM) -... | ecosystem: Environmental > Terrestrial > Soil >...
CTTCGATTCCGCGACGTAGCGATCGCGCGGGCGTTTGTCGGCGTAGTCCTTGCCCGCAAATTTATTGAAGAAGCCGACCTGGCCGAACATGGGGCCGACGCCGCCCATCTGGAACATCAGCCATTGGATGGTCTGGTAGCGGCCGGCCGGATCCGTCGGCATCAGCTCGCCGGTTTTCTCGCCAAGATAGATCAGGATCGCGCCGGACTCGAACAGCGGCAAGGGTTTGCCCCCGGGTCCGTTGGGATCGAGGATGGCCGGAATCTTGTTGTTGGGATTGAGCGATAGGAATTCCGCCGAGAGGTGGTCATTCGCGTCAAAATTGACGAAATGGGGTTCGTAGGGCAGGCCAGTCTCTTCGAGCATGACCGAAACCTTGATGCCGTTGGGCGTCGGTACAGAATAGAGCTGGATCCGTTCGGGATGACGTGCAGGCCATTTCTTCGTGACGGCAAAAGCAGACAAATCGGTCACGGTGGGTCCGTTGGGCAAGAGTCATGCGGTTACGGAGTCTTAGACAGTTACCGCCCCTGCCAGCGCGGCGGGCGCTTCTCGGTAAACGCTCGCGCTCCTTCTTTGAGATCCTCCGACTGAATGACGCTCTGTACGCCGTGCAAGGCATCGTGCACAGCGAATGCCTCATGCTCGGGAACCATCTCAGTCTGGCGCAGCAGCTGTTTGATGGCGGGGAAGAGGAGCGGCGGGCCAGCCGCCAGCTGGCGCGCGATCTCGCGGGCTTTCGCCAGACTCTCGCCCTTCGGAACCACGTGGTTCGCAAGCCCCCAGTGTTTTGCCTCAGCAGCGTCCATCCAGCGCCCAGTCATCAGGAATTCGACCGCCACATGGTACGGAATCCGGCGTCGCAGCTTGATGGTTCCCGCGTCGGCAAGTACCGCGACGTTGATTTCCGGCAGTGCAAAACGCGCGTGCTCCTCCATAACGATGATGTCGGTGCCGAGAACGACCTCAAACCCGCCGCCGCAGGCAATGCCATTGACGGCGGAAATCACCGGCTTATCAAGGTTGCGCGGATAGTTGAGGCCGCCGAACCCGCCCACGCCCCAGTCCGCGTCCGACTTTTCTCCCGCGGCTGCGGCTTTAAGATCCCAACCGGCGCTGAAGAAGCGCTGCCCCGCGCCAGCGACGATGGCAATGCGAAGTTCAGGGTCGTCGCGAAACGATGTGAACACCTCGTTCAGTCGGCAGCTGGCATTACGGTCCAACGCATTCGCCTTGGGCCGGTCGATTGTGATCTCGAGAACCGCGCCGTCGCGCACGATATTGATACCATCAGTCATCTTTGCAAACTCCCTAGGCAAGGCGGATCAACGCGTCTGCCGCGACGGCACCTGCGCCCAGCGGCCGCACGATAACTGGATTGACGTCGAGTTCGACGAGCGACCCAAGATTGGCTTCGGCATAGCGACTGACCGCCAGAATCGCATCGACCAGCGCCGGCACGTCCGCCGCTGGTTTGCCGCGGAAGCCCTGCAGCAATTTCATCACCGTGAGGCTCTGCAGCGCCGCCGCAATGCTCTCGCGGCTAAAGGGCGGCAGCAAGCTTACGCTGTCCTGCAAAAGCTCGGTGAGCACGCCGCCGGCGCCGACCACCAATGTCAAGCCGAATTGCGTATCGATTACCGCGCCCACCAGTATCTCAGCGACACCGTCCGTGATCATCTCCTCGACGAGGAAGTGCTCGGTAAGCGCGCCCAGACGCTCGGCGGCCGCCGCCGCTTCGGCTGCGGTGCGCACATTGAGCACAACACCGCCGACGTCCGACTTGTGTTGCAGGCCAGCGCTTGCAACCTTGATGACGACCGGAAAGCCGAGCTCCGCCGCCACAGGCGCCACCTCACGGCGTGTAACGAACCTGGCGCGCGGGACGCACACTCCGCACGCAGCAAGCGCGGCTTTGGCCTCGTGCTCGAGAAGTGTGCGCACTGGCCTCGCGTTGCTGGCTGGAATCCGCAGCGCAAGCCTACCGCTCGCACCCCAATTCGCTCCGACCGTGGCAGCCAGATGCAAAGCCTCGAGCGCCTCGCGCTGTCCCTGCAAAGGCATGACGCCGGCAGAAAGACAACGTTCGCGCACCTTGGCCGACAGCGTCTCGGGCAGCGATGCAATGAGCGCGGCACGGCTCGGAGCGCCGATTGCGGCGCCAATGAATTCATCGATGACGGCGATGAACGCAGCGGTGTCGGCCTTACCCTCCGGCGGGCAATCGAGAACGAATCCCACTGCATCAAAACCGCAATGCAGTACTTGCGTGAACATCGCACGCAAAGCATCCCGGTCGAACCAAATATAAGTGTGAAAATCCAACGGGTTTGCGATCGTGACCCGTTCGGTCAGAATTTCCTTAAGACGTGCGCTCGCCTGCGACGGAATCGCCGCAAAATCAAGTGCCAGATGTTGCGACAGATCTGCCGTCATCGCCATGTCGCCGCCGGAGGCTCCCATGATGAGCACGCGCCGCCCGGCAAGCGCGCCGCCTGCGTGGAACACCTTCAAGGTCTCGCACAGTGTGGCGAGCGTATCGCAGCGGGCAAGCCCCGCTTGCCGACAGAAGGCATTGAATACGACGTCGGCGCCTGCGAGTGCCCCGGTATGGCTTTGCACGGTGCGCGCGGCCGCCTGCGTGCGTCCCGCTTTGACGACGGCAATCGGCTTGCCCGCCGCACGTGCTATCGCAACTGCCTGCGCGAGCCGGGGCGCGTCCTTGATGCCTTCGATGTAGAGCCCAAATGCCGTGACGCGCTCATCGTGCGCCAGGATCTCAATCAGGTCCTCTACCGCAAGACAGGTCTGATTGCCGACCGTAAAGATGTAACCGATCGGCACTGATCTGTCGTTGAACATCAAAGTGAGCGCGAGGGTCCCGCTTTGACAGATTATGGCAACGCCACGCGCGAGCGGCGGTCCGACTACCTGATCGGGCCAGAGTGCGACCCGGTCGAAGAAATTGACGAACCCATAGCAGTTGGGGCCGAAAAACGGCACCGTGCCGGCGCTTGCCACGAGGTCGTGGGTGAGTTCATTGCCCTGCGCCGTTCCCGTCTCGGAGAACCCGGCCGCAAAACACACAAAGCCGCCGGCATCGCGTTTGCGCAATGCGGCGGCGACAGCTGGGACGTCACGACCGGGCACCGCTACAAAAGCTGCATCGGGAGTACCGGGAAGCTCCTCGACAGAGCGGTAGTAGGTCGTATCGCTGGTTGACGGCCGGGTCGGATGGACACGCCACACTTCACCGGTGTAGCCGATGACCCGGTTACCCTCCGCAACGGCGTCCGTCCATGCTCCACCAAAGAGGGCAAGCGTCCGAGGCACAAGCAGGCGCTGGATATTGCGCGCGCTCATTCAGCGGCCTCGCAGCTCCATCTTCCGCGAGCCGCGCCTGGCGGGGTCAACGCCGGCGGTCGCCGCCTGCAAAGTTTCAAGCGCACGAGCGATCTCGGCGGGGAAAGCGCGCGACACCACGCTTTCGCCTTGCTCGACGTGCAGGAGCATGAGTTCAATGCTCGCGGCCGGCTCGCTGTGACGCGTAGCGCTGAGATCAAATGCGGCGTGAATGCGCTTCTCGTCGGCGGCGATGATACGCACCGTCACCTCGAGCATGTCCGACTGCTTCACTTCATGCAGATAGTGGACGTGCATTTCGAGGCTATAGAGCGTGCAATGAGTGCGTTGCCGATAGGGCGCATCCATGCCTAATTGATCCATGAGAGCGTCCGCGGCATAGCTCGCAACGAGAACGTAATAGGCATCACGCAGGTGACCGTTAAAGTCGATCCAGTCCGGCATTACCTGAGTGCGATAGATGGCAACGCCCGTCGTCACAGTCAGGCTCCGCCGAGCTTGAGTCGCTCGCGTGTCTGCGCAGGCGTCAGGATCTGGGCTCCCATGGCTTCAATGATGGTGCGCGCCTTCGTCACGAGCTGCGCATTGCTTGCGTACACTCCGCGGCTCAAGTACAGATTGTCCTCAAGCCCCACGCGCACATTGCCGCCGAGGAGCACGGACTGTGCGACCCAGGGCATCTGCATGCGGCTGATGGCGAAGGACGACCAGATGCAATCCGCCGGCAGGCTGTTCACCATCGCAAGCAAATGACCGACGTCCGCGGGAACGCCGTAGGCGATGCCGGTGCACAGTTGAATGAGGGTGGGCGCGTCGAGCAGGCCTTCCTTGACCAGCTGCTTCACGAACCACAGATTGCCGGTGTCGAACACTTCCAGCTCCGGCTTGACGCCGAGGTCGCGCATGATGGCCGCGCCCTTGCGCAAATAGTCCGGGGTTGAGATGTAGGCGCGATTGCCATCGCCGAAGTTGAGCGTGCCGCAGTCAAGGGTCGCAATGTCTGGTCGATACAGGCCCTCCTGGCACAGATCGATCACGTGTCGCATGCGCTCTTCCTGGCTCACGAAATCCGAGCCGGGCGCCGGAGTATTGCTGAGCCCCTGGTCGCCAACGCAGATATAGCCGCCCATGCCGCAGGTGAGATTGACGATGACGTCGACCTTGCTTTCGCGGATGCGCTTGACGACATCTCGATAGTGGCGCGTCTCCATGCTGAAGATGCCGCTCTCGGGGTCGCGTACATGGATGTGCACGATGGCGGCGCCGGCGCGCGCCGCATCGATCGCGGCCTGCGCGATCTGCGCCGGCGTGACCGGGCAGTGCGGGCTCTTCGTGAGCTTGCTGTCGTCGCCAGTGATGGCACAGGTGATAAAGACGTTTGGGTTCATGGTTGGCATGATGGAATGTCCGCGATGTTTCAGTCGGATGCTTGCAGATGGCGCAGGTACCAGCCGCAGAACGAATCGACCAGGTTTTCAGTGAAAGGCGAGTAGGGTCCAGGCACATATGCGGGGCTGCTGATTCCCTGATGGGCGCGCGCGATGAGGCTGCAGTCCTGATCGTTGGTCGCCTTCCACACCGCCGTCAGGTCATCGAGATCATAGTCGACGCCTTCCTGCGCGTCCTTGTGCACGAGCCAGCGGGTGCGCAGCAAGGTCTGCCCGGGGGCAATCGGCAGCACCGAGAAACTCACGATGTGGTCGCTCATGAAGTGGTGCCAGGAATTGGGCTGGGTCCAAAATGACAATCCGCCAAGGTTGGTCTGTGTGAGGCTGCCGAGGAGCTTGCGGCACGCAACTCGTGTGTCGAGCGTCTGCGACTCGCCACTTTGACTGAGCGGCAGGCGCACTGAGCGAAAGCCCGTCGTCGCCTCAAGGCGCTCAATCTGCGCGGAAGGCAGACCGCTTGCTTCCCAGCGCGCGTGTTCGCTCTTCACGAGCTCGCCGAACTCTTGCATCTTCAGGTGGTTGTCGGGCGAGGCCTCGTAACCGAAACCGTATTCGTACAGCGACGCCGTCAGCTGCGGGTGATTGGCGCGGCAGTGGTAACACTCGCGGTTGTTCTCCATCGTGAGCTTCCAGTTGCCTTTCTCAAGGAGGTCGTACTGGTGCGCAATCTTGCAATTTGCAATGTCGTGCGGCGCGATCGTCGGCTCCATGGCGCTGCGCATGAACGCGAAGTCCTCGGGTGGCTGTGGCGCAAGGCAGATGAAGATGAGGCCCGCGAGGTTTTCGACTTGCACGGGCTTTAACGTGAATTTGCTGCGATCGAAGTCCTCTCCCATGTGCTTATTGTTTATGAGCTCGCCGCGCCGGTTGTAAGTCCACTGGTGATACGGACAAACGAGCCTGCTGAACAAACCGCTGCCCGCATTGCACAGGCGCGCCCCGCGATGGCGGCAGACGTTGTGAAAGGCGCGCACGTTCATATCGCCGTCGCGCACGATGATGATCGAATCATGCCCGATCTCGACCGTAAAGAACTGGCCGGCCTTGGCGATCTCAGGTTCTACGCCGACGTAGATCCAGTAGCGGCCAAAGATGCGCGCAACATCTTCATCAAAGATCTCGCGCTCAAGGTAGAACGGCGCGGGCAGAGTGTAGCCCGCTTGGCGTTGCGCGATCAGATCCGCAAGCTCATTGGGGTTCATGTCAACTCATCCTCAAAATTCGCGGGCCGCTTCATCGAGAAAGCGCGCCACATAGTCGGTGAAGGAACGCCACACCTCAATGCGGAACACGTCTGGCGCGGTACGCCACAGTACGATCTCAGCCTTGGCGAGCACCGTGCGCGTGCACATCCCGACCGGAAACGCCACGAGGCCAAGATCAAGCGGGCAACCGCTATTTAAAATCTCCGCTGCGTGCGGGCCCCTCACTTCAAGTCCCGTCTGACGATGGCTCACGTCAACGAGCGAATGCGGCGCGCCTTCAAAGGCTTGCTCGAGAGCCAGTGCAAGCGTGTGCGCTTGGGCGTCCGGGGCGAGCAGCAGGTACTCATCCGGCCCGAGCCAGAGCGCGGCTCGCACGCCGGCTTGCGAGGCGCGGCACGGCGATTGATCTATAACAAGTCCCAGTGCGGCGCCGGCTAAAGTCGCCACAGCTGTGCCACGCAGGATGAAGCGCGCAGTCGGCGGCAACGGATGCAGCACCGCTGTCTCGCTCACAGTGGGCATGCGGCGCAGCGCCGCAAGATCAACCATTCAGGCGCTCCCCCTTCGGATCGTAAAAGACCGGCGCGGTCACCGTTACCGGGATATCCACCCCTGGCATCGGCACGTACAAGGTCTGGCCGAGGCGCGCGCGGCCGCCGGCAACGAGTGCGAGTGCAATGGAGCGCCCAAGCACCGCGCTGTGGTAGGACGAGGTGATGTGGCCGATGAGTTGCATCGGCGGGCGCTGTCGGGCAGTCGCGCTCACCTGCGCGCCTTCCTCGAGTACGACTCTGGGATCAAGCGTCTGCAGGCCAACCAACTGTTTGCGATCAGCTGCGCGCAGCGCCGGCCGCTCAAGCGAGCGTTTGCCGACAAAATCTGCCTTCGTCTGGCCCACCGCCCAGCCTAGGCCGAGATCCTCAGGCGTCACGGTGCCGTCCGTATCCTGGCCGACGATGATGTAGCCCTTCTCGGCGCGCAGCACGTGCATGCTCTCGGTGCCGTAGGCGGTGATGCCGTGCGGCTCGCCGGCCGCATAGATCGCTTCCCACACACTGCGGCCGAAATCCGCCGGCACATTCACTTCGAAGCCGAGCTCACCGCTGAAGCTCACGCGAAAGAGGAGGAGCGGCACCCCGCAGATATGACCGCGTGCCACGCTCATGTGCGGCAGGGCGTCTGCTGACAGGTCGATGTCTTGAACGAGTGGTCGCAGCACCTCGCGGGCGGCGGGACCCTGCACCGCAATCACGGCCCACTGCTCAGTCGTGGAAGTGAGCCACACCGCCAGGTGCGACCATTCGGTCTGCAGGTAGTCTTCCATGAGCGCAAGCACGCGCGCGGCGCCGCCCGTAGTGGTCGTCACATGAAATCGATCCTCGGCCGTGCGCGCCACCACGCCGTCATCAAGGATGAATCCATCTTCGCGCAAGAGTAGGCCATAACGCGTGCGCCCGACGGCAAGCTTGGTCCAGCTGTTGACGTACATGCGGTTCATGAAGGTCACGGCATCGGCGCCGACAACCTCAATCTTGCCGAGCGTGGAGGCGTCAAAGATTCCGCACTGGCTGCGCACCGCCCGGCACTCGCGCGCGACCGCGCCGTGCATGTCTTCGTCCTGCTGCGGAAAGTAGCGCGCGCGCTTCCACAGCGCGACGTTTTCAAACACCGCGCCGTGCTCTGCCGCCCAATGGTGCATCGGCGTCGTGCGTACCGGGTCGAACATATCTTCGCGCGAGGCGCCCGCGAGGCTGCCAAAGCTCACCGGCGTGTACGGCATGCGAAACGTCGTGGTCCCGACTTCGGGGAGCGGTTTTCCCAGGGCAGCGGCAACAATGGCGAGCGCATTCAGATTCGAGGTCTTGCCCTGATCGGTCGCCATGCCGGTCGTCGTGTAGCGCTTCACGTGCTCAATGGAGCGGAAACCCTCGCGTGTCGCGAGCGCAAGATCGCCCGTCGTGACATCGTTCTGCCAGTCGACGAAGGCCTTTTGTCGAGCGGCTCGAGCGCGCACCGGCAAAGTCCCGAGAAAGGCGTCAGCGCTCGTGGCAGCGTGCTTGGGCGGCGGCGCTTGCCGAGCGATCTTGGCCGCAGCGGCACCCGCGGCGGCGCCGTCTTCAATCACCGCCGCCAAGGTGAAGATGCCACGGCAGGCGCCGGCCGAGCGCGTGCGCTCCGCCGCGGTCCCCGGGACAAAAGCCTGCAGTGCGTCATCCCACAGCAGCTTGCCGCGAGACTGCGAGAACAGGTGCACGCTCGGTGTGTAGCCACCGGACATGAGCACGAGGTCGCAGGGCAAGATGGATCCAGGCCGCACGACACCCTGCGAGTCGGTGCGCCCGAGGTGTACCGCACTCACGCGCAGGCGCCCGCGCGTTGCCAGCACCGTCGTGCGCGGTCGCACCGGCAGCCCCGCCCGCCGCGCGAAATCAAGCCACGGCCCGGATGCTTCGCGCCGCGGATCGGCGATCGCAGCAATCGTCACTCCTGCGGCATGTAGGTCGAGCGCCGCTTGATAGGCCGCATCGCAGCCAGCAACCACTACGGCGCGCGTGCCGCAGCGTACGGCGTAACGATGCAAATAGGTGCGAGCGGCGCCCGCGAGCATGATGCCCGGCCGATCGTTGCCAGGAAAAACGAGCGGCCGCTCGAGGCTGCCGGTCGCAAGCACGACTTCGCGCGCCCGCACCTGCCACAGCCGCTCGCGCGGCTGATCGGCCGGTGGAGCCGCGAGATGATCCGTGAGCCTCTCATTGACGCCCACAAGGTTATGCGGGAAGTAGCCAAACGCGGTGCTGCGCACAAGGAGCTTGACGCGCGGCTCGCGCACGAGCGCCGAGAGCGTAGTGCGCCGCCAGATCTCTCCCGGCTGGCCGGCAATGACGGCTTCGGTATCCGTCAACAATGACCCGCCAAACTGCGACTGTTCATCGCACAGGATGACCTTCGCGCCGGCACTGGCGGCCGCGAGCGCGGCGGCAAGACCCGCCGGACCTGCGCCGACGATCAGCACATCGCAATGCGCATAGCGGCCTGCGTAGCGATCCGGATCCGCTGCTGTCGGCGCGCGCCCGAGACCCGCGCGCGCGCGGATGAACGGCTCGTAAAGCGTTTTCCAGGCGCTGCGCGGCCACATAAAAGTTTTGTAGTAGAAGCCGGCAGGAATGAACGGGGCGAGGAGGCTGTTTGCAGCGCCGACGTCGAAGGCAAGGCTCGGCCAGCGATTTTGGCTCTCCGCCTGCAGCCCCTCATAGAGCTCGACCTGCGTCGCACGCAGGTTCGGTGTGTAACGCGCGTTGTCGCGCCGCACGGCAACGAGCGCATTGGGCTCGGCCGATCCGGCCGTGAGAATGCCGCGCGGCCGATGATATTTGAACGAGCGCGCGATCAAATGCACGCCGTTTGCGAGCAGGGCGGAGGCAAGAGTGTCGCCTTGGAAGCCGCGGTAAGTCTTGCTATCAAATGAAAAGGAGAGCCGCTTACTGCGGTCGATGAGCCCACCGGCTGGCGTGCGGAAGGTGCTCATGGATTACCTTCCGGCGCCGCATCCGCAGGTCGAGCCTCTCCGATCCTGTAAGTCGCGACGAACTGGTCGGTTATCGTGTCGCGCAGCGCGTTGAAGAAGCGGCCGCAGCCGCGCGTGTGGCGCCAGCGCTCCGCGTGCACGCCGCGAGTGTTCGCGCGCGCATACAGGTAGTCGCCCCATTGCGCATCGGTCGCTTTGGCTTCAGCCGCAGGGCGGGCAATATGCGCCTCACCGCCGTAGACGAACTCGAGCTCCGGGCGCACTCCGCAGTAGGGGCATTCGATGAGTAGCATCGGGGTTTCGTTTAGTGCGCCACGGCTGCCGCGGCCGCTTCATCGATGAGCGTGCCGTCGCGGAAGCGCTCGATCGTAAAGGGGGCGTTGATCGGGTGCGGCTCATCCTTGGCGATCGTCCAGGCAAACACTTGCGCCGAGCCCGGTGTCGCCTTGAAGCCTCCCGTGCCCCAGCCGCAATTCACATACAGGCCGGGCACGGGAGTCTTGGCAATAATGGGTGAGCGGTCCGGTGTGACATCGACGATGCCGCCCCAGTTGCGCAGCATCTGCAGCCGCCGAAACGTCGGGAACAGCTCGCAGATAGCCTCGAGCGTGTGGGTGTTGACGTGCAGCGCGCCGCGCTGCGTGTAAGAAGTGTAGGCATCGGTGCCCGCACCGATGACAAGCTCGCCTTTGTCTGACTGACTGACGTAGGCGTGTATGCCGTTCGACATCACGACGCACGGCAGCACGGGCTTTATGGGCTCGGACACCAGCGCCTGCAACGGGAAGCTCTCAAGCGGCAGGCGCACACCTACCCGGTTCATGATGACGCTCGTGTGGCCCGCCGCGCACACGCCGATCTTGCGCGTGCGAATAAGGCCGCGGCTGGTTTCGAGCGCCTCAACGTGACCGGCAGCATCGCGCAGTATGCCCGTTACTTCGCAGTTTTCGATGATGTCCACGCCGAGTGTGTCAGCCGCGCGTGCATATCCCCAGGCAACCGCGTCATGTCGCGCGGTACCACCGCGGCGCTGCAGTGCGGCGCCCATTACGGGGTAGCGGATGTTGTCTTCGACATTGAGCGGCGGGCAGAATGCCTTCGCCTCCTTGGGCGTCAACCATTCATTGTCCACGCCGTTGCAGCGGTTCGCGTGCACGTGGCGTTTGATGATCTGCACATCGTGCACGGTATGCGCCAACATCATGACGCCGCGCGCGGAGAACATGACGTTGTAGTTGAGGACCTGCGACAGTCCTTCCCACAGCTTTAGCGCATGATCGTACAGCGCTGTACTCTCATCAAATAAATAGTTGGAGCGAATGATCGTGGTATTGCGGCCAGTATTGCCGCCGCCGATCCAGCCCTTCTCGAGCACGGCGACATTCGCGAGCCGATGTTCGCTTGCCAAGTGATAGGCCGTGCCAAGCCCGTGACCGCCGCCGCCGATGATGACAGCGTCATAGGCGGACTTCGGCTCGGGGCTGCGCCACTGTTCGCGCCAGCCGCGCTGGCCTGCGAGTCCCTGCTTCAGAAGCGCGAATGCTGAGAAGACCTGCTTCATAACTGACAGGAAGTTTATGCCTTAAGTGATTGATTGTATGTATCAAAAGGTGAATCCATGAGCAGTGTTGCCCGCTTACGTTCACCGAGGATCTCAATCCCAAGCTCGGTGCCGGTCGCGGCCAACTCTGGTTTCACATAGCCCATGGCAATGCTCTTGCCGAGAACGTGTCCGTAATACCCGGAGGTCGCGCGGCCGATGATCGCCCCGTCGGCGTCAAATAGCGGCTCATTTCCCAACGGGTCCGCATCACCGACGTCGTGTACCTCAAGCGTGATGAAACGGTGTGGAACACCGCTTGCGCGCTGTTTCTCGAGCGCGTCCTTGCCGATGAAGTGACCTTTATTCATGCGCACGAACCGATCGAGACCGGCCTCAAAGGGCGTGTAGTCGGTCGTCAAGTCGCTACCCCACATGCGGTAGGACTTCTCCATGCGCATAGACTCCATGGCGCGCATGCCAACCATGCCGATACCAAACTCCTTGCCGGCGGCGAACAGCGCATCGAACAGGTGGTGCGCGTATTCGATTGGAAAATGCAGTTCCCAGCCGAGCGCTCCCACAAAGTTCACGCGCAGCGCATAGACGTTCGAGGCGAGTCCGATCTCAGCAATGCGCCCCGTGAGCCACGGAAAGCCCTCATTGTCGAGCGGCACATCGGCGAGCTTCGCTAGGACTTCGCGCGAGCGCGGCCCGGCGAGCACGAAGCAGCCGCGGCTTGTCGTAATATTCGTGAGAGAAACGCTGCGATCCGGCGGCAATGAGCCCTGCAGGTAGTCCGCGTCGTAGCTCTCGGCGGCGCCCGCGCTCACAGCGTAGTAATGCTCATCAGCAAGCTTTGTGATCGTAAACTCGCTGCGGATCCCGCCGCGGCGGGTGAGTGCGTGGCAGAGGGCGATGCGTCCGGTCTTCGTCGGCACTTTGTTCGCGACCAGCCCATCAAGCCAGGCTTCCGCGCCGGGACCTGCGATCTCATGTTTTGTGAAGGGTGAAAGATCGATAACGCCCACGCGTTCGCGCATCAGGCGGCATTCATTGCCCACGTGGGAAAAGTAGTTCGAGCGCCGAAAGCTGCAAGCATCGTGGCGCGCCACTCCCGCCGGCGCAAACCAGTTGGCGCGCTCCCAGCCGTAGCGTTGTCCCCAGACCGCGCCCAAGCGATCGAGCTTGTCGTACACCGGGCTCGTCTTGGCCGGGCGCGCGGCGGGGCGCTCCTCATCGGGGAAATGGATCGTAAAGACACTGCGGTAGGTTTCTTCGTTTTTCTGCACGACGTAGCGCTTGCTCGCGTACTCGCCAAAGCGGCGCGGATCCACGGCCAGCATGTCGATTCCAGGTTCGCCGGCAACAATCCATTCGGCGAGCTGCCAGCCGGAGCCGCCTGCGGCCGTGATGCCAAAACTGTGGCCTTCATTGAGCCACACATTGCGCACGCCGGCGGCGGGTCCGATCAGCGGACTGCCATCGGGCGTATAGGAGATCGGACCGTTGACAACGTCCTTGATGCCGCAATGCTCGAGCGCTGGCACGCGCCGCACCGCGGCCTCAACATGCGGCAGCAGGCGATCGAGGTCCGCTTCAAAGAGGCTCCTGCCGAACCAGTCCGGCACCCCATCGGCGAAGCGCGCCGGGGCGCCCTGCTCGTAAGGCCCGAGAATCCATCCCATGCGCTCCTCGCGCAAATAGTATGACTGGTCCGGCTCACGCAGCACCGCAAGCTCGCGGCCGCCCTTCGTACGGTAGCTCTTAAGCTCAGGCGACTCGTCATAGACGATGTACTGATGCTCGACGGGGATCGCCGGAACCGTGCAGCCGAAGAGCCGCCCGGTCTGACGTGCGTAGTTGCCGGTTGCGCATACCACCTGCTCAGCGACGATATTCCCCTGGGAGGTTGTCAGCAGCCACTCTCCGGAGGGCGTGCGCTCGGCGGCGGTCACTTCGGTGTGTTCGTAAATCTCGGCGCCACCGCTGCGTGCACCCTTGCGCAATGCCATGGTGAGATCGGCCGGTGCGATGTGTCCGTCATCCGGGTGATACAGCTCACCTATGATATGGGCCGTGTGCGCGCCGTCGCCGAGATTCACGAGCGGCCAGAGCTCGCGGACCTCTTTTGCTGTGATGATCTGATAGGGCACGCCGATGGTGTTGGCCGTGCCGCAGTACTTCTGGTACTCGTCCATGCGCTCCCGGCAGGTCGCCAGGCGCAAGTTGCCGGTGACGTGGAAGCTCACATCCTGCCCGGTCTCGGCGTGCAGCCGCTTGTAAAGATCGACCGAATATTTGTGCAACTGGCCGACGGTGTAACTCATGTTGAAGAGTGGCAGGAGTCCCGCCGCGTGCCAGGTCGATCCGGCAGTGAGCTCCGAGCGCTCGAGGAGCACGACGTCCGACCAGCCCTTCTTCGTCAGGTGATACAGCGTACTGACGCCGACGACTCCGCCGCCGATTACGACTACCCGAGCATGCGTTCGCATTTTTATTCCCGCTGCGTTCAAGCCCGCTGCAGTGTAGCCACCGCCCCGCACGGCAAAGCTCCAATTGCGACAAGCACTTACAGGAAAGCGTCAGCTCCGAAGCATCTATTAGCAGGCGCAGAAGCCATGTGTGCGATGAATGTCGCAGAAGGGCAAGTCTGGTGTCGATTTTAGACACGTATGGGTGGCGCCCTATTATAATGAGACAGCGCTGAATCACCGGGACCTGCCATGGACTCCGCAGCTGCGATCCGCAAGAGCCGCTACGCCTTCGTCACTCTGCCGAATTACTCGCTCATCGCGCTTTCCAACGCGATCGAGCCGTTGCGCATGGCGAACACTCTTTCCGGGCAGAACGCCTACGAAGTATCGATCGTCAGCCTCGACGGCGCGCCCGTCATGGCGAGCAACGGACTGCAGCTCACGCCCACCGGCGCGCTCGATCAGATGGGTCGTGTCGACATCGTCTTTGTGTGCGGCGGAGTGAACGTGCGCGATGCCGTGTCGCGGCCGCTGTTGACTGCGCTGCGACGTATGGGCGAGCAGAGGATTGCGCTCGGAGCGCTGTGCACCGGCGGCTATGCGCTCGCTCGCGCAGGGCTTCTTGATCAATACCATGCGACGATTCATTGGGAGAATCTCGCAGCGTTGCGCGAGGAATTCCCGCGCGTGCTCATCAGCGATCAGCTATTTACCATTGATCGAGATCGCTACACCTGCTCCGGCGGGATCGCGCCGCTTGATCTCATGCTGCATCTCATCCGCATCAAGCTCGGGCCGCGCATCGCCAGCCTCGTCTCTGAACAGTTCATCGTCGATCGCGTGCGCAACGACAAAGATAAGCAGTACATCCCGCTGAAGGCGCAGATCGGCGTCTCACACGCAAGCCTCATCAAAGTCGCCCAACTCATGGAAGAGAACATTGAGAGGCCGTTGTCCCTCGATGCAATTGCCAGCGCCACGGGCCTGTCGCGCCGGCAGATCGAGCGCCTCTTTAAGCGGCATCTGCACTGCGTGCCCAAGCGCTATTACCTCGACATGCGGCTGCGGCGCGCGCGCGACCTGTTGCTGCAGACGGCGATGCCGGTCATGGACAT
>Ga0209890_10000793_pt1 | contig 14650 bp, 13 predicted proteins | sample OrgsoiDNA2013049_FD_185799 | JGI IMG/M metagenome (GOLD analysis project Ga0209890, IMG submission 185799) | Permafrost soil microbial communities from the Arctic, to analyse light accelerated degradation of dissolved organic matter (DOM) -... | ecosystem: Environmental > Terrestrial > Soil >...
CGCCGCAGAAAATCTATTTCATGGGATCATCCGAAGGCGGCCGCGAGGCGCTGACCATGGCGCAACGCTACCCGGATGATTTTGACGGCATCTTTGCGCGCGTACCCGTCATCAACTGGGTTGGCCTGCAGCATGCCGGCATGCGTTCCGGACTCGTAACGATGGGCGAAGGCTGGATTCGTTCGGCCCAGGTGAAGCTTGTCGCCGACGCCGTGCGGCAGGCCTGCGACAAGGCCGACGGTTCGGGTGATTCGGTGGTTCAAAATCCTGTTGGCTGCAAGGCAACATTCAAGGCGGATTCCCTGCGTTGCGCCGAAGGTCAGAGTGGCGATCTGTGCCTGACGGACGCGCAGATCAGGGCAATCGACACGCTGCATGCGACCTATAAATTCCCGTTCCCGCTCGCCAACGGCCTGGATGATTATCCGGGTTGGGGCGTGTCGGGCGAAGACACGCCGTCTTTCGGTCCGTCCGGCGGATGGATCTCCTGGTGGCTGGGCACGGCGGCGCCCGCGCAGCCGCCAACGCCGAACAACGGCATCGCCTGGATCTACGGCGCCGGCGGCATTCAATATGTCTTCGCGCGCGATCCCAAGCTTGATGTCACGACCTATAGGCCCGAGGAGCACCAGCAGCGGCTGCTCGAAGTCTCGCAGCTCATGGATTCGACCGATCCCGATCTCGGCCGTTTTCGCGCGCGGGGCGGTAAGCTGATCATTCTCGAACATATGGCCGACTATGCGCAGAGCCCTTATGCCGGCATCCGCTATTTCGAAAACGTCGAGCGCAAGCTGGGCAAGGCGGAGACGACGGAGTTCGCAAGGCTCTACACGGCGCCCGGCGTCGACCATGTCGGTTTTGGTGCGCCGGCGAATGTGGACATGCTGAGCGTGCTGGTCGATTGGGTTGAGAAGGGCCAGGCGCCGGGCGATCTCGAAGTCGTCGAGCAGAAGGTGGAAGCGCCTGCATTTACTGTCCTCCGTGCGTTGCCGCTGTGCCGATGGCCGGCTTGGCCGCATTACAGAGGGGGCGATTCCAAAAGCTCGTCGAGCTTCCTGTGCGCGGAATGATGCAGCCGAGACAATCTCTTTATCAATCGCCACTTCCGGCCCTTGGCGGACTTGGGGCCTGGCCGTCGTTTAGGCCCGATTCTCACTCGCCGGCCGGCCGCAAAGTGTTAGTCTTGGCATTGCGCAAGGCGAGGCACTGGATGCTCGGGCACGGCTAGATCCTGCGGTGCGAGTTCGCAGTGCTTCTCGCCGGCACGGCGGCAGCTTGGACCCTCGCCGCACGGGCGCAACAGAGCAGGACCTTTCCCCCGCACTGGATTCCGTTGGCACCCAGATATTCCAATGGTCATTGCGAACGGGAACAACGCTGAAGGAGACGAGACATGAGCCGCCATTCCGCTTTCGTGCCTCAAGGTGTGATTCCGGCAGTGCTGCTACCGTTCCATAAGGATCTGTCGATCGACGAGCCGAGCTTCCGAGCTCACTTGCGCGATGTCGGGGCGGTGCAGGGACTGTCTGCGATCACGATCAACGCCCACTCGACCGAGGTCGCCTCGTGCACCCAGGACGAGCAGCTTCGCGTCATGGAGATCACCGGCGAGGAAGTCGGCGACACGCTGCCGATCATTCACGGTGTCTGGGCGGACGGCAGCCTCGAGGCGGCGCGGATCGCTCGGCAGGCTCAGGCCGGCGGGGCTTCGGCGCTGCTGGTATTCCCGCCGGCTCCCTTCGCACTGGGCCAGTCGGCCGAGATGGTGTTGACCCATTTCAAGACGATCGGCGATGCGACCGATCTGCCACTAATCGTTTTTCAATATCCGTTGGCCACAGGGCAGGGCTATCCGGCGGCGACGCTGGAGCGGCTGTTCGACGAAGTGCCGACCATCCGCGCAATCAAGGACTGGACGCCGCTGGTGCCGCAGCATGAAAGTCAGATCCGCGCGTTGCAGGGGCGCGAGCGTCCCGTCAACGTGCTGTCAACCAACAGCGCGTGGCTTTTGAGTTCGCTGGTGCTCGGCTGCAATGGCCTGCTTTCCGGCAGCGGCAACGTCATCGCCGACCTTCAGGCTCGGCTCTATCGCGCCGTGAAGGTCAACGATCTCGCGGAAGCCCGCCGGCTGAACGACCGGATTTATCCGATGGCGCGCGTGTTCTACGCCGATCCCTTCGTTGATATGCACAACCGCATGAAGGAAGCGCTGGTGCTGCTTGGCAAACTGCCGCGCGCGGTGGTGCGTCCGCCGTTGGTCAAGATCACCGACGCGGAAATTGTGCGGATCCGGGACGCGCTGATGGAGGCAGAGCTACTCGGCACCCAAACGGCGCTGGGGCGCAACGCCGCATAGCGAGCGACCTATATTCCGTTGTGACCCAACATTCCGTTGTCCCGGTCACGACAGTCAAGTACCATCCATCCGCTTCACTGGCCAACGAGTCTTTATGATCTGACCTCGTCGTTTAGTGGGCTAGACTAAGTCGCAACAACTGTCACATGGTGATCTTCGGATCTCGATCTAGAATCTGATGGCCGAGGACAACCCGATCGACGAGATTTCACGGATCGAAGCGCGGCTCGAGGAGCTTGCCGAGGTCTCCGAGCGATGCCGAAAGATCATTCTGGTTTCCAAGGCTGCAATCGCCGCTGGCGTCGCATTGCCGCTCGTTATGATGCTCGGCCTATTCGCATCCAATCAGGCCGCCGCCATCGGATCGATAGCCGTGGTGCTGGGTGGAATCGTGTCGTTCGGATCTAATGTCAGTACGTTGCGACAGACGATGGCCGCCATCAGCGCCGCCGAGGTGCTCCGTTCGGATCTGATCAGCAGGATCGACCTTCGAGTGGTTGGTGACAGGAAACTGATTTGACCTGCTTGCGGAGAAGACCGGGCCGGCCGACGCGCGGCGATTTCAGAGGCGAGCCCTCTGTCATAGCGCTTCCTCCTGATCCAGCAATCGCTTCAACGCCCAGGCGCTGGCCATGGTCAAATGAACGCCACGCCGCCATTCAGGAGAATGGTTTGGCCGGTCATGTAATCGTTTCCAAGAACCATCAGGACCGCCTGCGCCACTTCGTCGGGTTGGCCCATGCGCCCGAGCGGGATGTTGCGCGCAAGATCGGATCTGCCGCGCATCATGTCGGTTTCGATGAGAGAGGGCGCTATCGCATTGACCGTAATGCCTTCCTTCACCAGCCGCGCGGCATAGCCGCGGGTTAGTCCCTCCATGCCGGCCTTCGAGGCGTTGTAGTGAACACCGATCGCGCCAGCGCCGCGCGCGGCTCCGGACGAGATATTGACGATACGGCCCCATCTCTTCGCGCGCATCGCCGGCAGGACGGCCTGGGTGCAGAGAAAGGCGGATTTCAGGTTCACCGCGATAGTCTGATCGAATTCGCTTTCGGTCAGGTCATCGATGCCACGCACGATCGCCATGCCCGCGTTGTTGATGAGAATATCGATCGGACCCAGCGCCGATGCGACGTGATCGACCATCTTTGCGACGGCGGCGGCCTGCGACACGTCGGCGGCGGTCGCGATCGCTCGGCCGCCCATGCCTTTGATCTTCGTGATGACAGCCTCGGCCTCGTCGGCGCGTTCCCGATAATTGACTGCGACAGCGATACCGGCGTCGGCGAGCGCCGCAGCAATCGCAGCACCGATGCCACGAGAGGCACCTGTCAGCAGCGCGGTATGGCCCTTCAAATCCGGCTTGATGGTTATGATCCCGATCCCTGTTTGGTCCCACAGATGGCTGCATCATGCGCCCGGCGAAGGGCAGTTACGACGACATCATCTTATGCGAGACGTTTTTGGCAACCGTGTAACAATAAAGCCCTTCGGTCCCGCCTTCGCGCCCGTACCCGCTATCTTTTACGCCGCCGAAAGGCGTTTCAGCCACCGATGCGACGAAATGGTTGATTGAGAGATTTCCGGCCTCGACGTCATTGGCCAGACGATCGGCATTGTGTGCCGAGCGCGTAAAAGCATAGGCCGCCAGGCCGTAGGGCAGGGAATTGGCTTTCTCGATTGCCTCATCCAGGTTGCGCACGGGATTGACGAGCGCCAGCGGGCCGAACGGCTCCTCGTTCATGGCGCGCGCATCATCCGGCACATCGGCGAGCACGGTGAGGGGAAAGAAATATCCGCGATTGCCGATCCGGCTGCCGCCTGAGAGAACCCGCGCGCCTTTCGCTTTGGCGTCCGCAACCAGGGCCTCCATCGCGTCGATCCGCCGGGAATTCGCCAGCGGTCCCATCTGCATCTTTGGATCAAGTCCGTCGCCGACCTTCAACTGCGCGGCTTTCTCAGCGAACGAATCGGCAAATCGCCGATAAATTGATTCCTGAACGAAGAACCGCGTTGGCGAAACACAGACTTGCCCGGCGTTGCGCGACTTGCCCGCGACGGATGTTGCGGCGGTCGTGACCGGATCGACGTCGTCGCAGACGATGACCGGTGCATGGCCGCCGAGTTCCATGATGGCTGGTTTCATATGACGCCCAGCCATTTCGGCGAGGGACTTGCCGACAGGGATTGAGCCGGTGAATGTAATCAGCCGGACAGATGATTTCGGGATCAAATAATTGGAGATCTCTGCCGGGTTGCCAAAGGCCAGATTCAGAACACCGGGCGGAAGCCCCGCATCGTGAAAGCCTCGCACAAGCTGGACGGCACCGGCCGGCGTTTCTTCCGAAGCTTTGAGAATGATCGAGCAACCGGATGCCAGGGCGCCGCCAACTTTTCTCGCCGGAGAACTCATCGGAAAATTCCACGGCGAGAATGCTGCCACGGGGCCGATCGGTTGACGTAGAACCGTATGGCGCATGCCCTCTTCGCTGGGAATGACACGCCCATATAGCCGCAGCCCTTCGGTCGCATCCCATTCGAGCATATCGCACCCGCGCAAAATCTCCAGCCGGGCCTGATCGATTGGCTTGCCCTGTTCAAGGGTCATCGCGATCGCCATGTCATTCACGCGTTCGCGGATGAGGCTTGCGGCTTTCAGGATGATTTGCGATCGCTTGGCAGGGGACGTCTTGCGCCAAATTGTAAATCCCCGTTCGGCGGCAGCAAGCGCATCGTCGAGATCGGCGGTTGTCGCGGTCGGGACGGTCCCGAGGACGCTTTCATCGGCCGGATTGATCACGGGCTGGCCGCTCGCGCCCTTCCAGCGGCCATCGATATAGAGCTCTATTTCCGGGTAATTTTTCATGATGATGATCTCTACAGATGGTTGGCGCGGCACGTGCCGATTGTTCAGGCAGCTCAATTTTGCCTGATCAACACGTCTTGATCCCGTAGCGCATCAATTGTTATATTCAATTGAATATAATGATATAACCCATTCGCAAGTCAATGCATGCCAACGAATAAGTGTTCCGCGCCACGCGACGGCTCGGTGCCGTAACTGGCTCACCGCAACAGAAATCGCAGCGGCGGCTGACCGGCGACCTTCGGATGCGTGAAAACCGCGGCGCGCCTCATAACAATGGAAACACAAGACCATGATTCTTTTCGTGCTGGCCTATCTCGGTGGTGTGCTGACCATCGTCAGCCCCTGCATTCTGCCGGTTATTCCTTTCGTGCTGGCGCGAGCCGATCGTCCGTTTTTGCGGAACGGCTTGCCGATGCTCGTCGGCATGGCCTTGGCGTTTGCCGTTGTCGCCAGCCTCGCATCCGTCGCCGGCGGTTGGGTCGTCTCGGCCAATCAATACGGGCGAATCGCAGCTTTGACGCTGCTGGCGATTTTCGGCGTCACGCTTCTGTTTCCCGAACTCGCCGATCGGCTGATGCGGCCGCTGGTCGCCGTGGGCGCCCGGTTGTCCCGGTCGGCGGACCAAGCCTCCGACGGTTCGCTGCTTGCGCCGCTGTTGCTCGGGGTTGCAACAGGCTTTCTGTGGGCGCCCTGCGCCGGGCCCGTGCTGGGTTTGATTCTGACCGGTGCCGCTTTGCAGGGGGCAAGTGTAACGACCACGCTGTTGCTTCTGACCTATGCCGCGGGAGCGGCAACCTCAATGGCGCTTGCGCTTCTGATCGGCGGCCGTGTCTTTGCCGCCATGAAACGCTCGATCGGCGCCGGCGAGTGGATCCGACGCGGTTTGGGGGCGGCGGTGCTGGTGGCGATCGCAGCAATCGCACTCGGACTCGATACTGGTTTCCTCACCAATATTTCGGTCGGAAGCACGACATCGCTGGAGCAGGGTCTGCTCGACAAATTGCGTCCGCGCCAAAACATCGCGATGACCGGTGGTCCATCGATGACGCGGGCCAATGCCGCCGGGCAAAGCGAGGAGTTGCCGGTCGAAGGTCCGCTACCTTCTCTCTCCGGCGCCGTCGAATGGCTGAATTCGAAACCATTGACGGCGGAAGACCTGAAAGGAAAGGTCGTCCTGGTGGATTTCTGGACCTATTCCTGCATCAACTGCCTGCGTGCGATTCCTTACGTTCGCGCCTGGGCCGAGAAATACAGGGAACATGGCCTGGTGGTGATCGGGGTCCACGCGCCTGAGTTTGCGTTCGAGCGGAATGCCGACAACGTGAAGAAGGCAATAGCGACGCTCGGAATCGGATATCCGGTCGCGATCGACAACGATTACAAGATCTGGCGGGCCTTCGAGAACGAATATTGGCCGGCGCATTATTTCATCGATGCCAAGGGACAAATCCGTCACCACCATTTCGGCGAAGGCGAATATGACGAATCCGAACGCGTCATTCAGAAGCTGCTTGTCGACGCGGGCGACAGCAATGTCCCCACGGGCGTTGTTGCCGTGAATGCATCCAGTGCGGAGGCCGCGTCGGCCAAGGCAGATGTCGAGTCGCCCGAAACCTATATCGGCTATAACCGGACCGATCATTTTATTTCGCCGGGTGGCGTGGTGCAGGACGCAAGCCATGTTTACACGGCGGCCCCGCCACAGCTGAATGACTGGTCACTCGCCGGCAAGTGGACCATCAACGGGGAGCGCGCGCTGCTGGACGAAAGAGATGGCAGCATCGTCTATCGCTTCCATGCGCGCGACCTGCACCTCGTTCTCGGTCCTGCGGCCGACGGTAGTCCCGTGCGTTTTCGCGTCACCATAGATGGAGCAGCGCCGGGTACCTCACACGGCGTTGACATTGATTCCGAAGGGCAGGGCGTCGTTACGGCGCAACGGCTTTATCAGCTTGTTCGCGAACCCGGAGCGATAGTGGACCATACGTTTGAAATCCGCTTCCTCGACCCCGGCGTCCAGGCCTACGCCTTTTCGTTCGGCTGAAATTATGACCGGACTGGCTAATTTCACGAAGCCCTGTGCTCGATCAGGGCAATCTCGGACTTCAAAAACGGATAGGCGTCGGCCACGCTGCCGTTGCGTAAATCGACGCTCTCGCAAAGTTTCTGGGAATTGGGATATCCCGCCGCTCGCGCACCGTCGTTCATCTCGTCTTGGCGGTCCCGCCTTAGTTCACCTGCAACGCCGCTCCAGGGTCAGGCTGGGCTACCAGCGCCTTGCCGAGTGCGCTCCGCTGTTGCCGCGGGATTGAGAAGCAGACGCTGAAGCCGTTCTCCGTCCGCAGGGTAATCATCACTTCAGCGGGATCGGACGATTGCTCGAGCGCCCATGACGCCAGCGGGTAGGCGTGGCGCAGACTTTGATCGCCGAAGCGGGTCTGCAGCGCCCTGTCAATCAGCCCGGGCAGCGTCATAGTAAGCGAGCCGGCCTGCTTCACGGAAAGCCAGATCGTCGCCGGGTTGCCGGCGGAATCGACGAATCCGAGCGAAATGGCGCCGCCATCGGCTGCGACCTCGCACGCTGCGACGGCCTGGATGTCGATCTCCATGGTCAAGCCCCGAAAATTGCACCTTGATATTCCAGAGAATTTATCCCTGCTGGGGTGGCACCCAGCCCGGTTTTAGACCGTCCGATGTGCGGCCTGGGCCGTAGTGCGCTGCATCAAGACGTGATATACACTAAAATATAAAGGGACTTTCAAGGGAGTTCATCGCCTCTGATGGTCGACTGCGAGGCGGTGGCAGAGAAAGTGCGTCGTGTTTGGCGGCAGTTTTTGATTACGCAGAATCGCCAAACCATCTGCGAAGTTCTCAAGTAAATCACCAGCTGTGGCGCTGGTCGTGAGGAGAGTTTAGTGACTGCACCATTTGAAATGATTGATGGAACGCCGAACTACAATCTTTATGTAGCCGGCCAGTGGACGCGCTCCCTGCGCAATGAGCTGACGGACAGCATGAATCCGGCGACCGGTGAACTGTTCGCGCGGGTGCAGCAGGCGGGCAAAGCTGAACGGAGCGCGCTATCACGGCTGCGCACCAGACCTATAAGGCTTGGGCCGGGATGCCGGTTTCGGAACGCGAAACGGTATTTTTTCGCGCTGCCGACGTTCTCGCAGCGAAGGCCAAAGAGATTACCGACGTGCTTGTTGCGGAATCCGGGTCAGTTGCCGGCAAGGCGGCCTTCGAGGTCGGGTACTGCTTCGACCTTTTGCGCACCGCCGCGTCTGAGATGCGCCGCTCTCCAGGCGAGACCATGCCGTTGACGGCAACCGGGCAATTCGGGTTCACCATACGTCAGCCACTTGGTGTGATCGCCGGCATCGCGCCGTTCAACGCGCCGTTTCTTCTGGCCATGAAGAAGGTGGTCCTGGCGTTGGCGGCGGGTAACGGGTTCGTCTTGAAGCCCTCGGAGCTTACCCCGGTCACCGGCCTCAAGATTGCCGAGGTCTTCGACGAGGCGGGCCTTCCGCCAGGCCTGCTCAGCGTCATTCCCGGTCCGGCGTCCGAAATCGGAGCCGCCATTTTCGCCGATCCCCGCGTCCGGATGATTACATTTACCGGCTCGACGCAGACGGGACGGCATCTCGCCGTGGAAGCCGCCAAGACCCTCAAACGTTTCACGCTTGAAATGGGAGGCAAAAGCCCGCTGATCGTTCTCGGCGACGCTGACGTCGATTACGCGGTCAAGGCAGCCGCGTTCGGCATCTTCTTTCACCAGGGCCAGGTCTGCATGGCCCATTCGCGCATTCTCGTCGAGGAGCCGATCTTCGATGCATTTTGCGAGCGCTTCGTCGCGGTCGCGAAAAGCCTCAAGGTCGGCGATCCGCGCGAACCTGACACCGTCATCGGTCCTCTGATCCGCGGCACGCAATGTGCTGTTATCGATGGCCATGTCGAAGACGCCGTCAGCAAGGGAGCCAAATTGCTGTGCGGTGCGACCCATAAGGATCAGTACTACTGGCCAACCGTCCTGAGCGGGGTTACTCCTGATATGCGCATCTTTCATGAGGAAAGTTTTGGCCCGGTAACCTCGATCATCAAGATCCGTAATCACGAGGAGGCGCTTGAGATCGCCAACGCCACTGACTACGGACTTTCCTCGGGCGTGATCACCAATGATATGCAAAAGGCCCTCGATCTCGCGTTCGGGCTGGATGCCGGGATGGTCCATCTCAACGACTGCACCGTCTCGGACGAGCCGCACGTGCCATTCGGCGGCGTCAAGAACAGCGGTTACGGTCGTGAGGGCGGTCGCTTTTCGATGGAAGAAATGACCGAACTCAAATGGATTACGGTGCAGCGGGGGCAGCGCGCCTTCCCGATGTGAGCAATCACTGGACGCGGCCCGCGCCATCGAATGCCCGGACCGATCAGTGCAAAAGCCACCGGGCCAACCGCGGTGACAAAAAAGAAGCGGGAAACAAGGGAGAAAAGCCAATGAAGCCGGAGACGACAGCGATCGTTCTGATCGAATATCAGAACGACTTTCCGACGCTTGGTGGCGTTTTTCATGATGGTGTCAAAGACGTCATGCAATCCAACAACATGCTCGCCAACACGGTGGAAGTCGCGAACAAGGGCCGTGCCGCGGGCGCGACTGTCATGCATGCGCCTATCAGCTTTGCCGAGGGTTACGGCGAACTCACCAGCCATCCCTATGGAATCCTCAAGGGCGTCGTCGACAACAAGGCCTTTCGCAAGGGATCGTGGGGCGCAGCAATTGTCGACGCGCTGAAACCGCACCCTGAAGACATTGTTGTCGAAGGGAAACGCGGTCTCGATGCCTTTCCCAGCACCAACCTTGATTTCATTTTGCGAAGCAAGGGAATTCAGACCGTGGTGCTGGCCGGCTTTCTCACCAACTGCTGTGTGGAATCAACCATGCGCAGCGCCTACGAACGCGGGTTCGACGTCGTAACGCTGAAGGATTGCACGGCGACGCTGAGCCAGGAGGCGCAGGACATGGCGCTGGCCCACAACTTCGGAATGTTTTCGCATCCCATGAATCATGACGAGTTTTTGAAGCTGCTGGTCTGAACCGTCAGCACGGCGGCACAAACCGGCCATCAGTTTGCGTTCGGCCGTGGCATATTGATGAACCGTGGCCGTCGCTGCTCTTTATTCGAGTTACTCGGTTACAGCAGGCGTTCATAGAATCCGCCGTAGAGACCATTAGGTTCAACGAGGTGAATCTCGAGAATCCAGTGCCGCTCGCGGCCAAGCTCGTCAGGATCGCGCATCCGTTTCGGGTATCCGGGATGGATGCGATTCAGGTCTTTATCGCCGGGGATTTGTGCATGAGCGAATTCGCTCACGAGATGGCCCGCGATAGCGCCGCCAAAAATCCATCCCGTTTCCGCAGCCGCTTTTTGCGCAAACGCGTACAGATCGGCACCGGTCATATCCGGTGAGGCATGATAATGAGACTGGACCAGGTCGAAGACGACCGGCAGCGCTTCGACCAGCGATGCTCCGGGGTGATTACCCAGGACATAAGTGCGGCCAAGATCGGCTTCCCAGTCCTCGAAGACCGGCCCTAAATCTACATAGACGATGTCGTCCCCCTCGATATCGCGAACAGGAGGATTATCGGCCGCAAGCGTCAGCGTATTTGGGCCGGCGCGCACGATGCGCTTGTGCCAATGTTTCTCGACGCCGAATTGCTGGAACGCGATCGCGTAAATATCCTGTTCGACCTCCCGCTCGGTTCGGCCTGCCCTGACAAGTCCGCGTCTTTCGATTTCGTCAAAGAGGGTCTCTGCTCGTTTCTCGGCGACGACCAGCGCCGCACGGCGATCTGACGGTATTGCTTATTCTTGCTTCAAGCCAGATACTCCACTGTGGAATACTTTCGTTTCTCACTGCCCCGGTGAACCATATTCGGTATGCGCCAGAGTGAAGATCTAGTAAAGCGCGCGCTATCGCGCCGTTACCCCGCGCATGCTCAGGATTCGGTCTCGGCTCGTCGTTCGATTGACAGGCCGGACCAGGTTTTGCAAAATTGTCGAGCGGCCGACGGCAATTGTAGGAAATAAGCCCCGTGGTTCTCGCTTTGGAAATCGTGGTATCGCGCTGGTTCAACACCAGTGAACCCCTGACATTATCTGGACTGCGAGGCCGGCCGGTTCTTCTGCATGCGTTTCAGATGCTGTGTCCCGGATGCGTCGCTCACGGACGCCACAGACGCAACGCGCCTTCGAACTTTTCAAACATTCGGATCTCCAGGTCATTGGATTGCACACAGTGTTCGAACATCATGCCGCCATGTCGCCAGTATCGCTGGAAGCGTTCATCCACGAATACCGGCTAACGTTTCCGATTGGAGTTGATGAAGCTGAGGATGGTTTCTCGATGCCGATCACCATGGGGCGATATGGGATGCAGGGAACGCCGACCAGCATTTTAATCGGACGCGATGGCAGCGTCGTGCATCATGGATTCGGGCAGCAAGACGACATGGCCCTTGGTGCGATCATTGCGGCACAGCTCGCCGCGACGCGCGGATGATCCCGGCGAGGTGGGAGCCGTATGCCCGAATTGGGCCCGTACGGATCTGTGCGGGGGAAGTGAGGTAACTCGCATCCCTACCGCGGAAGCGGCTGCCCTGCGATCAGGTGACGCGATTGACCGCAGAAGACGTCGGCAACTGCCCTGACTTAATGTGCTCGAACCGTTCCGCTCCCTTCCAAGGCGAACAGCCACCGATTAGAATGCCGCTCAAATCCTTGGGGGCGGAGCATGCGCCGGCGCGAGTTTATGATGCTTATGGGCGTCGCGGCGGCTTTGTCGCCGCACAAGGCTCTCGCGCAGCAGCGAAGATGCCGGTGATCGGCTTCCTAAACGCAGGATCGCCAGAACAACATTGCGCTGAACGTAAACGCAGTTCGTGTTCGAGATAGTCAAGTGAAATAGCGCCACGTCATGCTCCATTCGACAAAAGCTAAAAGGTGGAGGCGCTCATGCGCATGAAAGATCTTGACTACCGCGACGACACGGCGATTTTCCGGGGATTTCTCGCCTATGACGACACGGCGAGCGGCAAGCGGCCGGGGGTGGTGGTCTTTCACGAGGGCTTGGGACTGGGCGAGCATATTATTGAGCGAACACGAAGGGTTGCGAGGCTAGGTTACGTCGCGCTGGCCGCCGACATGTTCGGTGATCGCCGACAGGCGCGGGATCTTGAAGACATGCGTGGGCTGGTCGGAGACCTTCGAAATGATCCGACAAAGCTCCGCGCGCGCGGTCGTGCGGCGCTCGCAGCGCTTGCGTCACAGCCGCAAGTCGACGCTGGAAGGCTCTGTGCGATAGGATTCTGCTTCGGCGGTTCAGTTGTGCTCGAGCTGGCCCGCGATGGAGCAGACCTCAAAGCTGTGGTGAGCTTTCACGGCGTGCTTGCAACCAAAGCGCCCGCCCTGTCCGGCAAGGTCAGGACCAGTGTACTCGTCTTGACCGGGGCGGACGATCCGCTCGCGCCTCCCGACCACGTTGCTGCCTTTGAAAATGAGATGCGCGCAGCGGATGTTCGCGATTGGCAGGTTATCACCTACGGCAACACCCACCATGCCTTCACCAATCCTGCAGCGGACGGATCTTTTCTGTCGGGCACGCTCTACAATGAGCAATCGGACCACAGATCGTGGGCAGCAATGACTCGTTTCCTGGACGAGGTTCTTCTGTAACCGCCACTTCCGATTTTGTGAAGGTTCGCCAACCGCGGTTTTGCGAGCTAATCGCTCAGCCTATACATCTTTGCCCGGTCCAGCTTGTAAGACCAGGGCAGGCCGGCGTTTTTCCATCCATTGACCGCTCGCTGTCCGGCTTTTGGCCCGTCGGAGGCAAGATCGCCCTCGTAACCGTCGACGACCGAGTACACGTTCTTGAATCCAGCTTCTGCGAGAAGGTTCGATGCGGCGGCGCTTCGATCGCCCGAGCGGCACATCAGGACGATGGTATCGTCCAGTCCGAGCCCCTTCACACTCAGCCTGCGACGAACCTCTGGGATGAAATCCGGGTTGGTCTCGAGTTTGAACGTCGCTTTCGCATTGTCCCATTCCTGAAAAGGAGGCTCGATCATATAGGGGACGTTTGCATCCGTCGTCGCGGCCATGCCCAGAAACGTAACTTCCGCAGGTGTCCGTATATCCAGGAATAATGTCTTCGGGGCGTTTTGTGCCACGAAGCTCGCCGCCTCCTGCGACGTAAAATATTTTCCAAGCTTGGTTTGTTTTACGGTGGGCACGGAGGTGACCTCGGCAGCTGACGCAATTGTCGCGATGGAGAAGATGGAGAGAATCCAGACGATAAGAATCTTCATGATAACTCCTGCCTCCGTGATTTAGATTGTCATCTGGGCGCCATCGAAACGCGTAAAGTTCCAATGCGCACGCTCGTTGAAGGTTGCCTTCTGGTCGCGCATCACGCTGATAGTTCTTCGCCGAGTGTCAGCGATCGCTCGTAGTCCGATCCGCAGTTGACCCCCGCGTGACTACCGCCGGGGGGCGATGTTTGGGGCGAGTTTGTTCGCTTCCCCTGCGACCGTCAACATCTCGTTCAGGTCATCTCGTTCAAGTCCGGTCCATCGAGCACGTCGGCCCCTGAGCCACCAAATTCCATGCATGGAACTTTCCGGTCGGCAATAACGGCGGTTTCGCTGAAATACGGCTTTCAGGATGGTTTCACGAGCGCCCGCAACTACGCTGTGTCGCTGCCATTGCACGGAAAGGGGATCGCGCTGCGCTTGGCTTCGACGAAAAGACCTAACCGACCGCGAGATGCAGGTTCTCTCGCTGCTCGGAAAGGGAAACAACTACGATCAGATCGGCGCAAAATCGGGTATCAATTATAGCTCGCTCACGAGTGCCAGCTCTTCGATTGAGAACTAAACTTGCGCGACAAAGCTTGCCGGCGCGGCGGCCGGCAGTGTTGACGATTCAGGTGTGCAATCCGGCGATGATCAGGTGATCTGCAATTCGTCGGTCAAGCGCTCTGGCTGCTCGATCCGCGGCGTCTGCCCGCCGCGCAGCACCGAATTGCCTTCGTAGAGCGTGCGTTGATCGATCGCTGACGGCGCCAGCCAGTGCTCTTCCTTCATCTCGGTGTTCAAACCGTAAACCTTCAGCGCGTTGCCGTAGACCACCTGATGGATCGCCTCGGCACTGACGCCGCGCAGCGCCATCAGGCGCGCGGTCTTGGCGACCGCCAGCGGGTCCGACACGCCCCAGTCGCAGGCGGAATCGACGATCAAGCGCTCGGGGCCATAATTCTCGACGATGATGGCCATTCGTTCGCTGCCCATCTTGGTGTTGGGATAAATCGAAAACGCGCACCAGTATCCGCGGTCGCGAACCTCGCGGATGGTCTCTTCA
>Ga0209890_10000795_pt1 | contig 14626 bp, 9 predicted proteins | sample OrgsoiDNA2013049_FD_185799 | JGI IMG/M metagenome (GOLD analysis project Ga0209890, IMG submission 185799) | Permafrost soil microbial communities from the Arctic, to analyse light accelerated degradation of dissolved organic matter (DOM) -... | ecosystem: Environmental > Terrestrial > Soil >...
GACTGGATGGCAGCGCATCTTGCGAAGTATGGATGGAAGTACATCGTCGTCGACATCCAGTGGTATGAGCCGAATGCGCAGGGACACGACTACAAACCCGGCGCTCCGCTGACGATGGACGAGTACGGCCGTCTCATGCCAGCGGTCAATCGCTTCCCTTCTTCCGCCAATAGCGCGGGGTTCAAGCCGCTGGCAGATTATGTTCACAGCAAGGGATTGAAGTTCGGCATTCACATCATGCGCGGAATCCCGCGCCAGGCAGTCGAGAAGAATCTTCCGATCAAAGGCACACCGTATCGCGCCGCAGAGATTGCCGACAAAGACAATGCCTGCAGGTGGAATCCGGACATGTGGGGCGTCGACACGACCAAGCCGGGCTCCCAGGCCTACTACGATTCGATCGCGGAGCTGTATGCCTCGTGGGGCGCGGACTTCATCAAAGCCGACGATATGGGCAGCCATCTCTATCAGCCGGCGGAAATGAAGGCTTTGAGCCTGGCAATGCGCAAGACCGGTCGCCCCATGGTGCTGAGCATTTCGCCGGGGCCGGCGCCGGTATCCGAAGCCGAGTTCTTCGAGAAGTACGCGCACATGTGGCGCATCTCCGACGATTTCTGGGATGACTGGAAGCTCCTGCGACAGCAGTTCGACTTCACCCGCGACTGGGCGCCGTTCGTGGGAAAGAACGGAACCTGGCCGGATGCGGACATGCTGCCGTTGGGCAAACTGAAGGTGACCGACAAAGAAGGCGGCGGCACGCCGACCAACTTCACGCCCGACGAGCAGCAGACCGTGATGACGCTGTGGAGCATCTTCCGCTCGCCCCTGATTTTCGGCGGAGATCTGCCCAGCAACGACGCCGCTACGACCGCGTTGATCACGAATGAAGAAGTGCTAGAGGTAGACCAGCACAGCAGTGGCGGACATCAGGCGTTGGATAGAGGGAACATCCGCGCATGGGTCGCCGAGGGTGCGAGGCCGGGGGAGCGCTATGTGGCGGTCTTTAATCTGGGGGAAACGGAAGAGAATATAGATTTGCGATGGCGAGATCTTGGAATTGCAACGCGACCGGCTCAAGTGCGCGACTTGTGGCAGCGGAGGTCGCTGGGCTCGACCGACGGAGTGCACGTGGGTCTCAGGCCGCATGCGTCTGTTCTATACGGCATTCGACCGTAGGGACGCCCTGGATTTCCTACGGGGCTTTACTCACTTCCGCCTCGGCCTTCTCGCCGCGAAACACCCGCGAGATGCCACGAACGATGCGGCGCATGGGCAGTTCGCCTTTTGCATCGGCGAAAAAGATTTCGCCCGTGCGGCTGCCACGGTAATACCAGCGCTTAAGCAGGGCCAGATGCTCCATGGTTTGCAGCGCGGCTTTTGTTCTTGCGACCGGGAATAGGTCCAGCGCTTCCTGCACCCGTGATTCCATGGACTGCGATTTTGCGTGCTCCGCGGACTGAATGCAAAATGGAATCGGACCAGCGATTGCCCCCGCCTCGATCCGGAAGAACGTGACCGAACCTGCGATATGACTCGGCTGAATCATGAGCGCAGAGAGCCGGTCGAGGCGCTGCACAATCTCGGGAAGCTGGCCCACGATGGGCTTCACTTTTTCCACTCGTGCGTGAATCGCCGCAGCGTCTTCAAACGCCAGCCTGGCTGAGGCCGCTTCGCGCTCGGCCGATAGTTCGCGGATCAGAGAATCTCCCCCGGAATCAAAATAGTCCCGCACCCGGTTAACTTCGGCAACATATTCGCCGTCGCTACAGCCCTTGAAGCACGGAGCCAGGCACATCTTCATCTCGGAATATATGCAGCCCGGGAATTGGGGATCGGGATGTAGATCGTCGACGCAGCGGCGCATCTTGAAGAAGTCGAGCGAATCGTTCATGAACTTCTCGGCCGCCACCCGCGAAAGAAACGGGCCGTAGTAAATAGAACGTCCACCCATCCGGCCGAGCCGCGTTGTGATGGAAGCTCGCGGGTATTCGTTTTCAAGGTGCAGCTTCACCAGCGGCGGGAATCGGAGGCGCATGCGGTCCGAATAGGTCTTCGGAAACGCAGTTCGCAGAACGCTGTAGAGCAGGAAACCGGATTCAAAGTCGGATCCGGTAGGAGCGTACTCGATCGTGCGCACCCTGTCGCGCAGGTTGAGCTTCTTCGTGCGCTCCTCGACCGGCCCGAGCAGCCGCTGCAACCGACGTCGCAGGTTCGCTGTCTTGGTCACATACGGCTCGGCTTGGGAATCCGAGCCGCGGAGCAGAAAGACAGCCGGGGCAGCCGGGACGGCAGAGAAGACGTCCGTATCTCGCTCAGGCGCGAATTCCAGGCGGTCGGTCAGCACGAAGTTATTCTAGTGTCCGCTGGCTCTCCAGAACACTCGGGAGAACTTCTTTTGCCACGGATTTACGCGGATCTCACGGATAAAATCTTCCGGAAGGATCCCTCCGTGAGAACAGCCTGCCCCACGACTGACGGGATCGTTCATCCGCGGGAATCCGTGGGGATCCGTGGCGAAGAAGTTACCGGAAGTTGGCGTTGCGGAATTTCTGCCGGAAGTCCGTGCCTTCCAGCGTCACAATGCGGCACATCTCGTGCAGCCGGGAGCGCATGCGCTCGCCGATGCGGTCCCCCAGCGTTTCGCCACGCGTGGCCGCTCTCGCGGGGGAGATGGAGCCAGCAGCGCCAGCAGCGGGTTGATCGTCAAAATTCGTGGTGATGATCGTGGTGCGGTTGTCGTTATAACGCGTGTTCAGGATCAAGCTCACCGTGTCCCACACCCACTCTGTGGGTTTCACCGCTCCCAGTTCGTCCAGCACCAGAACGTCGGTCTCGAACACCGGCCGCAGCACGTCCAGTTCCGTGGTCTGAACGGTTGAGTTATAGGAGTTCTGAATTTCCTTGAGCAGTTCGCGATAGTCGTAAAACAGGCACGGGATGCCTCGGTTGACGATCAACTCCTTGAGGATTCCCACGGCCAAGTGAGTCTTGCCTGTTCCAATCTTGCCAATGATCAAAAGGCCCTTGTCGCCCCGCGGATCGCACTTCTTCGCGAAGCCCGACGCAATAAAGTGAGCCTCCTCCAGGGAGGGGTTGGCACCTGGGAAGTCGGTGTCATAGTTCGAGAGCTCGCAATGCTCGTATCTCTTGGGAATGCGGGCCGCAGCCATCATGGACTGTCCCCGCGCCCGCAACCGGCAGTCGCAGCGCGTGACGCGGCGGTCGTTGGCGCTGCCTCCAGCCTTGGAGCCGGCTGACGCAGTCTTCCATCCTGTCCCCTCACAGAGCGGGCAAACCGCCGCGGGAACCTTGGCGGCCTGGGCCCCCTCGACCTTCGAATCAATCATCTTCAAACGAATTCTCCTCTTTCGACTTTGCACCCGAGGGCGGGTCTAGCGCAAGCCGGAAAGCCGGCCTGCCTGTGTACATCCTGTGAACCAAGGCTGCGGCCTGTGGAGGGCGTAGGAAAACGTTCCCCGGAGACGGGAAAGCCGCCCGGGTAGCCCCAATTCGGACCCCAGGAGTGCGAAACAGGCTTCCGGCGCGGATTTTCACAGTTGACTTTCGCCGCAGACGGAGGAGAATACGAGCCGTCAGGTTTCCCAACTCAGCCATAGCCAGTTTTCTGCCGTTATAGGCTGGGCATGCAAAGAGACCTGCGAGGAGAATCTATGAATAAAGCCGATCTAGTTGACAAGATCTCAGGCGCGTGTGAAATCAGCAAAGCACAGGCCACGACTGCCATTGATACCGCTGTCGACAGCATTACGGCTGCCCTGCGCAAAGGCGACCGGGTAGCGTTGATAGGCTTCGGCACCTTCTCGGTGTCGCAAAGAAAAGCGCGCAATGGGCGCAATCCGCAAACCGGCGCCACCATCAAGATCGCGGCCCGCAAAGTCGCGAAGTTTAGCCCAGGGGCCGAGCTCAAGAAATCCGTCAACAAGAAATAATCGGGGACAAATGCAAGATCGCGAAAACGGCAGGGGGTCGGCCCTGCCGTTTTTTGTTGCCAGGAGAGCTTCCCGCCTGCGACAGGAGTAATGCAGATGGTCCGTTCCATTCCCGCGCGAATATTGACGCTGCTTGCGTTGCTTACCGTTCTGGCCGCGCAGAGCAGTTCACCTTTGCCGTTCGGAGCGTGGCACCGCATGTCCGAATCTCCGGTGATTGCTCCGCGCGGCAACGGATGGGAATCAGCGGGAACGTTCAATCCGGCTGTCGTGATCCGTGGAGACAAAATTGTGATGCTCTACCGCGCACAGGACAAGCAAGGAACGTCGCGGCTGGGATATGCCGAGAGCACCGACGGCATCCATTTCACCCGGAGAGATGAGCCGGTTCTAAGCCCCACGGAAGAATACGAGAAGGATGGCGGCGTTGAAGACCCGCGACTGGTTCAATTCGGCGATACGTATTACTTGACCTACACCGGATACAACAAGAAGGACGCGCAGCTCTGCCTGGCGACTTCGAAAGATCTGATTCATTGGGACCGTAAAGGCGTCATCATTCCAGCCTACAAAGGGAACTGGAATGTGAAGTGGACGAAGTCGGGCGCCATCGTGCCCGAGAAGATCGACGGGAAATACTGGATGTACTTTCTAGGTACCACTACCGACAACAAAGATCAGGCAGGCTTGGAATCCTCCCCGGAGTTACTTCACTGGACGGAAGCTACGCAACTCCCGGTGCTCCCGGTACGTCCCGGTCATTTCGATTCGCGTGTTGCCGAACCGGGGCCCGCGCCCATCGTTACCCCAAACGGAATCGTACTGATCTACAACGGCGCCGACGACAAACTGGTCTACCGTACCGGCATCGCGATCTTCGACCGCAACGATCCCCGGAAACTGCTCTGGCGCAGCGAGGAACCGATCTTCTCTCCCGAGATGAATTGGGAAAGAGTCGGCCAAGTCCCGAACGTAGTTTTCGTGGAAGGCATGGTGAAGCAGAAGAATCGCTACCTGTTCTACTACGGAGGCGCCGACACAAATGTGGGCATGGCGGAAGCGGAGTTCCGTCCTCGGGAGCGAGCCCGCCTTGACCCTCCACCCACGCCACCCCTACCATCGACAAGGGCCCATGCGATTTCAGATTTCTTCTTTCTCCGCGAACCGTAACACCTCTCGCAAGCTTGTCAATGGGTGTTTCCTGTTTCTGGCTGCGACGCTGAGCGCGCAGCAGGCAAAGCCTGCCGCGCCGCCATCTGCGCCGATCGTGACTTTCACCGACATCGCCGAAAAGGCCGGCCTGACCGCGCAAAACGTTTTTGGCGGCCTCGACACCAAGAAATACATCATTGAAACGACCGGAACCGGGGTCGCCATCTTCGACTACGACAACGACGGCTGGCCCGACATCTTCCTGGTGAATGGCACAAAGATTGAAGGTTTTCCTGCCGGGCAAGGCCCCAGCAACCGCCTGTACCGCAACAATCACGACGGCACCTTCACCGACGTGACCGCCAAATCAGGCCTCACGTCGATCGGCTGGGGCCAGGGTGTTTGCGTCGGCGACTACGACAACGACGGATGGGAAGACCTCTACATCACCTACTACGGCAAGAACCGTCTCTACCACAACCAGAACGGAGTCTTCACCGAAGTCGCCGAGAAAGCCGGCGTCGCCGGATCGGGCAAGGCGTGGGGCACAGGCTGCGCGTTCGTCGACTACGACCGCGACGGCCGCCTCGATCTAGTTGTGGCGAATTACGTCGACTTCGATCTCTCGACCGCGCCCGCGCCCGGAGAACGTCCGACCTGCATCTGGAAAGGCGTCCCGGTCATGTGTGGCCCGCGTGGCCTGGCTGGCGCGAAGAACATTCTCTACCACAACCGCGGCGATGGCACATTTGAAGACGTCTCCACCAAGGCCCACATCGCCCGCACCGACGGCCACTACGCCTTCAGCGTCTCGACGATCGATTTCGATGAAGACGGATGGCCCGACATTTTCGTTGCCTGCGACAGCACGCCGAGCATTCTCTACCACAACAATCATGACGGAACTTTTACCGACGTCGCCGTAACTTCGGGCGCAGCCTTCAACGAAGACGGGCGCGAACAGGCCGGCATGGGCTCGACCGTGGCCGACTATAACGGCGACGGCCACCTCGATATTTTCAAGACAAATTTTTCCGACGACACATCCACTCTTTATAAGAACAACGCGGACGGCACTTTCACCGACGCCACTGCCGCTGCGGGACTGGGCCTCTACACGCAATACCTGGGCTGGGGAACGATGTTTTTCGACATCGACAACGACGGCTGGCCCGATCTGGTCCTGGTGAACGGCCACGTGTATCCCGAAGTCGACAGCCAGCACCTCGGCAGTAGTTACAAAGAGCCTCGGATTCTTTTTCATAACAATGGAGACGGGACGTTCAGCGACATCTCTGCTTTCGCCGGGCCGGGGATCACTGCTTTGGCATCTTCGCGAGGGCTGGCCGTTGGCGATCTTTGGAACGATGGCAGGATGTCGGCGGTGATCAACAACATGAACGCTGCGCCCAGCTTGCTCACCAATCAAGTTCGCAATGCGAATCACTGGATCGCGATTCATACCGTCGGCACGAGATCGAATCGCGACGGCATCGGCGCCCGCATTCGAGTGAAAACGGCGGCGCGCATTCTCGTCGACGAAGTCCGCAGCGGGTCCAGCTACATTTCCAATAGCGACATGCGAGTTCACTTCGGCCTGGGTTCGTCGGCGAAAATCGAATGGGTTGAGATCCGATGGCCCAGCGGCCTGACGGAGCGCTTTGCAAAGCTACCCGTGGATCAGATTCACACTCTCAAAGAGGGATCAGGCGTCGCCGCAGAGTCGGATGCAAAAAAGCCGCAGTAAGTCATTTGCCGGCCTTGGGATTTTTAGGGAACTGCATCGTGTGCGAAATCCCTTCGCCTTCCTTCACGAAGACTACCTGATTCGCCTTGATGTCTTTCAGCGTGTCGACCTGCCCGCTGGGCCACTTTATCTCCAGCACGTCGACCTTCTCGGCCTTGCCCAGGCCGAAGTGAACCCGCAGATCACTCTGCGAAAAATAGCCTCCACCGCTGCGAACCTCGTCGATTTGCTGATGCGGCTTCGTCTCCCCGGGTGGATGAGTCACGCACATGAGTCGAGCGCCAATCCCGCTGCGGTTCGATTTCGTTCCGATGGTGCGAATCTTGATCCAGTTGTGATCGAGTTTCGAATCGCAGCGTAGCAGTTGCGGATAGTCGTTCACTGTGTTGATGACGACGTCGATATCGCCGTCGTTATCGAAATCCCCAAAGGCCGCGCCCCGCGACGGGCTTGGCTCCGAGATACCCGGCCCCGCCTGCAGTGACACGTCAGCGAAGTGTCCGTTATGCAGATTGTGGTAAAGCAGCTTGCGCTGCGCGTATCCGGCTTCCGTTTTCAATTGCTCGACTTCCGGATAGACATGGCCATTGCAGATCAGAATGTCAGGCCAGCCGTCGTTATCCATGTCGAAGAAGCCACAGCCCCAGCCCAGGTATTGGGTGTGCGCGCCGAGACCCGCGGTGAAAGTGGCGTCTTCAAAATTGGCACCGCCTTGATTGTGATAGAGAGAAGGCGTGTCGCCGGCGAAGTTGGTTTTGATCAGGTCGAGATTGCCGTCCAGATCGTAATCCGCCGCCGAGATTCCCATGCCTGCCTGTGGCTTGCCATCGGGACTGAGCGCACATCCCGCTTCGATCGCAATGTCCTGAAATTTGCCGTTCTTCTTGTTCTGGTAAAGCGCGCTCGCGGTGGAATCGTTGGCCACATAAATATCCGGCCAGCCATCGTTGTCCAGATCCGCCGTCAGCACGCCCAGGCCGTAGGTGCCGTTCGCACCGAGAATGCCCGCCGCCTCGGAAACATCGGTGAACGTTCCATCCCCGTTGTTGTGGTAGAGGATGTTCTTGCCGTTCTCCATCCCTGGCGGCCCGCACGCGACCATCACGCTCTTGTAAAGGCACGGACCGGATTCGGGCACGGGCGCTGTAGCCAAATCAAGATCAATGTAGTTGGCCACGAACAGATCGAGCCGGCCGTCGCGATCGTAGTCGACAAAAGCGCAACCCGTGCTCCACCGCGTGCCCTTGCCCGCCACGCCAGCCTTCTGGCTGACGTCGGTGAACGTGCCGTCACCGTTGTTGTGATACAGAACGTTCTTGCCGAAGTAGGTGACGTACAGATCATCCCATCCGTCATTATCGTAATCGCCGACGCAAACACCCTGTCCCCAACCCGAATGGACCAATCCGGCCTTCGTGGTTACGTCGGTGAAGGTGCCGTCGCGATTGTTGCGGAACAGATGCGAGGTCGGCTCGCTCCCAGCGGGAAAACCTTCGAGGCGAGTACCGTTCACCAGAAAAATGTCGAGCCAGCCATCGTTGTCGTAGTCGTAGAAGGCCACGCCGCAGCCGGTGGTTTCCAGCAGGTACTTGTTCTTGTGCTCGCCGCCGAAGATGGTTTTTGCGTTGAGACCGGACTCGCGGGCTACGTTGAGGAAGCTGACGCCGAGGTCGGCGCCCTCGACCAGCGGTTCGTCTTTCGCAGGAGCGGCTTTTTGCTGCAGTCCTGCACTCGCCCTCGACCGGAGTGGACGAGCCATGGCCAGCACGCTTTCCAGCGAAAGCACCAGTGCTGAACGGCTGAGAGATTTCAGAAAGACGCGGCGTGAAGAGAACAAGAGGTCGCTACCTGGCCCACTCGGCTCGTGCTAGAATTCGCCCCTATTCCTTATATTCAGGGAAGCACGACTTTGCAAGCCGACCCTGCTAAATCCCGTTCCAAGAAAAGACCGCAATGAATTCCTTCCCCGTTTGTGTCCGGCACTCCGGCCTAGCGTCGCGCGTTTCGCGAGTCCTCTACCTGTTGGTGATATGCCTGTTGGGGGCAGCGCTTTCCGTTGGCCAGCAATCTTCGCCGACTCCGTTGACTCCAACACCGGAGTTAACGCGCACCATCCGCACCTGGGAGTTTCTGCCGGTTGTCGGTACGCGGGCTGGATTATTTGGCGATGAAACGGGGAAATTCGAAGCCTGGGTCTATCCACTCAAGATTTTTCGCGACTTCCACCTGACCTTCCATGTCGGTGGCCGGGCGTTGCCAGCGGAGAGTCTGGCGCGCACGCTGACAGTTCGGCCCGAGTCAGCATCCATCCTGTATGTCGGCGATTCCTTCCGCGTGCGCGAAACCCAATTGGTCACGGTGAACGAAGCAGGAGCGGTCATCCTGCTCGACATCGAGACGGAACAACCGTTGGAAGTGGAAGCTGCATTCACCGGAGACTTCCAGTTAGAGTGGCCCGCAGCGCTCGGGGGAACGTTTGTAGAGTGGGACGCGAAGGAACGAGCCTTCGTATTCGGCGAGGAGGCGCAGAAGTACGCTGCCTTGGTAGGATCGCCCACCGGGGCGGACGCTCGACTCTCCTATCAGACCAACTATTCAGCATCGGACCAGAACTCTCTGCGGTTGGGAGTAACGCAACAGGGCAAGGAAACGAAGGTATTGGTAATCGCCGCCTCGGTTGCGGGCCACGCCGATGCCGAGAAGGCTTATCAGCACTTGCTGACCTCGTATGCAGAATCGGTGCGCGAATCCTCGGAGTACTACCGCGCCTATCTCGACAAGACGGTGAACCTCGAACTGCCCGACGCAGCCTTGCAACAGGCCTACGACTGGGCACGCATCAGCACGATACAAGGCATCGTAAACAACCCGTATCTGGGTTCGGGCGTCGTTGCGGGTTACCGCACATCCGGAGTTGGACAGCGTCCGGGCTTCGCCTGGTTCTTTGGGCGCGATTCCTTGTGGACCTCGTTTGCTCTCAATGCCGAGGGAGATTATTCCACCACGCGCACCGCTCTCGATTTCATCAGCAAATATCAGCGGGAGGATGGCAAGGTGCCGCATGAGATTTCGCAGAGTGCAAGCCTGGTGCCGTGGTTCAAAGACTATCCCTACGCTTACGTCTCTGCCGATGCAACGCCATTGTTCATCATTGCAATGAATGATTATGCAGTCCAGAGTGGCGACGTGGATTTCGTTCGCGCCAAATGGGACAACGTCTGGCGTGCCTACCGGTTCATGCGCTCCACCTATGATGCGCAAGGTTTCGCACAGAACGCGGGCGTTGGCCATGGCTGGGTGGAGGGCGGACCGCTGCTTCCCGTCAAGAACGAGTATTACCAGGCAGGACTTGCGGTCGAGGCGCTACGCGCGCTGTCCAATCTCGCTCGACTCGCCGGCAAAGACGATGTCAGCAAGCAGGTTGCAACCGAATTCGAACATAGCAAGCCCGCGCTCGATCAGGCGTTCTGGGCACCCGAGATGAAGAGTTACGCATTTGCGTTGAAGCCCGACAACCAGCGGGCGGATGAGGCCAGCGTGCTGACGACGGTTCCCATGTGGTTTGGTCTGGCCGACGCCGAACATGCGGACCAGACCATCACCCGACTTGCGGCAGAAGATCACCAGACTGACTGGGGCATGCGGATCATTTCTCAACATTCAAAGGTCTATGACGGGTCTGGGTATCACTTTGGCTCGGTCTGGCCTCTGTTTACGGGATGGGCCTCCGTGGCTGAATACCGCTACCATCGCGCGTTTCCTGCTTACTCCAATCTGCGGTCCAATGCCCTGCTCGGCGGCGACGGTGCGCTTGGCCATTTCACGGAAGTTCTATCCGGAGACTACTACCAGTCGTTTGCGACGAGTTCGCCGCACCAGATCTGGTCGGCCGCCATGGTTATCAGCCCGATCTTGCGCGGCATGTTTGGACTGCAGACCGACGCGGAGAAACATGAGATTACACTTGCGCCTCATGTTCCGACGGACTGGACTTCGTTCGCGATCAAGAATGTTCGCGTCGACGGGATCGGCGTGGACTTCCAATATCGTAAGACCGCTGACAGTCTGGTGCTCGAGACCAAACGAACGGGGAACGGCGATTGCTGGGTCGAATTCTCTCCCGCCTTCAGCCTGCGTACACAGGTGGTCGGCGTGCAGATGAACGGGCGGCCTTTGCCCTTCAAAATGCTGCCGAATGACAACGATCAGCACTTGTCCGTGCGGTTTCCCGTGGGCACAGGAACGAACAATCTGGTCGTTCACGTAAAGAGCGACTTTGGACTGGCCTTGTCCAACGAACTGCCTGCGCTGGGAAGCGCGAGCCGCGGACTGCGTGTCCTCTCCGAATCATGGAGTGCGGCGAAGACCGAACTGACCATCGAGGTCTCAGGGCGACCGGGAAGCCGCTATGAGTTGGGCGTTTGGAATCCCGGCCAGATCTCTGCCGTCCAGGGCGCAGTTCTCAACAAAGCCGGAAGGCTGGAAATCCAGACGCCGCAGGGAGCAGGTGACTCCTATCTGCAACAAAAAGTCATGATTCACTTCAGTCGGCCCTGAAGAAATCTCGCGCCTCCGATTGCGCAGACGGAGCCCGAAAAGGTTTACACTCAGGCAAATCGAAACTTTCGGTTACATTCGCTACCGCGGCAACTGGATGAACGTTTTCAGGCATCCACTGTGGTTGCGATATTTCGAAATGTGCTTCGAGGAGCCATTCCTTATGCCACGTAAATCCTCCCTGATTCTGATATTCGCGTTCTCATTTCTTTCATTCCTCACCGCGTGCGCTCAGAACACGAGCAAAAACGTTGACTCGGAAGGCCATCAATGGTGGCAACATGCGGTGTTTTACGAAATCTATCCTCGCAGCTTTGCCGACAGCAATAACGACGGAGTTGGCGACCTCAAGGGCATTACATCCAAATTGGATTACTTAAAAGACCTGGGCGTGGATGCGATCTGGATCTCACCTTGTTTTCCTTCGCCGCAGGTCGACTTCGGCTACGACGTTTCCGATTACGAGAATATCGATCCGATGTATGGTTCCCTGACGGATTTCGACATGCTGGCCAGTGAGGCGAAGAAACACGGCATTCACATCATCCTGGATTTCGTCGTGAATCATTCGTCCGATCAGCACAAATGGTTCGTGGATTCGAAATCGTCTCGCACTGCGGAACATCGCGACTGGTACATCTGGCGCGACGGCAAGGGCCCGGGACAGCCTCCCAATAACTGGACATCAACTTTCGGCGGTTCGGCGTGGAAGTTTGATCCCACGACGAACCAGTATTACTACCATTTCTTTTATGCTGAGCAACCCGATCTGAACTGGCGCAATCCGGCCGTGAAGGACGCGATGTTTGATGTGACACGCTGGTGGTACAAGCGTGGTGTGTCGGGTTTCCGGCTGGATGCAGTGGATACGCTCTTCGAAGATCCCAACCTGCACGACAATCCAATTCGGCCCGGTACCAATGCCTTCGGAGATCCATTCGAGGAGAACAAATACGACACCAAACTGCCCGAGGTGCATGAGGCGCTGCGCGGACTGCGCAAAGTCGCCGACGAGAATAATGCCGTGCTGATCGGCGAAACCTGGACGGCCGACATCGCGGAACTGAATCTCTACTACGGCCATGGCAACAACGAATTGCAGATGCCCATGGATTTTCTTTTCACCACCGTCAATAAGCTGTCGCCTGCCGATTTCCGCAAGCAGATTGCCGCAGTCGATTCCGCCTCAGGCTGGCCGACGTTCGTCATCAGCAATCACGACATCGCCCGCTCCTATGACCGCTATGGCGACGGACAGCACAACGATCAGATCGCGAAGTTAATGGCCGGCCTCTATTTGACGCTGCGGGGAACACCGATCATGTACTACGGCGAAGAGATCGGAATGAAAACGACACCGCCAACCCGCAAAGAGGATGTCAAAGACCCGATCGGGCGCACTGGGTGGCCTAAGGAAAAAGGACGGGACGGCGAGCGCACGCCGATGCAGTGGGACGAGAGCGAGAATGCTGGCTTCTCAACCGGTGCGCCGTGGCTTGCGGTGCCTCCGACGGCCAAGACTCACAACGTCGCCGACGAAGCCAAGGACCCTGAGTCGGTTCTCGCGTTCTACAAAAAGATACTCAAGCTGCGGCACACAAATAAGGCGCTTTTGGAAGGAACGTACGCTCCCCTGAACGAGAACGATCAGAACGTGCTCTCCTACCTGCGAGCTTACAAAGACCAGGTCGTTCTAGTGGCCCTGAACATGTCAGGAGCGGAGCAAAAAGTAAGCTTCGACTTGAGCAGGAAGGGATTTGCGTCCGCAAGGAGCCTTGTCGCAACCGGACAGTCCGCGGCAAATGGAAACGTTGTGACGCTGGAACCCTACGGAGTTTTCATCGGCCAGCTTTTGAAATGAACGGAACGCGCTCACTCGCCGCTGAGGATTCGCCAAGCTTCGCGGCCGGTGAGCACGACGTTCTGAATTCCTTTCACCGCGTTCACGTATTGAGCTCGCTCAAAAGCAGCCGGGTCTTTGCAGCGCAACTGGCTGAGGTTGCCCTTGAGGTCGTTGACCGATTTGTATTGATGCTTCTCCATCCAACGACTCAGGCCAGTTTCCAGATCGCCGAGATGACCGATCCCGTGGCGTAGCAGGGCCGAGCACACCATGGTCACATCCGCGCCAACCAGTAGCAACTTCACGACGTCGTCGGGAGTGTGGACGCCGCTTGATCCGGCCAGGTCCGCCTTGATGCGGCCGTAGAGCATGCCAATCCACGTAAACGGAAGGCGCAGAGCCTCCGAAGTACTGAGCAGGACATTGGGCTGGATGTCGAGCGCGTCGAGATTCATGTCGGGCTGGTAGAAGCGATTGAACAGAACCAATCCGTCCGCACCGGCGGCGTCGAAGCGTTTGGCCATGTTGGTCATGCTGGTGAAGAATGGTGTCAGCTTGGCCGCGACGGGAATTTTCACCGCTGCTTTCGACGCCTTCACGATCTCCACATATCCATCTTCCAGTTGCGAGCCGGCAATGTCTGCCTGGCTTGGAACCTGATAGAGATTGAGTTCCAGAGCACTCGCGCCCGCCTGTTCGAGCTGCACCGCGTACTCTGACCATCCTTTCGAAGTCGAGGCGCAGAGGCTCGCGATTACGGGGATGCGAACCGATTCTTTCGCCTTGCGAAGAAGGCCCAGATAGCGGTCGAGCGCTGGGCGGGTTGGCGCGGAGTTCGCATCGTCCGCCAGTTCTTCGAAAAGCGAATGAAAAACGATGGCGGACGCTCCTCCGTCTTCCAGTCGACGGATACTATCGATGTCCTGGGTCAGTGGAGATGCGGAAGAGACTAACGGAGTGCGGAGCTTCAGTCCCAGGTAGGTAGTGGAGAGATCGAGCATCGTTTCCTCAAGGAGTCTGGTCGACTCGGCGGAAAGCGGCTTTCCGCACGTTCTATGGCAGTGAAGAACAGGGGATCATACACTCCGCGGCGCGACTCGTCTATGACGAGGCTCACATTTGCGGTCCTTTATCCGGTATAAAATACGCACGGCGCAGGATGCATGAACTGTCGATTGCGATGAGCATTGTGGACGCTGCGATGGATGAGGCACAGCGTCGCGGCGTAAAGGTCAGCGCCGTGCATCTCAGGTTGGGCGCGCTTTCTGGCGTGGTCAAGGATGCACTGCTTTTCTCGTACGAAGTCGCATGCCAGGACACTCCGCTGCAGGGATCGCGATTACTCGTTGAGGACGTTCCTGTAATTGTGTTTTGCGC
>Ga0209890_10000796_pt1 | contig 14626 bp, 15 predicted proteins | sample OrgsoiDNA2013049_FD_185799 | JGI IMG/M metagenome (GOLD analysis project Ga0209890, IMG submission 185799) | Permafrost soil microbial communities from the Arctic, to analyse light accelerated degradation of dissolved organic matter (DOM) -... | ecosystem: Environmental > Terrestrial > Soil >...
TGTGCGCGTGCGCATACCGCCGCCGGCGTTGCTGCCATGACCTTCCTCCGTGCGTTGCCGTTGCGCGCTGACTTACTTGGCGAAATTCCTTACGGCGCACCACAAATCGACGTGCCGGTGCGGTTGAACGTCAACGAGAATCCGTATCCGCCGAGCGACGACCTGGTTGCCGACATCGCCGCGGCAGCGGGCTCGGTCGCGGCATCGCTTAACCGATATCCCGATCGCGAAGCCGCTGCCCTGCGGGCCGACCTTGCGGCCTACCTCAAGGCCTTCGAGCACGTCGACGTCGACCCTGCCTGCGTGTGGGCGGCGAACGGCTCGAACGAAGTGATGCAGCAGCTGCTGCAGGCGTTCGGCGGCCCCGGACGCGGCGTTCTCGGGTTCGCCCCGACATATTCGATGTACCCGCAGTACTGCCGTGACACCTTCACCACCTACGTCACCGAACAGCGCGAGGCCGACTTTCGTCTTGACCTACAGGTCGCCGTCGACGCCGTGCGACGCCACCGCCCGGTGATCACGCTGTTGACCTCGCCGAACAATCCGACCGGTACTGCTCTCCCGCTGGCCACGGCCGAAGCGGTGCTCACTGCTGCGGCCGAGCACGACGGCTTGGTCGTCGTCGACGAGGCCTACGCCGAATTCCGACGACAGGGCACGGCGTCCGCTCTGGGCTTGCTTTCGGCCTATGAGAATCTGATTGTCACCCGCACGATGAGCAAGGCATTCGCCTACGCCGGCGCGCGGGTCGGTTACCTCGTCGCCGACGCGTCGATCGTCGATGTGGTGCGCATTGTGCGGCTGCCATATCACCTGTCGAGCGTCACCCAGGCGGTTGCGTCGGCGGCGTTGGCGCACGCCGATGAACTACTGGCCAAGGTCGACACGCTGCGGGCCGAACGCGACGCACTGGTCGAGTGGCTTCGTGCGCACGAGTTCACCGTGGCCGACTCCGACGCGAACTTCGTGCTGTTCGGTCGCTTCGACGACCGGCATGCGATCTGGCAGAAGCTGCTTGACCGCGGTGTGTTGATTCGCGAGACGGGTCCGCCTGACTGGCTTCGGGTGAGCATCGGCACCGCCATCGAGATGGCAGCCTTCCAGCAGGCTTTACTTGAGGCGACCAAACGAGAGGGCGTGTCGTGAGCACACGAGGGGTGTTGCGTGAGCGACCCAAGGGGGTAGTGGCGTGAGCCGAAGCGCGCGAGTTCAGCGCACCACCAAAGAATCCGACGTGCTGGTCGAGCTCGAGCTTGATGGCAACGGCGTGGTCGACATCGAAACCGGCGTGCCGTTCTACGACCACATGCTGGCGCAACTCGGCACGCACGCGGGTTTCGACCTGCACGTTCGCACGAAGGGCGACGTCGAGGTCGACCCGCATCACACCGTCGAAGACACAGCGCTCGCGCTCGGCCAGGCACTGCGTGAAGCGCTTGGTGACAAAGCGGGCATCAGGCGGTTCGGCGATGCACTTGTTCCGCTGGACGAAACGCTGTGCCAGGTCGCCGTCGATCTGTCCGGCCGGCCCTATCTGGTACACACCGAGCCAGACATCGTCGAGCTGATCGGCACGTACGAAACCACGCTGACCAAGCACATCTGGGAGTCGTTCGTTGCCGAGGCTCGCATCTGCCTGCACGTCACCGTGCTGGCGGGCCGAAATGCCCACCACGTGAACGAGGCTCAGTTCAAGGCTGTCGCCCGCGCGCTGCGCGATGCGGTGCGGCTCGACGGTGTCGCCGGCATCCCGAGCACCAAGGGCGTGCTGTAGGCGATGGCGCGAACGATCGTGGTGCTCGACTATGGGTCGGGCAATCTCCGGTCGGCCGAGCGCGCACTTCGTCATGTCGGGGCCGACGTTGAGATCACCGCCGACGCGACCGCAGCGCTCGCGGCCGATGGGCTTGTCGTGCCTGGTGTCGGGGCGTTCGCGGCCTGCATGCGCGGACTTGAGGCGATAGATGGCGTCACCACCGTACAAAAGCGCATCGCCGCGGGTGCGCCGCTGCTCGGGATTTGCGTCGGGTTCCAGGTGCTCTTCGGCTATGGCGAGGAGCGCGGTGTCCGCACCCCGGGTCTCGGTCATTGGCCGGGCGGCGTGGTGAAGCTCGACGCACCCGTACTCCCGCACATGGGGTGGAATGTGGTCGTGCCGCCCGCCGGCTCGGCACTGTTCAGGGGTATCGAGGATCAACGTTTCTACTTCGTGCATTCGTACGCACCGCGCGAGGCGACTGGCCTCGTCACCACGGCCCGCCATGGCACGCGCTTCGTTGCTGCGGTCGAAGACGGCACCGTATCGGCCACCCAGTTTCACCCGGAGAAGTCTGGTGAGGCAGGTGCTGCGCTGTTGCACAACTGGTTGGAGACCCTCGCATGACCTCGCTTGAGTTGTTGCCGGCCGTCGACGTGGCCGGCGGCCAGGCGGTCCGGCTCGTGCAAGGCGAGGCGGGGTCGGCCACGCACTACGGCGAGCCGCTCGACGCTGCCTTGGCCTGGCAAGCGGCCGGCGCGCAATGGATTCATCTCGTCGATCTCGACGCAGCCTTTGGGCGTGGATCGAATCGTGAGTTGTTGGCTGCGGTGGTGGGTCACCTCGACGTCGCCGTCGAACTTTCGGGTGGCATTCGCGACGACGATTCGCTGGCATCGGCGTTGTCAACCGGGTGCAAGCGGGTCAACGTTGGCACGGCCGCGCTCGAGAACCCTGCGTGGGTACGGCAGGCCATCGCGACCTACGGCGATCGCATCGCGGTCGGCCTCGACGTCCGCGGAACGACGTTGTCTGCACGCGGGTGGACCCAAGACGGGGGCGAGTTGTATGAGGTACTTGCGCGACTCGACGCCGACGGGTGTGCGCGCTACGTGGTCACCGACGTACATCGTGATGGCACGCTGACGGGTCCGAACCTGCAGTTGCTGCGCGATGTCTGTGCTGCGACCGACCGCCCGGTGGTCGCCAGCGGGGGAGTGTCGTCGCTTGCCGACCTGCGCGCGATAGCCGAGCTTGTGCCAGCCGGAGTTGAAGGCGCGATCGTTGGAAAAGCCTTGTATGCAGGCGAATTCACCCTAGAAGAAGCACTGACGGAGGTGTCGTAGATGGTGCGTCGCATCTCGTCGGGCGCGAAGTGGGAACCGATTGTGGGGTACAGCCGCGCCGTGGTGGCCGGCCCATACGTCGAGGTTTCCGGCACGACCGCGCCGGCCGCAGGCGACACTGCGTACGCGCAAGCCAAGGGCATCCTCGAGATCATCGGTAAGGCGTTGAACGAGGCGGGCGTGGGTTTCGCCGACGTGATTCGCACCCGCATCTATCTCACCGACATCACGACATGGGAAGAAGTCGGTCGTGCCCATGGTGAGGTGTTCGGCGACATCATGCCGGCCACCTCGATGATCGAAGTGTCTGCGCTGATCGACCCCTCGATCCTGGTCGAGATCGAAGCGACTGCCTACCGGGGCGCGATGGCCGATGACGACGACTGACGCACTGCTCGCCGTACGGGTCATCCCGTGCCTCGATGTCGACGCCGGGCGGGTGGTGAAGGGCGTGAACTTCGTCGATCTTCGCGACGCGGGCGACCCGGTCGAGATGGCGCGCGTCTACGACGCCGAAGGCGCAGATGAGTTGGTGTTTCTCGACATCACCGCGAGCAGCGGTGATCGCGAAACGACCTACGACGTCGTGCGGCGCACCGCCGAACAGGTGTTCATTCCGCTGACGGTCGGTGGCGGCGTGCGAGAGGTCGACGATTTCAACCGGCTCCTTCGCGCCGGCGCCGACAAGGTCGGGGTGAACACCGCTGCGATCAATCGGCCGCAATTGCTGGCCGACGCGGCCGATCGGTTCGGTGCGCAATGCGTGGTGCTGTCCGTCGACGCGCGGCGCGGTGCGACCGAATCGGGGTTCGAAGTCACGACCCACGGCGGGCGACAGGGCACTGGCCTCGATGCCGTGCAATGGTCGGCGCGTGCGGCTGACTTGGGTGCCGGCGAGATCTTGCTGAATTCGATGGACGCCGACGGGACGCTGGCCGGGTTCGACCTTGAGCTCATTGCCGCGGTTCGGGCGGTCGTGAGTGTGCCGGTCATCGCCAGCGGAGGAGCGGGGGCGGCCGCCGATTTCGCGCCGGCCGTCGCGGCCGGCGCCGATGCGGTGCTCGCGGCAAGCGTGTTCCACTTCGGGCAACTGCGTATTGGTGATGTCAAGGCGGCGCTGCGTGCGGCCGGCCACCCGGTGCGGTGATCCGTGCAGACGTGACACTTTGCGCCCTCCCAGGGCCAAAAGTGTCAGGGCTATTCGCTGGAAACGGCCGGCGTAGCACCGTGTTGATGTCGCGCCCGGCCGCCAATTCGCGCTGCAGGCGCCGCAGCATCACCTGTCGGCGCACCCGTCGGCGAATTTGTTTTCTGGGCGCGTGCACGCTCAAGGCGGCCACCTCTCTCCTCACCAGGTCGTCGCTTTCCGGCGTCACCACAGCAAGCCACCTCGCGATCTACCGCGGCCCAGCTGGCGATCCATCGGCCTGACCTCCAGATCTCGCGCGGCGACGCCTCACCGCCCGGCACACTCGCCCGGATGTGCCGGGCGACCGGCACAATGTCCTCATGCCCGATGCCTTCATGCCCGCTGACCGCGATGCCGCAAACGCGAATCCGGGACTCGACCCGACCATCGCGGCGCGGCTCAAGCGCGACGAGCACGGCCTTTTCCCCGCGGTCGCGCAGCAGTTCGACACCGGCGAGGTGCTGATGGTGGGCTGGATGAACGACGAGGCCCTCCACCGCACGCTCACCACGGGTCGGTGCACGTACTGGAGTCGGAGCCGCCGCGAGTATTGGGTGAAGGGCGAGACGTCCGGTCATCAGCAGTGGGTCAAGTCGGTCGCGCTCGACTGCGACGCCGACACGGTATTGGTCAAAGTCGACCAGAACGGGGCCGCCTGCCACACCGGTGACCACACCTGCTTCGACGCCGACGTCCTCGACGCCGTCGTGGGCTCTGCGGATGTCGTGGTGGGCTCCCCAGAACGCGAGGCGACTACATGACGGCGACCGTGTCTGCGGGTCCGGTCGGCCGGGTCACCCGCCGGTTGCTTGCCGACGGCGAGACCGCGGTCGGCCTCTACCGCAAACTTGCGCAAGATCGACCTGGCACGTTCTTGCTGGAGTCGGCCGAGCACGGCCGATCGTGGTCGCGGTACTCGTTCATCGGCGTCCGAACCGCTGCGACGTTGACCGAACGCGACGGGCAGGCGCATTGGATCGGGACGCCGCCGCCTGGCGTTCCGACGCAAGGCACGCCACTCGACGTCCTCGCCGGAACTGTGGCGGCGTTGCGTGGGCCGCGCGACGCGTCGCTGCCACCGCTCGCTGGGGGGATGGTCGGATTCGTCACCTACGACGCGGTGCGCCGGCTGGAGACCCTGCCTGACGACACGATCGACGATCTGCATTTGCCTGAGTTGGTCATGCTGTTGGTGACCGATCTTGCCGTGCTCGACCATCACGATGGCACGGTCTTGCTGATCGCCAATGTGTTACCCGGTGACACCACCGAACACGCGGATGCACGGCTCGACGCGATGACACACGACCTCACTCGCGCCGCGCCCTCGACGGTCGCGATCATGAACGCTCCTGTGACGACGACGCCGGTGCGGCGCACGTCGACCGAGCAGTACATGGCGTGGGTCGAGCGCGCACGTGAGTACATCAGGGCGGGCGATGTGTTTCAGGTCGTGCCCAGTCAGCGCTTTGAAACGACCACCACGGTGGGCGCGCTCGACATCTATCGCGTACTGCGCGCGCGCAACCCGAGTCCGTACTTGTACCTGTTGCGTTTCGACGGATTCGACATCGTTGGCTCGAGCCCGGAGGCACTGGTGACGGTGCACGACGGCCGAGCGACGATGCATCCGATTGCCGGCAGCCGGCCACGCGGTGCCACGCCGGAAGAAGACAATGCGCTGGCTGAAGAGATCCTCGCTGACCCGAAAGAACGCGCCGAGCACGTGATGTTGGTCGACCTCGCCCGCAACGACCTCGGTCGTATCAGCACGCCCGGGTCGGTCGAGGTGGTCGACTTCATGAAGGTCGAGCGCTACAGCCACATCATGCACATCGTGTCGACCGTGGTCGGCCAGGTCGATCCGGCGTACGACGCACTCGATGTGCTGGCCGCGACCTTTCCGGCCGGCACACTGTCGGGGGCGCCCAAGGTGCGGGCGATGGAGATCATCGAAGAACTCGAACCAACCCGACGCGGCTTGTACGGCGGCGTCGTGGGCTACGTCGACTTCGCCGGCGATCTCGACACCGCGATCGCGATCCGCACGGCGGTCGTGCGAGACGGCACAGTCTTCGTGCAAGCCGGTGCCGGGCTGGTAGCCGACTCCGATCCGGCCACCGAAGACGCCGAATGTCGGCACAAAGCCAACACCGTGCTGTCGGCGGTCGCGATTGCCGAAGCGATGCGCCCGCCCGACGTCGTCGGGTGACGAAGGCAGTGTCCGAACCTGCATCGCCCGACCCGCCCGACCCGCCCGACCCGCCAGACCCGCCCGTGCCCGACCTGGTTGCCACGTCCGGCCGGCGTGAGCTGACCGCAGCTGCGCTTGGGTGCTTAGTGGCTTCGGGTCTTGTGCTGGTGGCCGTCGGCCGGCCGTGGGTTCGGTTCACCGTCAGTACGGCGACCGGGCTCGACGTCCGGTCGACCGCCACCGGGCACGACCTGGCGGGCGCGTCGAGTGCGCTGGGCCTCGTCGTCCTCGCGGGTGTCGTGGCCCTGCCGGCCACGCGAGGTGTCGGTCGCGTGATCGTCGGTGCGTTGACGCTGCTTTCGGGTGTTGGCATCGTGCTGGCGACGCAGGCATCGGCGTTCGACCCGTCGGCGGCGGTCGCGTCGCGGGCCAGTCAGGTAGCTGGGTTGCATGGCGCGAAGGCGAACGACATCGCCGCCACCGGCTGGCCATGGTTGGTCATGGTCGGCGGCCTGCTCGCGGTGGTGGTCGGCGTGCTGACCATGCGGCGCAGTCGCCATTGGCCAGCCATGGGTCGTCGCTACGAATCTGGCCGTGAGCCCGTCTCCGTACGCTCGAGGGAGGCATCGATGTGGGATCGGCTCGATGAGGGCGACGATCCGACGGTCTGAGGTCTGTCGGCCGCCCGAACATTGCTCGAACATTTCTCGTACCCGGCGTTGCGCGCGTGACCCGACGATCAGAACGGCGGCGGTTGCTCTACCGTCCGTAGTTGAGCGCGTAGGGCCCTGGTTGAGCTGAGGGCCCCAGTGAGCCCGCCGGCTGAGTTGAGCCCGACGGGAGAGGAGGGATCGATGACAGACCCGGCCGGTGATGGCCACTCCCGCGGGCTTGTACTTGTCATCGAAGACGAGCGCGCGATCTCGGATCTCGAACGCATGTATCTGACCCGTGAGGGATTCGGCGTCCACGTCGAATCCGACGGGCGCGCTGGTCTGGCGGCCGCCCGTAACCTGCATCCGGTGGCGATCGTGCTCGACGTCGGCATCCCGACCATCGACGGCACCGAGATCTGCCGCACGCTGCGCGCAGACGGCAATTGGACGCCGATCCTGTTCGTCACCGCGCGCGACGACGAGGTCGACCGAGTGCTCGGCCTCGAACTCGGCGCGGACGACTACCTGACCAAACCGTTCAGCCCGCGCGAGCTGGTGGCGCGGGTCAAAGCGGTCCTGCGCCGCGGGGCCGTCGACGCCGGGTCGCATGAGCGGGTGTATGTCGTCGGCGGCGTGACCGTCGATCCGGCCCGCCGCCGGGTCGTGGCTGATGGTGTTGCGGTTGACCTGACCGCGACCGAATTCGAATTGCTGGTGTTCCTGTGCCGCCGGCCCGGCCGGGTGTTCCCGCGGGAGCACTTGCTTTCTGAGGTTTGGGGTTACGAGGCCGCGGCCGGGACGCGAACGGTTGATGTGCACGTCGCACAGCTGCGGGCCAAACTTGGCGACGCGAGTCCGATCCGAACCGTGCGAGGTGTCGGTTACAGCGCTGATGGCTGATCGCCGCACCGGCCTGGCGACACGTATCGCCCTGGTGACCATGTTGGCGGCCGGCGTTGCGGTCCTCATCGCCGGTCTGCTCTCCGGTGTGCTGATTCGGGCGGCCACCCAGTCGAGCGGCAAGACCGCGTTGGCACAAAACGCCGAGCTCGCGGTTGCGGCAGCGGCGCAGTCGCGAACGGGACGCGCGGAGGTGCCGGCCAAAATCACCGCGTTGCTTCGTAGCCGCGGTGTGCGCGTGGTCATCGTGCAATCGAACGGCCAGGTCACCGGCCCGCAGGGAGCCGTGGCACTCGCCGGTGTGGTCACAAGCGCCGAAATCGCCACGATCGAGGGCGGCGGCAAGGTCGAGGTGACCAGACGCTTGAACGGCGTGCGCTACTACGTCGAGGGTCGGCCGGTGACCACTGGCACGGCGGCTGGCGGCGGCGTCGTGCTGTTTCAAAAGGTCACGGCGGCCCGGTCGGCCGAGGGCTCGATCCTGCTCCGGCTCCTGGTCGCCCTTGTCGCCGGCCTTGTGATTGCGGCGATCACCGGGATCTTGCTGGCCCGTCGACTCGCCAAGCCGTTGCAGCACGCGGCCGGTGCCGCGCACCGACTCTCGACCGGAGCGCGCGACGTCCGCCTGGTGCCGGAAGGTCCGGCCGAAGTCGCCGAGGTGGCGCATGCCCTTAACGCCCTGAGCGCGGCGTTAGCGACGAGCGAGGGCCGTCAACGAGAGTTCCTGCTGTCGATCTCGCACGAGTTGCGCACACCCCTGACGGCGGTCAAGGGTTACGCAGAAGCATTGGCGGACGGCGTGGTGCCGGCCGCGGCGGTCGAAGCGACCGGCCAGGTGCTGCTGGCGGAGTCAAGCCGGCTCGAGCGGTTGGTATCCGACCTGCTTGATCTGGCCCGGCTCGGCGCCCAGGATTTTCGTCTCGATATCGGTCGCGTCGATCTTCGGGCGCTGCTGCACCAAGCCGCCTTGGTCTGGTCAGACCGGTGCGACAAAGAAGGCGTGCAGTTCGCCCTCGAGGTGCCCGACCAGCCGGTCCTGCTCGATTCTGATCCGACCCGGCTGCGGCAGATCGTCGACGGCTTGGCCGAGAATGCGCTGCGCGTCACACCCGCCGGTCGGCCGATCGTGTTCGCCCTGCAGACGAGCGCTGAGGCGGCCCACCTGCAGGTGCGCGACGGCGGTCCGGGGTTGACCGACGACGACTGCCGCGTCGCCTTCGACCGATCCGCGCTGTACGACCGCTACCGAGGGGTGCGGCGAGTCGGAACCGGCGTCGGGTTGGCGCTGGTGGCCGGTTTAACGACCCGCCTTGGCGGCCACGCGTCTGCCGGTCGTTCGCCGGAAGGCGGGGCATGCTTCACGATCTCGTTGCCGCTGCGGCCATCTCGCTGACCTTCGCGCTGACCCTCGATCACTGGGCCGTCGGCATCGGCTAGTAGCTGGGCCGCTACCCTGGGTCGGTTCGTGCAGTGCTCATTCAAGACCTGCGCGAACAGACTGCAGTACCTGCGTGAAGAGGCCGCCTCCAGGCGCATGAGGGGATCGCTACGTGAGCGTGCTCGACGAGATTCTGGTTGGCGTCCGCGCCGACATGGAACAGCGCCAGCGCGCAATGCCGCTCGATGAACTCAAACTGAAGGCCTCGAAGCGCCCCACTGTCATCGACGGGGTTGCCGCCCTCAAATGCGAAACCGTAACGGTCATCGCCGAGGTCAAGCGATCGAGTCCGTCGCGAGGTGAGATCGCTGCCATCACCGACCCGGCGGCGCTCGCGCGCGACTACGAGTCTGGCGGCGCCGCGGTCATCAGTGTGCTCACCGAGCAACGCAAGTTTCACGGCTCGCTCGCCGACCTCGAAGCCGTCCGCAAAGCGGTCGAAATTCCGTTGCTTCGCAAGGACTTCATCTATCACTCGTACCAACTGTGGGAGGCGCTTGCGTACGGCGCCGACTTGGTTCTGCTGATTGTTGCGGCCCTCGACCAAAGCGCACTTGTCTCGTTGGTTGAGCGCGCGCATTCACTTGGCCTCACGCCGTTGGTCGAAGTGCACGACGAAACCGAAGTCGATCGCGCGGTCGATGCAGGCGCACGCGTCATCGGCGTGAACGCCCGCGATCTGCGCACCTTTGACGTCGACCGCACCTTGTTCGCTCGGCTTGCGCCGCGCATACCCACCGGCATCGTGAAGGTCGCCGAGTCGGGTGTCCGCGGCCCGCACGACCTGTTCGCGTATGCGTCGGCCGGTGCCGATGCCGTCCTCGTCGGCGAAGGGCTGCTCACCGACAAAGACCCGCGACAGGCAGTTGCCGATCTGGTCACCGCTGGCGCCCACCCCGCGCTGCGGCACGGCCAGTGACATGCGCCACGCGTCAGGTGCGCGGCTAATGAACCCTTCAACGGCGTGTGCGCCCGAGTGGCGTCGGTGAGCGCCCCGAAACTGCCCGATGCCGATGGACATTTCGGCCCGTTCGGCGGGCGATTCGTACCCGAGGCGCTGGTAGCGGCACTCGACGAGCTCGACGCCGCGCACACCGCCGCGATGGGCGACTCTGCGTTCGGCGCTGAACTCACGCATCTGCTGACGACGTACGCCGGCCGCGCGACGGCGCTGACCGACGCGACCCGGCTGCGCGAGCATGCCGGGGGCGCGCGGATCCTGCTCAAGCGCGAAGACCTTGCGCACACCGGTTCGCACAAAATCAACAACGTGCTCGGGCAAGCCCTTCTTACTGTGCGCATGGGCAAGAAGCGGGTGATCGCCGAAACCGGCGCTGGCCAGCACGGTGTCGCTACCGCGACGGCGGCTGCATTGTTCGGGCTGTCGTGCACGATCTACATGGGCGAAGAAGACACCCGCCGGCAGGCGCTTAACGTCGCCCGCATGAAGTTGCTCGGTGCCGAGGTGGTGCCGGTGACTGCGGGCAGCCGCACCTTGAAAGATGCAATCAATGAGGCGTTTCGCGACTGGGTCTCGACTGTCGACGACACGCACTACCTCTTCGGAACGGTCGCTGGCCCACATCCGTTTCCTGCAATGGTCCGCGACTTCCAAAAGATTGTCGGCGAAGAAGCGCGCGCGCAGGTCATGGAGTTGACCGGTCGGTTGCCTGATGCCGTGACGGCCTGCGTCGGCGGCGGCTCGAATGCGATCGGCATCTTCACGACGTTCTTGCCCGACAGCGCGGTGCGGCTGTACGGGTTCGAAGCCGGCGGCGACGGCGTCGCAACCGGCAAGCACGCTGCCACGTTGAGCGCCGGAACGCGCGGCGTGCTACACGGGGCACGCACCTACGTGTTGCAAGACGCCGACGGTCAGACCCTCGAGTCACACTCGATCTCGGCCGGGCTCGATTACCCGGGGGTCGGCCCCGAGCACGCGTGGCTGGCCGAGACCGGCCGCGTTACCTACCAGCCGGTCACCGACGCCGAGGCAATGGACGCGTTCCGTCTGCTCGCTCGCACCGAAGGCATCATTCCGGCGATCGAAAGTGCGCACGCACTCGCCGGCACACTGCACGTAGGTCGCCAACTCGGGCCGGACGCCGTGGTGCTGGTGAGCCTTTCGGGTCGCGGCGACAAAGATGTCGACACCGCAGCAAAGTGGTTCGACCTCGAGTCGGACGCGGCCCGATGAGGCGACCGTGATGGCGTCGGCGGCAACGACCGTGGCGCCGAGTCGGCTCAGCGAAACGTTGGCCGCCTGCAAAGCCGAAGGCCGCGCGGCCCTCATTGGGTACCTACCCGCTTGCTTTCCGACGCCCGAACGCGGCATCGCTGCACTGACGGCGCTGGTCGAAGGCGGCGTCGACGCGGTCGAGATCGGCCTGCCGTACAGCGACCCCGTGCTCGAGGGGCCGATCATCGCGCGGTCGCACGACATCGCGTTGCGGTCGGGCTCCACGACCGCGCACGTGCTTCGTACCGTCGAAGCCGTCGCCGCGACCGGCGTCGCAACCGTGGTGATGACGTACTGGAATCCGGTGGAGCGATACGGCGTCGACCGCTTCGCCACTGACTTGGCCGCCGCCGGCGGCTGCGGACTCATCACGCCCGATCTATTGCCCGACGAGGCCGAGCCTTGGGTGGCCGCCAGCGACGCGCACGGCCTCGACCGCATTTTCCTGGTGGCACCGAGTAGCACCGACGCCCGCCTGGCCATGACCGCACGATTTTGTCGCGGGTTCATCTACGCCGCGTCGGTGATGGGAGTGACCGGCACCCGCGCACAGACCAGCACGCAAGCACCTGCGCTAGTCAACCGCCTCCGCGCCACCACCGCGTTGCCGGTAGGCGTCGGGCTCGGCGTCAGCAACGCCGACCAGGCGGCCGAGATCGCCGGTTACGCCGACGCCGTGATTGTCGGTTCGGCGTTCGTGCGCCGAGTTCTCGACGCTCGCGGGACCCACGATGAGGCCGTTGGTGTGCGTGCTTTGGCCACCGAACTGGCCGCAGGCGTGCGACGCGGATAACGTCGAGTCCTCATGACTGTTGCCGCCATGCCGTCGTACATTCCCAGTCCGAGTGACGGGGTCTGGCACCTCGGTCCGTTCCCGATCCGTGGCTACGCGCTGTGCATCATCGTCGGCATCATCGTCGGCATCATGCTGTCGGAGCGCCGCTGGCGGGCGCGCGGCGGAGCGCAGGGCGTAATCGGTGAACTCTCCACCTGGGCGGTGCCGTTCGGGCTCATCGGCGGCCGCATGTATCACGTGTTCACCGACTGGTCCGACTACTTCGGCAAGGGTGGCAGCCCGATCCGGTCGATCGAGATCTGGAAGGGCGGTCTCGGCATTCCCGGGGCGGTCGCGTTCGGGGCGGTCGGGGTTTACATCGGCTGCCGGCGCAAGGGCGTCAAGATGCCGGCGGCTGCCGACGTCATGGTGCCAGGGCTGGCGATCGCGCAGGGCCTTGGCCGGTGGGGCAACTGGTTCAACCAAGAGCTCTACGGACGGCCGACCCATCTGCCCTGGGCCGTGCGCATTGACGCTGCGCATCAGTGCGGCGTCCTGACAGGCCCGGCAGGCTCAGTGATCAGCCCGTACGAGCCCAGCGCAGTCCAGGCCGAGTGTCAATCCGGAGTTTTCACAAACGTGTATGGCTACTTCCAGCCAACGTTCCTCTACGAGTCGATCTGGGACCTCGGTACCGCACTCGCGCTGATCCTGCTGGATCGCAAGTACAAGCTCGGGCACGGCCGGGTGTTCGCGTTGTACCTGGTGATCTACGGCCTTGGGCGCAGTTGGATCGAGGCGCTTCGCATCGATCCGGCCCACCGTTTCTACGGGCTCCGACTCAACGACTGGACCAGCATCATCATCGTGGTGGCCGGCGTCATCAGCTACCTCATTTCGGCGCGTCGCCACCCCGGCCGCGAGGTCGTGCTGCTGCGCACTCCTAAGAACAGCACAGCGGACGCCGTGGTTGCGGCGTCTGACGCGGCTGCCGCCGAACCCGCTGTCGTTACCGAACCCGCTGTCGTTACCAAACCCGCTGTCGTTACCGAACCCGTTGACCGCGGCGATCCGTGAGCGCACCCGCGGCACCACCGTCACCCGAGGTGCACCACGACCATCGCGACGTCACCGGTGGCTGGTTGCGGCCAGCCGTATTCGGCGCGATGGACGGCTTGATTTCGAACTTCTCTTTAATCTCGGGCTTCGCCGGCGCGCACGCATCGCGCCACCTGGTGATCCTGAGCGGGCTCGGCGGTCTCGTTGCGGGTGCGTTCTCGATGGCCGTCGGCGAGTACGTGTCGGTCGCATCACAAAGTGATCTAGCTCGGGCCGAGATCGAGGTCGAGCGGCACGAGCTTCGCCACAACGCGGCGGCCGAGCAGGCGGAGCTTGCCGATCTCTACATGTCGCGCGGCGTCGACCGCGAATTGGCGCTTGAGGTTTCGCGGCAACTCTCGCGCGACCCCGAGCAGGCACTGGAGATTCACGCCAGAGAAGAACTCGGTGTTTCCGCCGAGCATCTGCCGTCGCCATACGTCGCCGCCGGGTCGTCGTTCGTCTCATTCTCGGTCGGTGCCGCGCTCCCGCTACTGCCCTTCGTGCTCGGAGCGTCAGCGTTGTGGCCGGCCGCGATCATCGCCGGCCTGGCCCTGTTTGTCGCCGGCGCCGTCGTCGCCCGCATCACGGCCCGCCCGTGGTGGTACGGCGGCCTGCGCCAACTGATTCTCGGAGCGGTGGCGGCCGGTGTGACGTTCGCCGTTGGTGCGGCGATCGGCACTCACCTCGCCTGACCCGGCCGGCGGGGCGGATGCGCTAATCTGTCCGCGGCAACACAGGGCCAGCGTCGTCCCTGAACATCGTGCGTGCCACCGGTGCTCTGCGCCGAGCCCGCACACGTGGCAGAAGACGACGGGAGCGCCATGTCCACCGATTTTCGCGTTCCCGCAGGCGGACTCTACGACCCTGAATTCGAACACGACGCCTGCGGTGTTGCCTTCGTCGCAGATCTCGCCGGTGGTCGTAGCCACGACGTCGTCGCCAACGCGCTCACTGCGTTGCGCAACCTTGAACACCGTGGCGCAACCGGCCGCGAGATCGACACCGGTGACGGCGCCGGCCTGCTGACCC